>Ga0066640_10000740_pt1 | contig 19382 bp, 18 predicted proteins | sample CryGeyCG2114_020_2_FD_59505 | JGI IMG/M metagenome (GOLD analysis project Ga0066640, IMG submission 59505) | Groundwater microbial communities from aquifer - Crystal Geyser CG11_big_fil_rev_8/21/14_0.20 | ecosystem: Environmental > Aquatic > Deep subsurface > Groundwater | place: USA: Utah... | reverse complement strand
TGGCGAAGTTGTTTATGCCAGAATCGTTCGCGATCGAGAAACTAAACTCAGTCGTGGTTTCGGTTTTGTGGAAATGGCCAACGAAGCCGAGGCACAGGAAGCTTTAAAACTAAATGGCACAACCTTCGGCAAAAGCAAAATCATTGTTAAACCCGCTTTGGACAAAAGGGCTAACAAAGACAAGCACCAAGAGGAGGTTCAAGCATGAAACGCCATCATGAAAAAATATCTCAAAGCAGTAAAAGAAGTAAAAACCCCAAACTGTTTGAAGTCTCCATCAAACATAAAAAGTATAGCACTGTTGAATTGTTTGCAGGTGCAGGTGGATTAGCATTAGGCTTGGAGCAAGCAGGTTTACATTGTGTTTTATTGAATGAATACAATCGCCATGCTTGTGCAACCCTTGAAAAGAATCGCCCCAATTGGCACGTCAACCCGACTGATATCACCCAGGTTGATTTTAGTGTATATCGTGGCAAGGTGGATATTGTAACGGGTGGCTTTCCCTGTCAAGCCTTTAGTCATGCTGGCAAACGTCTTGGCTTTGCAGACCCAAGGGGAACCATGTTTTTTGAATTCGCGCGTGCGATACAAGAAATTCAGCCTCTTGTGTTTATTGGCGAGAATGTCAAAGGCCTATTGACGCATGACAAGGGCAAAACCATCAATACCATTATTCGCACGCTTGCTGAGCTTGGTTATGACATTTTACCGCCTACAGTCTTAAAGGCGGTGTCTTATGGCGTACCTCAAAAACGGGAGCGGGTTTTTATTGTTGGCTTAAAGCGAGGCGAAAATTTAAAGTTTAATTACCCAAAGCCAAGCAATGAAACCTACACCTTAAAAGATGCACTGAAGAAAGGCAGGCTTTACAATTGTGACGTACTGGACTCACCAGGTCAGCTTTATTCGGAGGCTAAAAAATCAGTATTAGAACATATCCCCGCAGGTGGCAGCATTCGCAGCTTGCCTGAAGATATGCAAAAAGACTACATGGGAAATTACTATTATGCTCCTGGTGGCAAATCAAGTGTAGGTCGCCGCATCGCGTGGAATGAAGCAAGCCCGACTTTATTGTGTAGCCCTAATCAAAAACGTATTGACCGTTGCCATCCAGACGAAGCCCGCCCTTTTAAAGTGCGGGAATACGCGAGGATACAGACGTTTCCAGATAATTGGGAGTTTTGCGGGCCTGTGTCTGAACAGTATAGACAGATTGGCAATGCTGTACCCGTTAATCTCGCAAAAGCGGTCGGTCAATCAGTTATGGCCACTTTAAAACAATACTATGCAGCAACGAACACAGCTAAAAACCACCATCTGCAAGACAAAGCAGCTTAAATCAAGGAGTGATAAAATGAAACCATACAAAGAAAAAACCAGTGAAGAGCTACCTAAAACAAGCAGACGTTTGGCTGAAGTTAAAAACGTCCCGATTATTTACAACAATGTTATAACTGAATCTGGCTTGCGCAAGCTGATTTTTCATGAATACGAAAACGATTTTCATGCTTGTGTTAAGCGTTGTGGTCGTAAAGTCTTAATCGATTTAGACGCTTTTGAAACTTGGCTAGATAAGCCAAAAAATCACAAGCCCTTTAATACCATACAAGCGCCAAAGTGGAAAAAAGCAAGTTAATCAAATTAAAGCCAGTCAGGTTGTCTGGCTTTTTATTAACAAGTCATTTAAATTCTTGTTGCGAAACCGCCGAATACTGGTATAATGCACAACGCATTTTAAAGTTTGTATTACACTTTTTGCTCGTTTTATCCCCTGATTTTTAGGGGACACTTTTGGGACAAAATGTTAAGAAAAACGAAGAAAAAGGATATATAAAGAGCTATAAGATGCAGTTAAAAAATTGCTTTTAGATGTCTTAAAAGCATTGTAAAATAAAGAGTTGTGACTATTTTACAAGTTCCATGCTGGCTTAGCTCAGTTGGTAGAGCAACTGATTTGTAATCAGTAGGTCGCGAGTTCGAATCCTGCAGCCAGCACCATATTTTTCAAGGTTTTCACAAAAAATTCAAAATCAAAAACTACCACGCGGGGCACTAGAGGGGCACTTAAAGCCAACAAATGGATAAAGCAAAAAGACTAGCAGAAATCGAAAGAGAACTTGAAACGCTTTATGTGTTTTCTAATAAATTAAAGCACCTACAGCTAAGCTATAAACAATATCAACAGGCCGTTAGTGAAATTCGTGAAATTGTTGAAAGCCCCAATGACGATAACTCTCAAGATGAGCTTTATATAGTTGAAATTGAAAGGATGATTATAGAAATCCTCAATGGTTTTTACAGCCTCAGGGAATGCTTAAAAAATAAAATCTTACCCAAAAACAGTGGCCATAAAACTAATGGAAAACTACATGGTGAATATGCAACATCAGAATCAGAACATGAAAAATTATTAGCAAAAATATGTGATAAATATCCTGACTGCAAAAATACCAGCAAAATGGCCACCGAGTTACGGAATTTTTTAATTCATAACAGCCTTCAAAATACAAAGTTTCTTAAAATCACCGCTCAACCTAAAGATGAAATACCTAGATACGGATTTTTGCTAATTTGCGAGTACCCTCACTTAATTTGCAAGCTAAACGAAAGATGGACAGCGTGTCATGAAGAATTCTTGTGGCGATACTACCTTGACGATCATATAGGAATGCTTTTAGGTAATGACTGGACATTATCAGAAAAGCAACTCCAACTTGTACTTGATAGGCTGGATTTATTGGACTTAAATGATTTAAAGTCAAAACTTTTGCAAATTCCCAAAACCGTAAATGAACCAATCATCAAGCTACTCCCCACTACACACTACGCCGAAATGGTAAACAGAACTATTGATGCGTATCTCCCAGTGTATAAAGAAATAGCGTTCAACAAAGACTATCGCTTGCTATCACATCAACAAGCATCAACTGCCAACGAAAGAGGCACCATGAATTTTGCTCTGGGATTTGCCATAGAAGATATTTACAAACTGCATTTCGACTACTATACCCAGCTACATAGTTTAGTACACCAACATCACCTAAGTCAGATTAAAGAAGTTAAAAAGCTAACTGCTGAACTTGGCCAACCCCAGGAAAATATCGAAATGCGATTAAGAAAATATGAGTATGCAGCACCCACCAAAAAGTAATAAATCCATTCTTAAAGCCCCAAAAGTGCCCCATTAAACGTTTTTTATATTGATAAAACCATTAAATAATAAAGACTTAACATTAAAATTACTTATGATTGCATATCAGATGTTGTCAATTTTGATGGTTTATAGTAGAGTATTGCCATGATTTAAAATTCCCTTTTGTTTATGGCAAATATTGAAAAACGTGTGACTCAAGACGGTGATACTTCATATCGTGTTAAGGTTCGGTTAAAAGGCTTTCCTACAGAAACCGCAACCTTTTCGCGTATAACCGACGCAAAGCGCTGGGCGCAAGAAACCGAAACTCGAATTCGTGAAGGCCGTTACTTCAAGGCATCCGCAGCCAAAAAGCACACCTTAGCCGAAAGCATTGACCGCTATATTACAAACGTCCTGCCAAATAAACCCAAGGCTGTGAGTGATCAAACCCTACAATTAACTTGGTGGAAAGAACAGCTTGGTCAATATACTCTTGCAAACATTAGCCCTGCCTTGATTAGTGAATGCCGAGACAAGCTTGCCAGTGAAATTACTGTTCGTAATAAAAAGCGCTCCCCTGCTACTGTAAATCGTTATATGGCAGCATTAAGCCATGTCTTTACTATTGCGACCAAAGAATGGGGCTGGACTGAAGACAATCCTTTTTCAAAGGTAACCAAACTCAGAGAGCCAAGGGGGCGAGTTCGATTCCTTTCAGATTCGGAACGTGAAAAACTGCTCCAAGCTTCCAAACAAAGCCAAAGCGAACACCTTTATTTGGCTGTTTTATTGTGTCTTGCTACAGGCGCAAGAAAAATGGAAATCATGGGTTTGAAATGGCAAGATGTCGATTTTCAACGTGGCGTTATCATTCTACACGAAACCAAAAATGGTGAACGCCGCGTATTACCTCTTACAGGTAAAGCTCTTGCTGCACTGAAAGAGTTTGCGGATGTTTCACAAGGCAAACCATCTGAACTGATCTTTCCAAGCAACACCAATCCTAAAAAGCCTGTTGATATTCGCACCCCATGGGAAAACGCTCTTAAAAATGCAGAAATTCCCGATTTTCGCTTTCATGATTTGCGCCATAGCACCGCATCATACCTTGCTATGAATGGAGCAACCCTGGCTGAAATTGCAGAAGTGTTAGGTCACAAAACTTTAAATATGGTTAAACGCTATGCTCACCTTTCAGAAGCTCACACAATGAAAGTGGTTGAGTCCATGAATAGGAGGATTTTTGGTGAGTGAAAAACTCTTTTATTCATTTTTAGCAAGAGGTCGCCACTTCTATGACCGCGAGATAGATATTGTAGATAGTTGCAAATACTGGTTTAGCAATAAAGAAGATGCTAAATTGTTTGCCCAAGCATATGTACCTTTAACTGACAGATACCATTTTGCGGGGCTATGCCTTGGATTAGAAATTCAACTTGCAGATGATTATCTATACCCAGAAGAGATACAAAGAGTATTAAAATTAATAGATTCATTTACTCAGGATGAATCGACTGTTCGCAAACATGCTGATTACCTTTTTTATAAGGATGATTTAATACGTTTGGCTCTTTCAGAAGAATCAATACCAAAAGAAAATCTTTTGCGAATTCAACAAGCGGTTAAGCTTGTAAATGCCCCAATTTTTATAAACGATATAAAAATAAATGCAAGTACCTTCCAATGTATTGCGTTTGCCATGAGCGAGATGCGATATATTCTTTGCCGTGACCTGCTAGAAATTTTTCATGATGTTGATGATCTTCAAGAAAAGATAAAAATAGCAGTGTCGAATCAATCATTAGAGGCTGTTAAAATTGAAGAAGATAATTTCGCCAGCTGGTATTTTCTTGAAAAAGATTTTATCTTTTGGATGATAAGGGAAAATTTGTTATCCAATCATTATTTATCTTTTAAAGATGAGGTTGCTTACTATGTCCCGACCATATCTGAGTCTGATGTTGAACCACGAACAATCACCATCAAGAGGCTGCTAAGTAAACTTAAAAATATAGATCAATATTCAGATTATGATGAACGCGCTATTTTACAAGATGCACTTCAAAGTAAATTTGGTATTTATTTACCCATTCCACCAGAAAATATTAACCATGATAGTTACATTAGGCAAAATAGCGATAGTAACTATCTAAAAAGGTATGCAGGCTATGAAAGAATCTTTCCTGATCTACCCTCAGCCCCAGCATCTAATGCTTTAAGCATAAGGAATTTCCTCCGCGCTCGCCCCCCACAATACAATATTATGATTGAACAAGAAGACCCATGGTCAATATTAACCCCTTTTCAAGTTAGTACTTTTGAGTCTGCTTGTGGCTTAAAAAGATCGCTTAGGCACCAGCCAGGAGGTGTCAAATTTAATATTGATGATTTGCTTTTTATCGAAGATGAGATCAACTTATTTTACGATTTCAATACTGGCAATAAGTGCAGTACAAAAACCGACAAAATAGCCGAATTGAAAGAAAAAATAGGCCTTAAAAATATTAAAATGACTGAAATCAAGCGCGCAGGTGAAATTGCAAAACGGGTTTTGAATGCCTTGGCAGAAGAATTCGCTTTCGACACAAGCAATCCCCCACGCACTAGGGAGAACTTTCATAACTTTTTAAAAGGGATAGACCCTACTTTTAATCAAAGTCACGAAACCTTACGTAGAAAAAAGACGAATACCATTTTATTTAAGCACGGTGCCCCCAGTCCAACAGAAGATGCGAAATGGAAGCAAATATTCACTACTTATGGATTAACTTTTCCACCAGAAAATTAAAACTGGTTAAAATACCAGAATAAACCAAATTTATCGCAATTTTTTACCAGTTTTTGTTTTGGCACAATTCTCCTCCAAGAACAACAAACCCTAGTTGTTCATGCTTAACAACATTACGAGGAGAATAAAATGGAAACATCTTACCCATCAATAACCCAAGCACGTTTGGCAACGGTAAAAAACACCGCAGCATTATATCAACACGCAACCACCGAGGCAGGCTTACGCTGGCTCATTTTCAACGAAGAACGAAATGGTTTTAGTCAATGCCTACGCCGTATTGGGCGCAAAATTTTAATTGATCTAGATCAATTTGAAAACTGGATTGAGCAACAAGGCGAAGGGGGTGCATCATGCAAATGAACACTACCATAGGCTTAAAGCTCAACTTTATTGGCTATTTCCTTCGTTCAATGGATCGCAATAATTGCAAGCTTATAACAACCCTAAACAAGTTATGCACTGCTTTGCATATTCCATTAGAAAAATTAGATCAGCTCCTCTTAACACTACTCAATGAGGGCATCATTGCTTTTACACGACTTGGAATCAATGAAGAGCAAGAGATGCAGTACTTGTTTGCTTTGAAGACAAACGCTCAAGTAGAGGAGCTGGTCTCATTATATCAAACCGAGGGAAAAAGACATCATGGAAGTAAAGATCATGGCAAGAATTAGAACGGTTAAGCCCGAATTTTGGGCATCAGAGCAAATAGCAAATTGTTCTCGTGATACAAGGCTTCTATTCATTGGCATGTGGACTTTCTGTGATGATTCTGGAATTCATCCTGCCTCTAGCAAAAGGCTGAAAATGCAAGTTTTCCCTGCCGATCATATACCAGACGAGCAAATGAAAGCCTGGATTGCCGAATTGTTAGAGCAAAAGCTAATAGAGGAATACACGGTAAATGGTCAAGTTTTTTGGCAAGTCACTGGTTGGCGTCACCAGTTAATCAAAAAGCCTTGTTACAAGTACCCTACTCGTACCCCACCATCACCCCACCAGACTATTGCCAGTGATGTAGTGGTACAGGAACAGTTAGAAACCAGCCCTGCACCAGTACACCCCGTAAATAGAGATAGAGATAGAAATATAAATAGAAAAAATAAACGTCAAGTTGCTGACACAACTAGACCTGAAACTCTTGAAATTTTTACGTACTGGCAAACTGCAATGAATCACCCAAAGGCTAAGCTAGACCAAAAAAGGCAGCGCGTTATTGAAAGAGCACTTAAAGACTATTCAGCAACAGACCTCAAGCGTGCGATTGATGGTTGTGCTAGCTCAGAGTTTCACATGGGCGTTAATCCGCAAAAGCAAAAATATGATGATATCAGCCTGATTTTAAGGGATGCCCAACATATCGAGAGCTTTATTAATGCCAACGCTGAAACTGACAGTGTGTTTGAGGGAGTGATCTAAATGGAATATACCTGCAAAGACTTTGCAAAAATGCTTGCTGATCAGGCTGAACGCACCGCTAAACACTTACTGCCAAATGGCAAAAAACAAGGCCATGAGTGGAAAGCTGGTAATGTTGAAGGTGAACGCGGCGATTCTCTTTCAGTTTGCATTGCGGGTGAAAAATCTGGTTTGTGGGCCGACTTTGCCACGGGCGAAGCTGGAGACATGCTAAACCTATGGCAAAAAGCGCACGGGCTCTCTTTAAAAGAAACACTCACAGAAATTAAGGGCTGGCTTGGTATACGCAGCAACTCAATTCAGGCAGCCGTTAAAACCGATTTTAAACGCCCTAGAGCACAAAATGATGTTGGGCTATCGCCAGAGGTGCAAGATTACCTTTGCACTGAAAGAAAGCTTAGCAAAGCAGTTTTAGAGGCTTTCAAAATCCAAGGGCAGGGGCGAGATATCATTTTCCCTTATTGGCGGGACGGGGAGCTATTACAAGTTAAGCACCTGAAGATTGACCGCCCAGAGGGGAAAAAACAAATCAGAGTCGAAAAAGATTGCGAACCCTGCCTTTTTGGTTGGCAGAGCTTTCCAACAGATACAAGAACACTAACTTTAACAGAAGGTGAAATCGATGCAATGAGCTTGTTTCAATACGGCATTCCAGCTTTATCCTTACCTTTTGGAGGTGGAATAGGGCAAAAGCAAGCTTGGCTTGAATATGAATTTGACCATTTAAGCCATTTTGATGAAATCTATTTGTGTCTTGACCAAGATGAGGTTGGCCAGCAAACGGCAGATCATCTTACGAAGCGTTTAGGCTCGCATCGCTGCAGAATCGTCACCCTGCCATTTAAAGACGCTAATGAGTGCTTACAGAAGGGCATATCAACAACAGAACTACAAACCTGCTTTAATCATGCCAGTTTCTCAGACCCTGATGAGCTCAAGCCAGCCAGCTACTTTGTGGAGGAGGTCATTGAAGATTTTTATCCAACCGACAAAAACAGCTTTGGGATCATACTCCCTTGGGATAAGTGCAGAGATAAATTCAGCCTCAAGCCAGATGAATTATCAGTAATTACAGGCGTAAATGGTCATGGTAAAAGCCAGCTCGTTGGGCAAGTTGTTTTGCATGCGATGAAGCAAGGCAAGAGGGTTTGCATTGCCAGCCTTGAACTAAAACCAAAACGATTATTACAGCGTTTAACTAGGCAAGCTGGGGCTATATCTGAACCTACAGAAGATTATATCCGAGCCATTCACGATTGGTATAACTCCAAGCTTTGGGTTTTTGATTTGGTTGGCACTGCAAAAACTTCACGCTTATTGGAAGTATTTGCTTATGCGCATAAACGTTATGGCATTGATATTTTCGTCATTGATTCCTTGATGAAGTGCGGAATTAATGAAGATGATTATAATGCTCAAAAGCAATTTATTGAGGCATTATGCGATTTTAAGAATGAGTACTCTTGCCACATTATCCTGATTGTTCATCCCAGGAAACTAGCAGATGAGTCAGCCCTGCCCAATAAGCTCGATATGAAAGGTAGCGGTGCTGTTTCTGACTTGGCAGATAATTGCTTTACAGTTTGGCGCAATAAAGACAAGGAAAATAAATTAATGGCGGCTCAAACCAGAGGAATCAAGGCAGCGAAAGAGCTGGTAGAAATGTATGACTGCCTATTGTGTTGTGACAAAAACAGAAATGGCGATTGGGAAGGTAAGGTCGCGTTATGGTTTGAACCAAAAAGCCTGCAATACCTCAATCATTATGGCCAAAGGCCAATCAAATATGTGGATTATTCAATTATAGGAGATCAAAAATGAACTTTAGGCAGAAGTTAGGACTGAAAGATAAAGAAGAGTATGAGTTTTCAAATGAAGAGCGGGAGCAGTTGTGTGCAAAATTGACCCTTTCTATGCTAGACCCCAAAAACCACTCTTTACCTGCTGAAATTAAAGATAAAGCATTAAGAGCCAACCAAGAAAAATGTAAACTTGATAAACTTTTTATTCATATCTCTGCTCAAGCAGAGTACGGGCATCTTACCGACCTATGCAGGGTTAAAGATATCGCTAATAATATTAGAAATCAGAATGGTGATCAAAATCCCATTGAAGCAATGCTCATTGATCAAATGACTGCCGTTCATAAAGCCAGCATGCTGATGCTTAGCAAGATTTATGATGAAGGTGGATTTGACCTTGAAGATGCAGAAAGGTTTATCCAATTATCAAATAAACTTATGAAAACCTATCAACTCGGTCTGCAAACACTGAATCAAATTAAGAATTCAGGCAAACAAACCATCGTTGTTAAACACCAGAATGTGCAGGTAAATGGTGGGCAAGCTATTGTTGGAACAGAAATCAACGCTCCTGACCTAATAGGGGGAGGGGGTGGAGAATAAAAATGGTGGAACAACCTCATACACCGAAGTTTGCCTTCCAAAAGGCCAAGCTTTGTTTAGCTAAAACACGCAGGGGTACGACATGCCAAGCCCCTGCAGCAAACGGCAAGGGCAGGTGCAGATTGCATGGTGGCGCTAAAGGTAGTGGTGCTCCTCTTGGCAATCAAAATGCGCTTAAGCATGGTAAATATAGCAAAGAAGCCATTGAGCTAAATATTGCAATTCGACTCGTGGAAAAGCATTTTAAAAACGGTAGTTTTACTAAAATGGACATTTCAGAAAAATTTTTGGGCGAACTAAAATCAAACTGCATTGATTTCAAAAACAAATTTAACAACTTTTTGAACAAAGATTTCTGGTTATGAGTTAGATAAGTCTATATTATTTGCTTTTGCATAAGCTTTAAGAAGGTTGCCATTGCAAACAAAATTATTTAAGACATCCTGTAAAGTTCCTGGCGGCTCATTTTGAAATGACCAGCTATATTTATCATAAGACCATGAGGTTTGGTTATTTCCTTTGTAATACAAGTTCTCTTGCACCACAGCATCTTGCTCAGATGGGGAACACTTGATAGCCATTTCATAAACAGTTTGATCAAACAAAAAGTTGTTAATTACCAGCGGATTATCAAAATCAAATTTTTCCCATACTAAGAGTACCTGGTTACCAGAATAGTCAGTGTCCAGATTGAAATCATTTATGTTTATGCAAACAGTACTAACATTTTTTGCCGCTGGACTAACGCACAAGTAACCGTTACTGTCCAAATAAGTTTTTGCATTAGCGAATTTGCATAAACTAATTAGGAGCAAAGAAAAGAAAACTGTTTTATTCATAATGAGCAATCCCTTTGTTATAAAATTTTAACATTTATTTTAATATAATACTCCTGATTAAGGCGAGGCAGTAGATGCGGAAGAAATCCCCGCCCTTATCAAGAAGCCGTCCTATGCCTGCGCAATCCTTCGCGCCTCCTTTACCTCTCCTCGAGAGCTAAACAAAGCGCAGCAGAATCTCGCAGTGAAATAGCTTAAATCGCCAGATTTTTTTATTTGATAAATAGTCTTCAACTGCTGGGTGCAGAGGTTTAGCTTTGCCAAACAAGCGGTTGCGTTTGTGGTGTAAAAGATTAGATTTTTTTGGATTTTGCATGAGAGATACCCCCCTTAAATTGGTGATCGGGGAGTGACAAGCCGCTAAGAGACGACTGCATAGCTTTCGGAGACAAGTCTCCTCTTGTATAGCTATTGCTACCCCGACCGTCGGGGTATTCTTAACGACGATACGGTTCGCTCTTAGTCGAGTTGTCACACTCCAAAGCCAATGCTTTTTTGACTTCAAATACAGATTAGACAAAACAAAATAATAAGTCAATAACATGCTGAACAAAGCTTACAATTGACCGCCATGACAATTTCCCTGGTAGTAGCCTGTAAAGATCATTTTTATGTTGTTTCTGGCTCCTTGAGCAGAGAAACGAAGGAGTTTTTTGAATATCTCGATAGTTTGGACACATGCCCTACTGAACGTTACCTTCTTTATTTGCCTTAGTTTAATGAAAATGACTATCAAAATTATAAGCTATTGATATTTGACAAAAAGTTGTTTATGAAATACTATCCAAGATTCATAGGGTAGGCGGGGTTGAATAAATGGGGGTTTTTAAAAGGCTGCTGAAGGTAGCTTACGTCTTAATCTACTGCACGGGCGCCCTCGTGATTTTAACTATGAGTATAAACTCTAATTTTTCAATTGCGGGGCCTGTTTTAAAGTGTGACTCAGGAGGGCCATTAATTTCAGTTAACGGCGTTCTAAGCAGGAAGGAGGGTGGCGATTTGACAACCACAAATGGAGCTGTATTTGGTCTAATTAACAATGACAGTATGTTCCGGCTGGTATGTTCTGACAGATATCTGGTCTATGCTCCCTACCGCGAAAAAAATCCGACAATAACTAACGTAGTTAATAAATTAAATTTTATGACAAAATACAACCCAAAGCAGTATCACTTTGGGATAGCAAACAAGTGGATTGCGGAGGAACTACCCATAAACTATAAAGTTTATGGTACAGGTGAAAAAACAGGATATGCTGTTGGATATTTTATAGGTGGTTTTTTTATTTTTAGCCTTATAATGAAGTTACTTAGATTTGTTGCCTATTATATTTTTAAGAACAGAAAATTTTCAATCAGAGATTTCTTTAAAAAGTGGTTATAAATAAGGGGGCACAAGTGGCGAGCAGCTATCTTAAGCTTCCCAAAAAGTCGTTTACTATTATGGTGGATTTAAAGAAAATGCTGATGGCTCTCTACGAAAGTATTTTGTTCGTGATAGCAAGAAAATTTCCAATACAACAGAAGTAGCACGGGCAGTAACTAAAACCCAGGCTATTTTCGAAGCCACTTAACTAGAAACGCCTTAGCTAAAGAAACCAAACCTGAAGCCCTAACCAAATAATGACTCACAATATGTTTTCTATCAACTGAATGTGTATATAACATTATGTATATTTTTAGGCTATTTAATACTCTTACCACTTGGGGCACTAATGGGGCACTTGAAATCAACTTTTGACAATATTTGGCATTTCATCGCAATTAGCGTATAGTGCTTAAACCAATATAAATCCTAATGTGTGCGGTTGTTACGAATTGTAGTTTGTGAACTCGAGGGGATTTGTAATCAGTAGGTCGCGAGTTCGAATCCTGCAGCCGCACCATTTTCAATAAACCAACCCCTAAAATTCTTATCTGTAGTGCATATTGTAGTGCAGAAATTTTTTGTCATGTACCAAGCAATGCCCTAAAAATTGTTTTGGTAATTACTCAGAATCTGGCAAATCAACTGGCTCAATTGATGGATCCACAGGGTCTAAACAATCAGCATAATTTAAATTCCAGCGCGCCCATCTGCTAAGGCTTTGAATAGATTGAACCTTTTTTGGATTTAACAAAGCTCTTTTAATACATGACTTTGTAAATGCGCGAATTAATCTAGCTTTCTGCCAGTTTTCTATTTGCATTAAAAGCCTTGACTCTTTTTCTTTCTCTCGAGCACGTTCCATCTCTATAGATTCTTCTCGCTTACGTTTACTTTCACGCCTTAACTGCTCAAGCTGTTTCTCATTTTCTGCAAGCTTACTTTCCCATACAAATTCTTGTAACTTGTTGACTACTTCTCTTAGCTTCAAATCCAACGAGGTTTGCTTTCCATCACTAAACACTTTGGTACGCCATGAAGATCGGCACATTAAGGTTAATGTAAATTTTTTAGTGGGGTTAAATACATAGGGATGGTAACGCGAACTTTTATTTTGCTGACTTGGCGGCAAAAGAACTTTAGTTGTTAATTCCGATAAATTAAATTGAAACAATACATCGTCAAGACTGATTGCATCTATTTTGTCATCATAATGACGGGAGTAATTAACATTTTCTACTATTGACCCACTAATTTTTCTGGAGCTGGGCCATAGCCATTTTGTTTGCTAGCCCAATATCCTCGCATAGGCATTGGAATATTAGCCTTATAACATATTTTTCTTAAGCCGTTGTCTGAAAGGTTATAATCCTGGGAAAGCTTTATCATTGGAACAAGCCACACTTTGTCGTATAGCTCTTTTCTCGTTATTTTGATAGTGTTTTTGCTCATACACACCTCTCTTGAAAGAACTTGTAAGAATTGAACAAAACAAACCACTTAATAGATTAGATGTTTTTTAATCTTATGGTATAATATCTTGAATTTATTTATAAGAAATTGTATGGAAATACAACGTCTAAGTTCCGACTCTAACTCAGAAAGCATTTTAAGTCCAGAAATTCGGGTAATAGACTATTGGCATGTTATAGAGTTTTTTAACCCTTATGACATGACGCATGTCACGGACAGCAAGGATCATATCCCAATTACTTTTTCTTATCTAGAGGCTAATAAAGACTTGCCTTGGCATAACCCCTCAGCATATCCAGACATTGGTTATTATGATCTTTATTTTTTACCATTTAAGAAAAATGAATTAAGCAAAGCTTCTGCTTTAATCAATCTTAACGCTTTGTCTGATATTGAAAAGATTGATTTTGAAGAAAGATTTGATGAAGATGAAGGAGAAACCTGTTTTGCAAAACTAAGGCTCACCTCATATGGTACAGTTGCAAGTCTGTATTTTTCTGTTTCCACTTTACCTTGGGCACTTGGTCAATTACAGCTCGGTAAATTTGACCATTTTTCTATATCACGATATGAGGCAGATAAAGAAAAACTAGATCAGGCTCTAAATATTATTGACTGTTATGTTGAGCAACTCAGACCAAAAGAACCTCAAGAAGATTCCGAAGAAATTAACCAGTTTCGTGAGATGCAAGGAACAGAACTCCTTACAATTATCCATGCATTATTAAACTGGTCTCAATTTGACTTCGAATCAGACATAGCCCTTTACATTGTTCCAAAACAAATTAAAAAGCCGCAAAAAACCAAGTTAATTGCTTCTGCGCATTGCAATGAAGACTCTAAAGAACTTGTTCCACAAAATAATGACCAGGATGAAGAGGAAGAAGACTTTGAGGATGAAGCACAGCTTGCTATATTAAATAGTTTCTTTATTGATGACCTTGAACGGGTTAGAGAAAGCCTGCTCTCACCAACTGATAACAATGAGGAGTTAAAAGCTTATCTTTTAGGGCAAGACCAGAAGAAAATAGATGTTTATGCACCTACAAATCAATCTTTTATTATTGAAAAACTTTCACCACAATATATGAATAAGGGACGCTGGCCAAGTGACTCAAAACATAATATGAGTTTAATGCAACAGCTGGTGATCCATGAGGTATTTCACTCTGACAACTCACATAAGTTATTTTCAGTTAATGGACCGCCAGGAACAGGAAAAACCACTCTTTTACAAGATATTATTGCTGAAAATATTGTAAAGCGCGCGGAGGTTTTAGCCCGGTTTACAAAAGCTGCCGATGCTTTTATCGATAAAAAAGCAGTCTCTTTTCGCAGTGGCGAATCAAGATCAGTGTGGCTATTAGACTCCTCATTATTAGGTTTTGAAATGTTGGTTGCCTCTTCAAATAATACAGCTGTTGAAAATATTACAAAGGATTTAGTGTTACCTAAAAAAGTTGCAAATGACTTTACGGATGAATGTACCTACTTAGCACCCGTTGCAAGAATGGTAAAGGCTGCGAGAAAAAAAGATGCACAACTAGAAGATTTAAAGCCAGAAGCAAGTCCTTGGGGTTTGATTTCAGTTGCATTAGGTAAGAAGAAAAACGGGCAAGTTTTTAAAGGGCAGGTTTTTTTTGCACCCGAAAAAGATAAAACAAAAGGAAACATTCGGCGTAAAAAAGGCCAATATTTAACGATCTGGGAATGGTTAAATCATTATAGCGGACCCAGTTTTAAAGAGGCAAAAATCAGCTTTCTAGAAACGCTAGAAGAATACCAGCAAGCAAATGCTGAGCTATTAGAGCTTTCGGCTTTACATAAATTACTAGGCCCACACACAGGGTCTACTTGGTGTCAACAAGAAATGGATGATGTCACTACAGCCGAAGAAGGGTTGAAAACAACTGAAATAGAACTAGCTCAGATGCAACATGTTTTAAATGAGCTTGAACTAGAAAAACAAAAAGTGAATAAGGAGCTAGAGTGCTTATCTTTACAGTCTCCAAAATGGTTTGACTATATTTTTAATCGAAAAAAAATCAAATTATTTAACCACCGTTATGAGTCTTTGCATACTCACTGGATTGTTATTGTTGAAAAGATCGAAAATCAAGAGAAAAAAATATTAGGACATAATTTGACTCTTGAAAGCTTAAAAGTTGATCTTAAGCAAAAAAAACAAACACTGTTAAAAAAACAAGAAGAATTTTATGAACTGCAAAATCAATATAAAAAATTACATCAACAATTTGACTCTATTGTCTTGCCTCCGGATGACTACAATTTAGAAAGCGATGAAGCACAAGAAAACGCATTTTGGCAATGCCCTCGTATTAATAAAACCCGTTCGGATCTTTTTATTAGAGCTTTAAAACTGCATGAAGCGTGGTTGGTTGAATCTGGATTTAAAGATACGTTATTTGCTATTTCTGAAATCTTGTCGGGGAAAGTACCATTAAAAAAAGATGATGAACTGTTAATTTGGCAAAACTTTTTTATGTGGATTCCTGTAGTTTCTTCAACCTTTGCCTCTATTGCACGACAGTTTAAACGAGTAGGTTATAAGGCCCTTGGCTGGGTTTTAATTGATGAAGCAGGTCAAGCTATTCCTCAAGCTGCTGTAGGTGCAATTTGGCGGGGAAAAAATATTGTCATTGTTGGTGACCCACTTCAAATCGAACCTGTAGTAACGATTCCCCCACCACTAATTTATAAATTTGCGGAAAGATATTTACCTGACAACCCTGAAAAATGGATGCCGTTAACCACTTCAGCTCAGGTATTGGCAGATCAAGCAAACTGCATTGGCGCTTTTGTTGAAAATAATGGACAAAAACAATGGATCGGTTGCCCCTTAAGAGTTCATAGACGTTGTATCGACCCTATGTTTGAAATTTCAAATCAAATTGCATATATGGGAAAAATGATCAATGCAAGAGTTGCCTCAGCTGAAAAAAGTAAAACCCATACCTGTTTGGGTGATAGTTGTTGGTTTGATTTAACAGGGATGACTGTAGATAAGCAGTATGTTGAAGAGCATGGACAATTTATTTTGCAAACTTTTATCATGTTATATGAGGAATTTCAAGGATTACCGTCTTTATACATCATTACGCCTTTTAAAAAAATCAAAATGAAGCTACAAGAGATTTTAATAAACTTAGAGCATTGGAAAGATTTATTAAGGCCAACCACAAAAACGCCTACTCAGTTCAGTTTAGAAAAATGGGCGCGAGAGCATATTGGCACCGTCCATACTTTCCAAGGCAAAGAAAAAGATGCCGTTATTTTTGTTTTAGGCGTGGATCATGAAAACCAAGGTGCAGCAAATTGGGCTTCTAGTAAACCTAATTTACTGAATGTGGCACTGACAAGAGCACAAAACCATTTTTATGTTGTGGGCAGTAAGGAGCTCTGGGGACAAAAGCCATATTTTGAATTGTTAGCATATAGTTTGCCAGTTAAAACTGTGAAAAGTTAAACTCTGGATCACAGCCCATACATCACAAGCCCAACCTTTTAAATTTTCCGCCTTTGTATGATTGTTTACCATGAAAAAGTGCTTAACCATACAACTCCTAACTTTAATAAAGCACACTTACTTCCAGCTAGAAGGGTAATCCCCCCAGTATTCACAAGTATAGTTTAACCTGATCATTTTCAGCTTTCGAAGAAACTCAATAAAACTAACTCAAGCGCCAGATGCCTGAACAAATGCACGAAAAAGCCTACGCGCAGAAGCTGCATACAGCATTAACTCTGGATGCCATTGCACGCCGATGAGGAATGGGTGGTTGTTTTGTGGTGTTTGCTCAATTGCCTGAATGAGGTTATTTTCTTCATGTCCAACCACCTGCAGCCCATCACCCAGTTTATTAACTGCTTGGTGATGAATGCTGTTCACCCAGTATTGCTCATAACCGCCTAATATATTAAAAACCCTGCTGTTTTTATTTATTTTCACATCTCGCCGACCAATAATTTTACTCAGGAGACCATTGCTGGGTAAGAAATCTTCCAGCACCTCTTTGGCCTCTTGATAGAGCGAGCCTCCTAGCGTGACATTTAGCATCTGCATGCCACGGCAAATCGCGAGGGTAGGTTTGCGGTACTCCACGGCATAGTGAATTACTTTTTGTTCCAGTGCATCTCGTTTCAAATCATATTGCATTTCTTTTAGAGCTGCAGACTCACCATAAAGCTCAGGGTTAATGTCGCCACCTCCAGCAATCACAAAACCATCAAACAATGCCAGGTCTAAATTGCTGTTTGCGTTAATGCGCTTGGCTTTGCCCCCTCCAAGCCAAACAGCAAGCTTGGTAAACCACCACAAAATTACCCCACCTTGATCTGGCCCTGTGATACCAATGCATGGCTTTAGCTTATTGTGTTTCATAACCAAACTCACTTGTTATTTGCTCAACCCAGTTGTTACTGAAAGCATGAAATGGTTTGTCGAGGAAAGTGAGATAGGCAGAGGCCATGTTCGCCAGCTTCTGCTTATCCTCTGCCAGTTTTTCTATTTCTACCCAGTAATTCCAATCACGTGCTATAGACCAGTCTGGATTATCAATCTCACAGTTGGGAAGGCGGTAATGAAAAGTGGGACGTGCCTTCACCAGTTTTCGATCCTCCTCCTTTAGGCCATCCAAACTATCTGGCTTAAGGTAGGCAAAGAGCGGGAGCATATCCAACACCCGGTTACGTGTAGGATTATGTTCAAGATAATCATCAATAAAACCATCAAGTGAAGGTGCATAGTTTTCTGCAAGAACGAGTGTGACATACTCATTGGGGAAGGGGTCAATATATGTCAGTAATTGCCGCGATAGATCGATCTCCATTACTTCTTTAAGCCAAGGATATAGCACCAAAAATGCCCGCATGATATCGTGAATATGCTCCACTTTTTTAGATGTGATTTCTGGATTGATATGCATGCCAAAGGCATTGGTAAAAGCTGCTTTTGTCCCAGTAGCTTTTTTTTTGCATAGCTCCTTGCGTAATGTCTCGAGTTGTTGAAATTGCTCACATATGAGTGGTGGTGTCACAATTTCCAGCGGCACCACTTGCCCGGCTAGTTCCCCCACCCATTTGCTGATATAGGTAGAAATGCTGTTCGTATCCAACAACTTATTTTTTGCTTCCGGCTGCTCTTTTTCTAATTTTTTGGCAATATCTTTAAGCATCTTAGCATCGAGCTCCACTTTGAATGTCCCCATGGGAGTGCCGGCAATCTCAATCTCCAACGAGTGCTTAGCCTGGATTGTGCCATCAAATAGATCAGCCACTAATTCAGCACAGGCTTGTGGCTCAATCCCTGCCAGTTCAAACTCGAATCCCACTTTACGAGGTTTTCCTTCAGGGTTTCTTGTATATGTAGGTTTTTTGAATAATGTCATTGCATAGTGCCCTTATTAATTTAACTGTTTTTGCATGCTCCTTAATGCTGTACGCAGGCCCTCTTCGAGCACCGGGTGATAAAAAGGCATGTTCAGCAGTGATGGTATGGTTATCCTCTCCTGAATCGCCAATGACAACAGGTGCCCAAAATGATCCGCTGCTGGAGCCATCATTTCCGCACCCAACAAAATTCCACTTTTTGTGGCATATAGGCGTAGCCGACCTCTATTTTCCTGTTCAACAACCGCCCTTCCTTGGCTTTGGTAGGACATGTCGCCGATGATAAGGTCTTGCTCTTTTACGCTATCATAGGTTACTCCTACTTTCACAATCGGTGGGTCAGTAAAGGTGATACCTAGAGGAATGCGTCGTGCTGCTGCGTCACTTTTTCCAAGTGCATGGCGGGCTGCTATTTTTCCCTCATCTGCCGCTTCATGTAAAATGGCATGGTCAGCATTTGCATCTCCTGCAACATAAATTGGCTGGCCTTTGATTTTGAGTGTTTTTTTATCAAAAACTGGAACGCCGCGATCATCCATTTC
>Ga0066640_10000725_pt1 | contig 19650 bp, 19 predicted proteins | sample CryGeyCG2114_020_2_FD_59505 | JGI IMG/M metagenome (GOLD analysis project Ga0066640, IMG submission 59505) | Groundwater microbial communities from aquifer - Crystal Geyser CG11_big_fil_rev_8/21/14_0.20 | ecosystem: Environmental > Aquatic > Deep subsurface > Groundwater | place: USA: Utah... | reverse complement strand
CGCTAGCCTTAGGAGCTAGTGGGGCAACCCGTGAGAGTTCGAGTCTCTCCCTGGGCACCAGGCATTGACAAAAAGGTAAAATTAGGCAAAATGTAAGCTCTTCATTATTATTATTCTAAGGCTTAATTTTTGTGGAATTTTAAAACCCAATTATATGTCTAAACGTATACCACTACCAGATTTTGATTCAATGCAAGAAGGAGATGGAGCCGAAGCAGCTCGAGAATGGTTGAGTCAAAAATTTGAAATTAATAAGCCTGAGCCGAAAGTTCCGCAATTAAGCGAAGCAGAGATGAAAAGGCGCATAGATGTTTTAAGGCAACAATTGGCTGATGTTCAGTAAGTATTTAGTTTTGCATATTTTGTGTGTACACTGTGAGCATGCAACTTGGACATGATGCGCCGGAATTTCAGCTCAAAGATCAGTATGGAAAGGAGCATACGCTCAAGCAGTACCGAGGCCAATGGGTGCTGATTTATTTTTATCCAAAGGATGATACGCCCGGCTGTACCAAAGAAGCGTGCGGCATGCGCGACAACTTTGCCGATTTTGAAGATGGAGGGGTGGTGATTCTTGGGATTAGCAGAGACAGCGTTGAGAGCCACAAAAAATTTGCAGAAAAATATAATTTGCCGTTTACGATTTTGGCCGATGACCAGACAAAGGCTGCAAAGGCGTACGATGTTTGGGGAGAGAAAACTTTTATGGGCAAAAAACATATGGGTATTCACCGAATGTCTTTTCTTATTAATCCCGAAGGCAAAATTAAAAAAATCTACGAAAAGGTGAAGCCCGAGGCGCATGCAAAAGAGATTTTGGAGGATATTGTTATGCTTAAAAGTGAAAAATAATGGCAATCATCGGAGCACATGTTTCAACGGCCGGCGGTTTAGCAAAAGCTATTGCGCGCGGTGAGGAAATTGGCGCAGAGGCAATTCAAATTTTTGGTTCTTCGCCGCGACAGTGGGGCGTGCGCATGCCAAGCGAGCAAGATATTGCGGAATTCCGGGCTGCATTTAAATCGAGCAAAATTAAGAGCGTTTTTTTACACGCGTGCTATTTGGCGAATTTGGCGGCACCGGATGCGGCATCGGTTAAAAAATCTATTGAAGCGCTTACGGCTCACTTGGCTATTGCAGAAAAATTGGAAGCTGAAGGATTAATTTTTCACGTCGGATCCACAAAGGGAGGCATTGAGCACGATGCGGCGCTGCGACAAATTGCAGCGGCCATGAATCAGATTGTTAAAAATGTTCCGGGCAAAGCAAAACTTATTATGGAAAACGGCTCGGGCGGCGGGAACAAAGTCGGTTCCGAGCCAAAAGATTTGCGCGCACTTTTAGATTTGGCAAAGAATCCTCGTATAGCAGTATGCATAGATACCGCGCACGCCTTTGGTGCGAATCAATTTAATTTTGAAAAGTGGGATGCAGAGCTCGGCCTTAAGAATGTGATTGTGGTGCATGCCAATGATTCGAAGGTTCCGCTCGGGTCATTTAAAGATCGGCATGAAAATATTGGAGAGGGGGAAATTGGACGAGCGACGTTTAAAAAATTGCTCGCATACAACCATCTTAAAAATCTGCCCTGGCTTTTGGAAGTGCCGGGATTTGATAACATGGGGCCGGATAAAAAAAATGTTGATATTCTTAAATCATTAATCAAATAGTAATATGAAAATAGGAGTAATTTTGGGTACTGCACGTCATGGGCGCAAATCGGAACATATGGCACAACTTGTCTTTGAACAGTTAAAAAAGCGTGAAGGAGTAGAGGCGCAATACTTTGATGTAAAGGATTATTTAACCTGCATTACAAATCCGCCCGAAGAGCCAAATCCAAAATCGGAAGAGTGGAAAAAGCATGTTTTGGAGACTGACGGCTTTATAGTTGTTGCGCCAGAATACAATCACAGTTATCCCGGTGAGTTGAAGATTTTGCTCGATGAAGCATTTAAGGAATACGAAAAGCGGTGCGCCGTTGTGGTGAGTGTTTCGAAAGGCGGCTTTGGTGGCGTGCGCTTAGTGGAGCTCATGCATCAGCTCATTTCTACATTGAAGATGGTGCCGGTCCCCTCTCCCGTTAACGTTTCAAAAATTAACGATGTCTTTGATGAGGATGGAAAACTGTTAGAGGAAGCGTACCTGCCAAAGATCGAAAAGATGCTCGACCAGCTCTTGTGGTATGCCAAAATCTTGAAGCAAGGCCGTGAACAAGGGTAAGCTGTTCGCAATGGCAGAATGGAAGAAATTGCGGCGCAAGATTAATCATCCAAAAGTAATGCTCGTATTGAGTTTGGCTTTTGTTGCATTTGCGCCTATGAGTCAGAATTTTACAGCACATCCTTTTGTATGGATGATTGGTGGATTTTTTGTATTGGCAGTGGTGGCGCAGCTGCGCGGAAAGTGGGCGCGCTTTGACAGGAATTTTGCACTGCTGCTGGCGGCGGAGTTTGCGGTGATTTTTTTCTTAGCACCAAAAGATGCAGATCCGCAGGTTGTGCTTGCATTGCGCAGCGCGGCATGGACCTCACTTGTACTGCTGAATGGCGCACTGCTCATAGGCCCGTGGTCGCGCTTTACCGATTTTGGGCTGCACTTTTATAAGCACCGGCGGCATATTGGCGTTACGGCATTTTTGTTTGGTTTGTTGCATGCGCATTTAGTGCTGCGGAACTATTTTAATTACGATCTTAGTGCGATTCAGCAAGATCCATTTTTGTTTTTTGGCCTGACGGCTTTGTTGGTTATGGCGATTTTGGCTGCAATATCTTGGGATTATGTGCAGAAAAAAGTTCCCGCCCTTGCATGGAAGATCACTCATACGGTTTTGCTGTTCGCATATTCAGGAATTTTATTTTGGTTTTGGCGAATAGGAGGAAGCGCACTCTTTACATGGCAGAAAATTCTCTTAATCACTTTTCTTGTTTACTGGATTTTAGTTGCGCCATGGAGTGTGATTCGCTTGGTGTTGCGCTTTGTAAATGGATGGAAGCAGGTGCACGTCCTTGTGTACATTGCCTATGCCGCGATGATGGTGCACGTTTCTACCGGCGTATTGGCAGCTCGCCCGCTTGGATTTAAAATTCTTTTTTGGGGGCTCTTTGCCACGGTCACGCTCTCACATGTGGCAGGCTGGATTATGAAAATTATAACCGACCGGCATGTGCGCCGCGCAGAAGAAAAAGTAGTAATCGAGGGCAAGACGTACTATAAGCTGGGGCATGAACGGAGCTTTCACGAAGGCCGTGGCACACTCATTCGAATCGGAAAAGTCGACCTCGCGATATATAAATACCAAGGCAAACTCTTCGCTATGAGCAATCGCTGTCCTCACCAAGGTGGCCCCATTTATAAAGGAGAAATTCGGAACGGCTATGTCGAGTGCCCGTGGCATCGCTACCAATTTAGCGTGTCCAGCGGCAAAGGCCCGCCGGGGTACGATGATGTTATCCCCTATTATCATGTGGCAGTGCGGGACGGAGTTGGATATGTAGCTATAGATTGAGGTTTTTCTTGAAAAGAGAGACATAAAATGGTAATTTGCATGTAGTTTTATGATTCCCAAATCTCCAAAAATTTCAGCTGTTTTTCAGAAAAAACATCGAGGTGAAACTATCATTTCATTAGATGGTAAAATTGTTGGAACAGGTTCGGATGCAATAATTGCTTTGAAAAAAGCGAAGAAAAAGATACCCGATATTGAGAAGCGGGAATTTTTAATTTTCCGTATTCATCCTAAATATCTTGCAGCATAAATTCCCTTATAAAAAAGGACGACCCTTAATTACTGTAAAATTAAAGTACAAAAAAAATGTTGGACGCTACTTTGAGCTATTGCTCGACAGCGGTGCGGATTTTACTTTGATATCAAAATCACAGGCGCTGCTTCTGGGTCTTCAATATTCAAAAATAAAGAGCAAAGAAATAAAAGTGGAAGTTGCAAATTTAACTTTAATTCATGCGAAGAAGGCTAAGTTAAGACTTGCATTGCTCGATGATGAATTTGCCATACCAGTTTTAGTTGCAAAGGAAGAAGTGGAGCCATTGATTGGGAGAAAAGGATTTTTTGAATACTTTGATGTTTTATTTCAAGAGCGAATGAATCAGATTGTTTTAATAAAAGATGAATGAAAATCTACGTCACTGCAAAACCGGGCGCGAAAGAAAATAAGGTAGAGCCGCTGCTCGATCCGCATCATGTAAAAGTTTGGGTAAAGGAGCCGCCCACAGAGGGTAAGGCGAATCTTGCAATTATGCGGGAGTTGGCTGCACACTTTCATGTGAAAAAAAGCGCGATAGAGCAGACCCACGGCTTTAAATCAAAACAGAAAATATTTACTATCGAAGGATTATGAGAATTTTAATTGCACACGGATTTCGGGCGTCGCCGCAGCAGCCGGGATGGTTGCTCTGGCTGGCTGCATTATTAGAAAAAGCCGGCATGCAGACGTACGTGCCGCAGTTTCCCAATCCTCATGAACCACAAGTGCACGAATGGGTAGATACCATTAATCAGACCTTAGATGGAAATTTTGAAGAGGCAGTTTTAATAGGACACAGCCTCGGCGGCTTGGCCATTTTAAAGGCGCTGGAGCAGCCGAATGACACAAATGCAGATAAAGCGGCAGCCGTGATTTTGGTAGGCACACCAATCGACGATGTTGGACGCGAGCAAATCATAGACTTCTTGCCGCCACTTGATTGGCAAAAATTAAAGACACGTGCCCAACACTTCGGCTTTTTTTACTCCGAAGACGACCCCTATGTACCGTTAGCGCACGGACAACAATTTGCAGAACTCCTGGACGGCCACCTTCAAAGCTTTAAGGACCGCGGCCACTTCGAACAAAAAGAGTTCCTAGAACTGGCTCAATATTTGGAGCATTTTCTCAATATTCCCGGAAATTTTAATTGGTAGTGGTATTTGATTTTTTGTGATTTATGTTTTGATTGGGTACAGCTAGTTGTCGGATGAATTTTTAATCAATTTGTTGCACAAGTGGCAATAGTTCTTGAAGGAATTCTTTTTTTGAGGAATATTTGGGCCTTAAGTTTTGAGCCAGCGATCTATGTTCTGGTTTTGTGAGAATATCGCTGTGTTCCATGAAGAACCAAGTCACAAAAATATTCATTAAATCTGTTTTTTCACTAGTGACTCGCTGATACATTTGGCACGCATCCCATAGTAGATAATCAGTGTGTTGATAAAATTCAAGGATTTTATCAGGGTCTCTGTCGGCATGCTTGAAGAAGTTTTCTGCTTCGTTCATCATTTTGCTCCATTCCTTACGTTTGTGCTCATAAACCATATCCTTCATTTGGTCTTTGAGAACCGATTCTTCTCCAAGATCTCGGAGAATTTGATGTGCTGCACATGTGAGAGTATGTATAGAGATGCTATCTTGTTCGTGGAAAAACAGTTTAATGGCAGTATCTAACTGTCGTCTGGCTGCGGCATGCTTTGTTATTTTTGGGGCTTGATTCATTTGAATTGATTAAAAAGTATATCCGAACTTTAGTTCAGATATACACCCGGATAAGGGTTATATGCGAACAAAAAAGTAAACGCTCAAAAAAGTGGATTGAGAGCTTTGAGTTAAAAAGCCGTGGCGCCCCCACCACCCCACCCCCCTTTTTTCAGTTGTAGAATCCCCTTCCCCTTGGTACTCTACCAAAGCTATGGCTGAAAATATCAAACCTGAAAAAGTGGCGGAGAAGACCTTAAAAGAGGCAACGCGGCTCGAGAAAATAGCCGGGCAGCTGCAAAAAATCGAGTTGCAGCAGATTACGAACTATCTGCAGTCACCGTGGCGCATTATTTGGGTGAATTTTTTGGCCGGTACATTTCGTGGCCTTGGCTTTTTAGTTGGTGCCGCGCTTGTGCTTACGCTCATCGGTTTTGTATTAACCAATATTTTGAGCGAGGCGCCGATCGTCGGCGATTTCTTTGAAGTTGTCAGAATTTGGATTGAAGACGCCATTGAACAGACGCAGAACGCAATTCCTCAGAACGGAGCATCCTAAACATGTCATTTGTTCACCTTCATAATCACACGCACTATTCCCTGCTCGATGGTTTAACGCGCCCGGCAGAAGCTGTTGCAATTGCAAAAGAACAGGGGTGTTCGGCAGTTGCCATGACCGATCACGGCACGTTGTACGGAGCAGTTGAATTTTATAAAGCGGCAAAAAAGGAAGGCATTAAGCCTATTATCGGCTGCGAGATCTATGTGGCGCCGCAAGGCAGATTAAAAAAAGAGCCGGGCACACCGATCAATCACTTAATAGTTTTGGCCGAAACTACAGAGGGCTACCACAATCTTATGCAGCTTGTGAGTAAGGCCCATCTCGAAGGCTTTTATTATAAGCCGCGGGTAGATCATGGTTTGTTGCGCGAATTCAGCAAAGGGCTTATAGCCCTCTCCGGCTGTTTAAATAGCGAAACTTCGGTCGCGATTCTCGATAATAATGAAGAAAAGGCGGCGGAAATTATACGCATGTATCAAGATATTTTTGGGAAAGAGAATTTTTATTTAGAGGTGCAGGATCATGAAGGCTTGGCAGAGCAAGTTCAGGTGAATAATGCTTTGTATCGATTAACCAAAGAGACCGGCGCACCGCTCGTGGCTACGTGCGATAGCCACTATGGACGTTACGAGGATCGTGATGTCCACGATATTTTGCTCTGCATCCAAACAGGCAAAACCTTGCAGGATGCCGACCGCATGCGTCTTACCGGCGATTTTTCGATGCGTCATCCCGAAGAGATTGCAAAGCGTTTTGCCGAGCATCCCGAAGCCATTGAGAATACCGTGAAAATTGCGGAGCGCTGTAATATCGAGTTACATTTTGGAAAGAATCTGATTCCGGTTTTTAAAACTCCGGATGGTAAGGGAGCGCAGGAATATTTGCGCGAGCTTGTAGAAAAAGGACTTGAGGAGCGATATGGTGAGAATATTCCGCAAGAAACACGGGAGCGGCTGGAGTACGAACTCGATGTTATCCATACGCAGGGGTTTGATAATTATTTTTTGATCGTCTGGGATTTTGTGAACTATGCGAAAGAGAATGATGTTATCGTGGGGCCGGGCCGAGGTTCGGCTGCAGGATCATTGGTAGCCTACTGTTTAAAAATTACCGATGTCGATCCCCTGGCCTACGATCTCCTTTTTGAACGCTTTCTCAATCCGGCGCGTATCTCAATGCCGGATATTGATATCGACTTTGACGTTGCAGGTCGCAGCAAGGTTTTAGATTACGTGGTTGAAAAATACGGACGCCAAAGCGTGGCACAGATTATTACCTTTGGAACTATGGCGGCGCGCGCGGCGGTGCGCGATGTTGGCCGTGTTATGGGAATGCCATATGTCGAAGTCGACCGCATTGCAAAGCTTGTTCCCCCGCCGGTGCAGGGCAAACATATTCCGCTGAAAACTTCTGTAGAAGAAGATCCTGAACTCAAAAAACTATATGCCGCTGATCCTCAGGCCAAGCGCTTGCTCGACAACGCAATTCGTTTGGAAGGTACCGTGCGCCATGCCGGAACGCATGCATGTGCCGTTGTTATGGCCGATGAGCCGCTCAGTAAATACACACCTTTGCAGCGTGGCAGCGGTGATGATGATTCGGTAATCACGCAGTTTTCTATGAAGCCTCTAGAAGAGCTAGGTCTCTTAAAAATGGACTTCTTAGGTCTTAAAAACTTGAGTGTCATCGAAGGAGCTCTGCAGGCAATTCAGCGCATTCACGGCGGAGAAAAAATCGATCTTACCAAAGTGCCGCTCGATGATCCTAAAACATATAAGCTGCTTGCCGCCGGAGATACGACCGGAGTTTTTCAGCTGGAGTCGGGGGGAATGCGCCGTTATTTAAAAGAGCTCAAGCCAACTGAAATCAACGATATTATCGCCATGGTTTCGCTTTACCGGCCGGGTCCTATGCCGTGGATTCCCATGTACATTAAAGGTAAGCACGATCCCGCTAAGGTAGAATATCTCGATAAATCTTTCGAAAAGATTTTAAAAGAGACCTATGGCGTTGCCGTGTATCAGGAACAAATTTTAAAACTCGCGCGTCAATTTGCGGGATTTAGTTTGGGAGAGGCCGATATTTTGCGCAAAGCTGTGGGTAAGAAAGATCCCAAATTGCTCGCCGGTGAAAAGCAGAAATTTATTGAAGGCGCGGTGGCACAAGGACATTCTAAAAAGTTTGCCGAAGAGGTATTTAAGAAAGTCATTGAACCGTTTGCCGCATATGGTTTTAACAAGTCACACGCTACATGTTATGCAATCATCTCTTACTATACTGCCTATTTAAAAGCGAATTACGCAGCGGAATTTATGGCTGCCTTACTCACCGCCGATGCAACGAGTGAAGATCGTGTGGTCATTGAAGTAAATGAGTGTGAGGAGATGGGGATTCACGTGTTGCCCCCCGATGTGAATGAGTCTCTGGCTGATTTCACGGTAGTTGATCCGCAGACAATCCGCTTTGGATTGCGCGCTATTAAAGGTATCGGCGATCAGCCGATTGCCGAAATTATTCAGGCACGTGCCAATAATGGACGCTTTACAAGCCTGGAAGATTTTTTCCGTAAAATTCCTTCTGACGTTGTGAATAAAAAGTTAATCGAATCGCTCGCTTATTCCGGTGCACTCGATGCGCTCGGAGAGCGGAACGCCATTGCTGCGAGTGTTCAAGAGATAGTTGCCTTTGCTAAGAGCGTGCACGATGTTCGTGCCACCGGCCAGGGGGATCTTTTTGAGGCACTTGGTGAAGAGGAGCCATTCCAGCTGGAAACTTTTCATCTTAAAAAGGTAAAGCCGGCGACTCGTCTGGAAAAATTGCAGTGGGAAAAGAAGTTTTTGGGACTCTTTGTAACCGGACATCCTCTGCAGGGGTTAAAGAGCTATATGGCTAAAAAAGCAGTTCCGATTGGTGCTCTAGAAAAAAAGCATCTCGGAAAAAATGCACGCTTTTGCGGCCTGCTCACAACGGCCAAGCGCATTACTACAAAGAGCGGCGCATACATGATGTATATGACACTCGAAGATTTAACCGGCCGCATTGAGGGAGTTTTGTTTCCCCGCGTGTATCAGCAATTTGGCGGACAAATTCAAGAGGGTGGAGTGTTGTCTATGGAAGGGAAGGTAGAGAAGCGTGGTGACCGTCTCCAATTAATAGTTGCTGCGGTTAAGCCGGTCTCGCTCGATTCTATGATCGAAAATGCAAAAGAGAGCGGTGAATTTGATGTGAACGAAAAGTATGTAAGGGTGAGTAATGAGCACCGAGTTTTGGATGAAGCAGATGCCGCCGAAGAAAAGCCGCCGTACGTGATTCAGCTGACAGAAAAAATGGATCCTGAATCCCTTGCGTATCTCAAGCAGATGCTTATGTCCAACAAAGGTGAGCGGCGAGTTATTTTGAAGATTAAAATGGGAGCAGTAGAAAAAGAGATAGCTGTCCCTTTTGGGGTCGAAATTTCTCCCCAGTTGGTGAGCCAGATCGGGGCGATTGCGAAGTAGATCCGATCTGTTTTTGGATCTAGCCAAAAACGCGATAATTGTGCTACCGTATGGCTCATGTACCGTACACACACTTGCAATGAATTGACTGCAGCAGACGAGGGCAAAGAAGTAACATTGTCGGGTTGGGTTATGAGCCGACGCGATCATGGCGGGCTTATATTTGTAGATCTTCGCGACCGCTATGGGATAACGCAAATCGTTACCGATCCCCAGGCGCATGCCGAGGCGCATAAGGTTTTGGATGGTGTGCGATCTGAATATGTTATTAAAGTAACCGGCACAGTCCGTGCTCGGCCTGCGGGCATGGCAAACGACAAGCTTGCAACCGGTGCAGTTGAGCTTTTGTGTAGTAGTATTGAAATTTTGAACCCGGCTAAAACGCCGCCTTTTGAGCTCGATACCGATGTGGATGTAAATGAAGAACTCCGCTTGAAGTACCGTTATTTAGACATGCGCACCGACCGAATAAAGAACAATCTCGTGAAGCGTCACAAGCTCATTAAATTTATCCGTGACTTTTTGAGCGAGCGCGACTTTTTGGAAGTCGAGACGCCGATGCTTATTAAGGGCACACCGGAAGGCAGCCGCGAATACATTGTGCCGTCGCGTTTGTATCCCGGAACTTTTTATGTTTTGCCCCAGTCGCCGCAACAGCTTAAGCAGCTCTGTATGGTTGGCGGCTTGGACCGTTACTTCCAAATTGCCCGCTGTTTCCGCGACGAAGATCAGCGCGGTGACCGCCAGCCGGAGTTTACGCAGCTGGATATGGAAATGTCGTTTGTTGAGCAAAAGGATGTTATGGAGATTAATGAGGCTTTGATGATGCAGCTGGTAAAGGAACTGTGTCCGGATAAAAAGCTGCTTTCTGACAAGGCGCCGGTAATGTCGTGGCAAGAAGCCATGGATAATTATGGTTCCGATAAGCCGGATATTCGTTTTGATATGAAATTTGTTGATGGCACAGAGATCTTTAAAAAATCCGAATTTAAGGTTTTTGCCGATGCTGCGAATAAAGATGGTTCGGTAATTAAAATGATGCGTGTGCCAGGGGGCGCAAAATTCAGCCGCAGTGAAATTTCTAAATTTGAAGATGTAGCAAAGATTTATCGCGCTAAGGGTTTGGCATATGTTTCGATGCAAGAGGGAGAGTTGAAATCGCCGATTCTTAAATTCTTTAGTGAGGCTGAAATAGCTGCATTTAAAGAGACAACCGGAATTGCAGAGGGCGATATTGTTCTGTTCGCAGCAGATGACTTCCGTACTGCATGCGAAAGCTTGGGCGCGGTGCGTTTGGCCGTTGCAGATCAGCTTGGTTTGCGCGATCCAAACCTCTTTGCCTTTTGTTGGGTAGTCGACTTTCCAATGTTTGAGGTGAAGATAGAAGATGGCAGCGTCTCTGCGGCGCATCACCCATTCTGTGATATTAAGCCCGAAGATGTTCCCCTTCTCGATTCTGATCCCATGAAGGTGCGCGCAAATGCGTACGATTTTGTACTCAATGGCGTAGAGGTTGCAGGCGGTTCCATCCGTATTCACAAACAAGAACTGCAGGCAAAGATTTTCGATATTTTGAAGATTTCAAAAGAGGATGCGCAGAAGCGCTTTGGTCATATGTTAGAGGCATTTCAGTTCGGCGCGCCGCCGCACGGCGGTATTGCGTGGGGCTTAGACCGGGTCATTATGATCTTCTGCAACGAGCCGAACATTCGCGAAGTCATCGCCTTTCCAAAAGATCAGCGCGCAAAAGATTTAATGCTGGGAGCACCGTCTGAATTGCCGACCGAACAAGTCGCCGAGGCGAATGTGAAGGTTATCGAGATGAAGAAATAAATGTATGCTAATAGATCTGACTCACAAATTCACTGCGCAGATGCCGGTCTACCCTGGCGATAATCCGTCGGAGCTGCAACAAGTGAACTTTGTCGAACAAGGAGGGATTGCACATTTTCACATTGCAACTGGTATGCACGTTGGCACTCACATCGATGCCCCCATGCATATGCTTGAGGGTGGCAAAAAAATAAGTGATTATCCTTTAGAGCATTTTTTTGGACGAGGCTGTTTGATAGATGCACGTGGCAAAGATAAGATCGATGTCGATCTGCTCGATGGTATTGAATTGCAAAGCGATGATATTGTTTTGATTCTAACCGGACACGATAAGAAATTTAGAGCGCCCGATTATTTTGATGCCTTCCCTATGCTAACTGAGGCGTTTGCAGAAAAATTGGTGAATGATGGAGTGAAAATTGTCGCACTCGATACCCCAAGTCCGGATGGTGAACCATTTTCCATTCATAAAATTTTACTCGAACGTGATGTGCTCATAATTGAAAACGGTACGAATTTTGATCGGCTGATTGATCAGAAGAATTTTGAAGTTACCGCTCTGCCGGTGAATTTTGAAGCAGAAGCATCACTGGTGCGTCTAGTTGCTAGATATTAAAACTTTATAAAATTACGCAAATTTGAACAGTTTTATAAAGTTTCTGATTCGGGGGCAACTTCAACCATACTATGTAGAAACATAGTGTTGACATCTGTCAAATTCACGAGGTATGCTCTCAGCATCATGAACTTCGCGCACAACAATTCAACAAAGACGACTACCACACCCGCTGTGGGGTAGCTTTGTGAATTAAAAAAGTTCACTGCCCCGCAGGCCAAAATCTTGCGGGGCTTTTTTGTATCTCAAATTTTTATGGATCACATCAGCATAATCAGAAATCAGTCATGTCCAAACGGTTGTAAGGCTGCGGTTCACATTAACAGCCGTGCGCGCAACCGTTTGCAGTGCGCAAAGTGTAAGCGCACTTGGGCAGTGCATAGCAGCGAGTTTTATTTTGGCTTGCGGTCTAATCATGCCAAGGTGCAGCGCGCAATCGAATTAATAAACCAGGGCCGCTCAATTCGGAGCGTTGCCCAAGAGCTGAATGTCAGTCCAGTTTCTGTCCAGCGCTGGAAGAATCGCTATATAAAGTGGCGCGCGGTGCAAGCATGTTCTCTCGTTGATCCTGATTAAATCTATCTATCCCCTATCCATTAACCAATAATCACTATGGAATCACCTAGTTTTAAAGGCATTGTCGACGCAGTCGAATTTATTCAAGACCCGAAGATCGAAAATTTGCCGCCACGGGAAGCGGTACCCCTTAGAGGGAATTGTCCAAATATAAAAAGGCAAGATATACAATTTATTAATAATGTACGTGATCGGCACCGATGGGAGCCCGATGTATTGAGAAGAGTTGTACAAATGCCTGTAAAATTGAATCACGATGAAAAATTAGCTCCTGAAGAAGCCCGCGAGCTAATACAACAACTTGAGTGTAATAGTTTTCCACATAATAATCTGGATCTTTCAGGATATCGGTTTGAAAATCTTTTTCTTGGAAATAATTCCTATAATCAAAAGGAAGTTTTAGTTTGTGGAGGAGATTTGAATCTTTCAGATGTTGTCGTTGAAGGTCATTTTGAATTTAATGGAAGAATTGGCGGAGACTTGATTGCGCGCAGAATGAAAATTTTTGGTAGTACTGAGCAATCTTTTGAGATTGGTGGAAATTGTATTCAAGATGAATATTTTATTGGCGGCAATAATTTCCAGTCTGGGAGCATTTCAGGTTTTAATAATCAATTCCGTGCTCGGATAATGGGAAAAAATATGCAGCGCAATTTAAAGGTCGGCGGGAACAACGAACAAAATTTTGTAGCAGTTGGAAGAAGCAATGATCAGAGTGGCATGCAGATTCATGGTGATAACGAGCAGTATGCTATGGAGGTAGCAGGCAATAATGTACAGTGGAGAATGGGTATTGCCGGCTGCAATCAACAGCGAAATATGAAAATTGCTGGACATAATGAACAGGTTAAACTGTGTGTACTAAAGGATAATCAGCAAGATCATATGAGCGTACAAGGTGCTAATCATCAATGCGGATTGTATGTAGGTGGTGCAAATTCTCAAGCTCATATGCAAGTTGGTGAAAAGAATGTGCGAGAAAATGTAGAAATAATTGGATCTGATTTTAAGAGTGGTATGAAAGAAAGTGAGAAGTGTTGTCCCGCATGTGAAGCAAATGGGCCAAAACCACTTTATTATACGGATTAAAGTGATGAAAAATTTTGTCAGAGAAAGTTTTTGGCATCGTGACAATGTAAATCTGCTTGCCGATGAATATGGCCTCGATCCTATTCAAAAGTTTGAAGACCTCAATCATATTTTGGGAGGCCAAGCGTTGCGGTGGGTAGGAGAAATGCGAATTCTAACCCGGCGCGAAATTGCAAAGGTTCAAGTGCTTCTCTCAGAGGAGTGGAACAAAATGTATATTGAGTGCAATGGTGCTCCGACACTTGATGATGCTGCATATGTTCAGGATCGTGTAGATGAAATCAGTGTGAAAATTGCCTTATTGAATTGGCATGCAGATAGAATTCGCCGCCTATCCGGATTGCGAAAAAATTTAGATGCACCGCGCAGGCCGCATCACTTTCAAAATTGGCTCAGAAGAAAAATAGGTGTTCGTTCTGATCGCTTAAGACTTAGCGTGCCACATCCTATTGCGCAACATAGTCCTTGTGGTTGTAATCCGGTTAGCGAGCATTGGCAGCAATCCTATTGGGGCGACAATCTTGAGCTCATGGAGGCCCAGTCTTTTATTGTTGAATGCAGCAGGGACGGCATTTGGTACCACCAACTCTGCGGTCAATCAGTGGCGGCATAGCGTTATAGTAAGCATTTCCGCACTGACACCCGGCTTCTTTTCTGCTATAATTAATCGGAATTTATGGCAATGAATATCATTCTCTCTATTTTGGGTGTCCTCGCTTTGGCGGGGTTACTTTGGTACACCATTCGCCAGCGGGAGAATCGGATGCGTTCGCTGAACATGGTTTTTTTGAAAGTGCTTATTCCAAAAAAGGAGTCCAAAGAAGACCGCGAGCGCGAGTCTGAGGCCCTTAGCGCACAGAAGGATTTTAAAGAAGTTATCGGCACGATGATGCATCTTTTTGAGGCGCTACATGCAATTCATGAGAGCGACCTCACGCAGCTCATTAAAGGTCAGGATTTCTTTTCTCTTGAGTATGCAGTTTTCGATAATCAAATCTTTTTTTATGTCGTCATTCCGCGCTATCTTCTCGAACTCTTTGAAAAGCAGATGACCGGCTTTTATCCTGACGCATACATTGAACAAGTGCCAGATTACAATATTTTTCAGAAAAATTCACATGTTGCCGGCTGTTATATGCAAATGGCAAAGCACTATTCTCTGCCGGTCAAAACCTATCAGCGTATACCCAGTGATCCTCTGAACACACTTACCAATGTGCTCTCAAAACTTGGTAAAGACGAGGGAGCGGCAATTCAAATTATCTGCCGTCCGGTTGGTGACGGCTGGCAAAAGCGCGGGCGCCAGGAAGCAAAAGATATATTTTCTTCGAAACATTCGATTCAATGGTGGAATCCGTTAAGCTGGTTCGGTACTCTCTTTAATGTTGCGGCCCGTGGTTCCGATGCACTTCAGGAATCTAAAGATAATGTGCGCGGAGCAGAGCGCACGACGCCGCTTATTGATGAGCAGGTAAAAGCCATGGAGGAAAAAAATACGAAGCCCGGCTACGAAGTTGTTATCCGTCTTATTACCGCTGCGCCCACAATCCGGCAGGCAAAGGCACAGCTCAGCAATGTGCGCAGCGCTTTTGCACAGTTCAACACAACAGACAACAACGCATTCATGAAGACGAAATACCAATCTACGCGCAAGCTCGTAAACAACTTTATTTTGCGCACACTCAAGCGTTCGTGGCTGATGATTCTGCGGCGAAAAAAAACAATCCTCTCTTCAGAAGAACTCGCAACGCTCTTCCATTTTCCAAATATTAAATTTAACCGCGGTGCAAATATTGCATGGCAAAATTATAAGATTGCGCCAGCGCCGGCGAATATTCCCAAAGAAGGAATTCTCCTTGGTCATAATATTTTCCGTGGTGAGAAACAAGAGATTCGGATGAAGAACGACGACCGCTTCCGGCACTTCTATGTCATTGGTCAGACCGGTACTGGTAAATCTTCGATGCTGAGTGTTATGGCGCGGCAGGATTTAAAGAATGGTGCCGGCATGTGTGTGATCGATCCTCACGGCTCGCTTATCGATGAGACGATTTTGCCTTTTATTCCGCGAGAACGCGCCGATGATGTTATCTATTTTGATCCTTCCGATTTAGAGCGGCCTATGGGTCTCAATTTGCTGGAAGCAAATAGCGAAGAGCAAAAAGATATGGTGGCGCTCGATGCCATGAACATTATGATTAAAATGTTTGATGAAGAGATATTCGGTCCGCGTATCCAGGACTACTTCCGTAACGGCGTGCTCACTCTTATGGACGATCCTGAAGGCGGCGCGCTTACCGATATTGTCCGTCTTTTTACGGATGATGACTATCAGCGTCTGAAGGTAGCTCATGTGAAAAATCCAATTGTCCAATCGTTTTGGAAACATCAAATGGCAAAAACCGGCGCGCGTGAGAAGCAAGAGATGATCCCCTACTTTGCCGCAAAATTCGGCGCCTTTGTAACAAATACGATGATGCGCAATATTATCGGTCAGACAAAGTCGGCATTTAACTTTCTGGATGTGATGCAGAACAATAAGATTTTATTGATGAATCTTTCGAAGGGTCAGACCGGTGAAATTAATAGTAAACTGCTCGGTTTGATTATTGTGAGTAAAATTCAGATGGCAGCTTTGGCGCGCCAGCAAATTCCAAAGGAAGAGCGTCGAGATTTCTTCTTGTATATTGATGAGTTCCAGAACTATGTAACTGACAGTATCGAAGTTATTCTCTCTGAGGCCCGAAAATACCGGCTTGGGTTAAATATGGCGCACCAATATTTGGCCCAGCTTGAAGGCGCGGCGGCTAAGAAAGGTTCCAAACAAGTGAGCTTAAAAGATGCGATTTTTGGTAACGTCGGTACCATTATGTCGTACAAAATCGGCGCACAGGATTCCGAGTATATGGGCAAGGAAATGGCGCCGGTCTTTAGCGATCAAGATCTTGTGAATCTCGATAAATATAAGGCAGTCATGAAGCTCTCCATCGATACGCAGCCAAGCCGCCCGTTCAGCATTGTGCCCGTTAATCCTTATACCGAAGCTGGCGATCACGAGCTTGCAAAGGCAATTAAGCAGTTATCGCGACTCAAACATGGCCGCCCGCGCGAATACGTCAGTCGTGAGATTTTGCGCAGAATTGGTAGCGATGTCTAGAAAACATCACAATCTATCTGCGTTTTTGCAAGATTAAGGCAGTCACCCTATCTAATATATATGGTATAATCTTTAGATTAAAAAAAAACATATGAAAAACAAAATTGCACTTTCGGTTACTGTAGTTCTCGCACTTGTTCTGTTTGTGCCGCAGGGGTTAGCTCATGCACAAGATACACAAACATTTCCCTATACAAAGAGTTTTGTTATTTCCGGTTACTACTCTCCCCTGCCGAATCAAACACGCTATGTGCGCGGCAGCTATGAAGCAGATATTCGTTTAAATGGCAGCGGCATAAACAGCGCAGATAATACTCCAGTGTATCCCGGCATGATTGCCGCGCCTCCGGAATTTCCATTTGGAACAAAGATGCACATTCCTGGCATTGGTACGACTGCAGTTCACGATCGCGGCGGTGCTATTAAAGGAGAGCGTCTCGATGTTTGGATGGGACATGGTGAAGAGGGTATGGCACGTGCACTTGCTTGGGGAAAGCGGCGCATAGAAGTAACCGTATATGGAATCGATGACGCTATAGAAGTTGCGGTTGATATTGCAAGTTTGCCACTTGCGCGGAATGCCGGCATTGTGGTTGGCACTAAGCATTTTAAACAAGATTTAGGACTCGGCTCAGAGGGTATTGAAGTTCGTGAATTGCAGCGCTTACTGCAAGAAGTTGGGAATTTTTATACTGGTCCTCTTAATGGCATTTACGATGAAGCGACACGCGAAGCAGTGCAGCGGTTTCAGTTAAACAGCGGTGTATTGAACAGCACAGATGATTCCGGTGCGGGACACTTCGGGCCCCGGACCCGTCTAGCGTTCGAAACAAAAATAGATGAGCGCCGGGCACAAGAGACTGCGCGTGTACCTCATATAATTATTCAGCCCGGAGTCGCCGGTGATTCCGTTGCTCAATTGCAGGGAGTACTGCAACAGTATACTGAATTCGATACTTCAGGTCTTATAGCTGGTGCCTTTGATGATGTTACAAAGGAAGCACTGATTCAGCTTCAGCTTCAGGTCGGAATTATTCAGACACGTAACGATGCCGGTGCCGGTTACTATGGCCCGCAAACTCAAGATGCATTGCAGAAACTCGTTGCATCCCAATTTGCACCAAGCTTTACAGTAACGGAAGAGGTCGCACCACATCCTGTTGCATCAGGAGGCGTCGCAACAACACCGGAATTTATTGCACCAATTGCAACAGTACCGACTCCTCCCCCTGCACCGCCTGAACCGCCGGCATTTGCACAGCAAATTGTCTTGAACGATGTCGGACCGGAAGTGCGCAAACTGCAAGAAGAGTTGCACCGTCTCAACTTTTTCGGACTCGAACCAACTGGTTATTTTGGCCGGACTACAGAGCATGCAGTATTTAAATTTCAGCAATACCATGGCCTTGTAGAAGATAAGAATTCCTTTGGGGCCGGTGTTGTCGGTCCGCAGACCCGCAATACATTAAATGCACTCGTTGCAGCAAGAAATGGAAAACATAAGCTTATTGCCGCACAGCAAGACAAACGTCAGCTGGTCGATGCCCGCATAGAGACTGAGCGGGAGCTTATAGCCAATGTGGTCACTAATCCGAATGATATTTTTAATAATGATGTCACCTTTGGTGCTCGCGGTGAACATGTAGAGAAGTTGCAGCAGGTATTGCAGCGGCTCGGTTTTTTTAGCGGCCGGGTTACCACTCAATACTTTGGCAATTCAACGAAGCGTGCGCTTATTGCATTTCAGCAAAGTCACGGTTTGAACGCCGATGGAAATCTCGATTTTGCAACGCGCAGGAAGTTGAATGAGATTATTAAGTGATTATTTTATAAGCTTGCTGCGCGCTCGCGCCGTGCGCTCGCAGTTATCCCAGTAATTCTTGCTCGAGTTCAAGTACTTTTTTTTCGAGCTCGGCAGCATGTGCTGTTCCAATGGTTTCGGGTGCATTCCTTTTGCGCCCATCTTCAAGCCGCTCGGCAATGCTTACTATTTCGTCGTGACGTACTCGCTTATCGGCATAGTATACAATCTTTGCTTCAAGTGAATCGAAGCCCTTTTTAATTTGGATAAATTTATGCTGTTCGACTATCTGCGCTTCTTCGGGAAATCCGCGAGCACGCAAAATTTCCGCGGCAACATCGGCGTGATGGCGTCCTGCATATTTTTTGCGCAAATTCTTCCAAAACTCAATCTCTTCATCCGTTACAAGATCATCCCAAACTTCTGGCTCAAAACTTTTAAAATCTACAACACGTACAAGATCGTGGAGTGCTGCCGAATGAAGCACTAAATCTATATCAACTTTTTCGCCGCTCGCTTGAATTTTTTTAGCCAACTCCCCAGCAACTGCCGCTACTGCACCACAATGTCTGCGCACATGCTTCGGAACTTTGAACTCTTCTATGAGTTGTTCTACTTCTTTTTGTGTCATGTATTCAAAATAAATTTGCGTGAGTGTTCGTCAATATATTCTATCATGATTTCGATTCGCTCATTGGGCAAGTATTTGAGCATTCGCTCAGGCCATTCAATGACAACCAGGACTTCTGTACACGCATGGAGAATATCTTCAAGAAAGCCGTAGTCCGGCCCGCTGAGCCGGTAAAAGTCATAATGGTACATACCATCATATATTCGCTGGTATGCAAAGGTCGGGCTCTGTGGTTCATCTGCAATTCCAAGTGCTTTTGCGAGTCCTTGCACAAAGGTTGTTTTGCCAGCTCCCAGATCTCCAAACAGGCAGATAATCCCAGTTTTTTGCCGGGCAACTACTTCTCGGGCGAGTTCATGCGTATCCTCGACAGATCGGGAAATAACAGTTTTCTTATTCATATCTTTATGATATAATTGA
>Ga0066640_10000719_pt1 | contig 19679 bp, 23 predicted proteins | sample CryGeyCG2114_020_2_FD_59505 | JGI IMG/M metagenome (GOLD analysis project Ga0066640, IMG submission 59505) | Groundwater microbial communities from aquifer - Crystal Geyser CG11_big_fil_rev_8/21/14_0.20 | ecosystem: Environmental > Aquatic > Deep subsurface > Groundwater | place: USA: Utah... | reverse complement strand
CCCTGACGGTCTTCTCGTCAATTATTGTCTCTACCGCCAGCCACCCGCCGCGGGACAAGCATGAGATAGTAGGATTTTTTAAGGCCGGCAATATGGCCAGCACCCTTTTCAGATCCGCCTTTTTAACGTTCATTTTCAGGCCGACCTTGGCCTCGGCGGCGATCGCGCCGTTTAATAAAAGCGCGATTTCCTGCATCTTGGCCCTTTTCCATTTATCCTGATAGGACTTCTTATTGGCGATAAATTGCGTGGTGGACTCGCAAAGCGTGTCAATGATCGCCAGCTTATTGGCCTTTAAACTCCTGCCGGTTTCGGTCAATTCAACTATCGCGTCAACCAGGCCGGAATTGACCTTGACTTCGGTGGCGCCCCAGGAAAATTCCACTTCTACCTTAACGCCTTTTTTCTTAAAATACTCGGTGGTAACATTGACCAATTCCGTGGCCACTCTTTTACCCTGTAGCTCGCGGACGGATTTTATACCCAGGCATTCCGGTACCGCTAAAACCCATTTTACTTTATTCAAACTCTGCTTGGCATAAGTCAACTCAGAAACCTTGGCCACATCGGATTTATTCTCCAACACCCAGTCATTACCGGTAATGCCGCAATCCAGCGCGCCGTCCTGGACATAGCGGGACATTTCTTGAGCCCGCAATAGCACGGCCTCAATTTGGGGGTCGTCAATAGAAGGAAAATAAGACCTTTCCGAAGGCAAGTTCACGTTAAACCCCGCCTTGCGGAACATCCTAAACGTCGCTTCCTGTAAACTACCCTTGGGCAACCCCAGCTTCAATATTTTATTTGGCATAGTATTCTTCCTTTCAAACGGATGTATTATACAAATTTACTGCCAAATTGTAAAGAATTATATTCTTTTCTTCATCGCCCCTACATTGAAATCCCCTTGCATTCTTATCATTCTGGTCTATAATTAACCTAAATTTAGTTTAATTTGAAAATTTATCCTACGGAGGAATCATGCTCAAACAATTACGTAATAAGAAAACTGCCAGATGGATCTGGATCGGCCTGGCAATACTGGTAGTTCCGGCCTTTATATTTTTTGGCAGCGCGGTGGACAGCCGCGACAAGAATCAACCGAGCCAGATAGGGAAGATTTTTGACCGTCCGGTAAGCTTTACCGAATATAAGGACGCTTACGAGGCAGTAAGAAATCAGGCGGTAATACAGTTAGGCGATAATTTCTCCCAGATGCAGCAGTATTTGAACCTGGACAACCAGGCCTGGGAGCGGTTAGTGCTTTTGGCCGAAGCCAAAAAGCGCCGGATCAGCGCTTCTGACCAGGAGGTCGTCGGGCTGATCGCTACCTATCCATTCTTTCAGCGCCGGGGAAAATTTGACGACCGGCTTTACGAAGAAACCATCAAATATGTCTTTCACGCGCAATCGCGTATTTTTGAAGAACAAACCCGGCAGAATATCGTAATCTCCAAACTCTTCAAGCAGATCACCGGCTCGCTGACCATCAACCCCCAAGAGGTAAAACAAGAATACCGTAAGGCCAATGAACAAGTAAGTATGGATTATATTGCCGCGCTGGCGGTTGATTTTGAAAATAAAGAAACGCCGGCCAGCGAAGACGCGCTTAAGCAATATTATGAAAACAACCAGCTGCAATTTAAACAGCCGCTTACTTTTAACCTGGAATATATTAACTCGGAGTCACGGGATAAAATTGAATCCCTGCTTCCCCATATCAACAAGAAAGATTACTTTAACAAAGTAGTCAAAAATGCCGGGCTGGAACCCAAAGAAACCGGCTATTTCAGCGAGACCGCGCCGATCCCCGGGATCGGCTGGGCGCCGCAGGTTTTAGAACTGCTGGCCAAGTCCAAAACCGGTGAATTCCTGCCGGTCATTAACGTGGACAAAAATTATTTTCTTCTCAAGGTAAAAGAAAAAAAAGAACCCTATATACCTGAATTCAGCCAGATCAAGGATAAAGTCAAAGACGCCTACGTTAAAAACCAGGCGGCGGAAACCGCCAAGTCCAAGATTGAAGCCTGCCTTGCCGACCTGAAGAAATTATTCAGCCAAAACCCGCGCTCAATTGATTTTAGCAGCCAGACAAAGGCGTTCGGATTAAAGAGCGGCTCTACTGGGCTTTTTAAATACGGAAGCTATATTGAGGGGATCGGCAGTTCTGATATCTTCTGGCTCCAGACGCAGAAATTAAAAAAAGAGGAATTCTCTCCGATCATCGAACAGCCGTCCGGTTACTATATTATAAAGGTAAAATCCATCCAGCCGTTTGACGAAGATAAATTCAAAGAAGAAGCCTCTGAGTTCACCCAGAGGCTTCTTTTAAACAAAAAACAGCGTGAATTTAAATTATTTCTTGAGGGCTTGCTGAAAAAAACCCGGCGTTTTTAAGCTACCTTTATCGCGTTAACCGGGCACTGCTCAGATACTTCTTTTAAATTATGCGTGGCACAATTTTGCGCCAGCACATGAGCAATACCATCGCCTTCCACCTTAAATACTTCCGGACAGGACTGTTCGCATAAACCGCATCCCACACAAGTTGCCACATCAACACTTACCTTTGACATCTGGTTATCTCCTTGTTATCTTTCCATTAAATTTTCAAACATCTCTTCGTGAGTAACTTCTTCAGACAAGATATGCGTTACCAGCTGATAGGTAACATTATCTTTGCCCAGGGTCTTCTTGGCGATCTTATTATAGACGTCAATTGCCCCTGCCTCTGCTTCCGTAACGATACGGATGATCCGGTTGATGTCCGCGGTATTTTTCGGCGGCATCAAATAAGGCGCGTTAGCATTTTTTTCCAGTTCCATCGGATTGGCGATCGGCATACCGCCTAATTTAACGATCAGGTCAGCCAGCTCGGTAGCATGCTCTAATTCATCCTTGGCGATCTTGTTCAAAAATTCCGCCATATCTTCATACGCCTTGCCGGAAACGATCTGCGCCATATACCAATACAAATAAAACGCCAGCCATTCATCCGCGTAGGCCTTGTTCAAATCCTTAACCAGGTCCTTTAAACTTAAATCAACGATTGCCCTTGCTTGTTTTCCCATCTCCCACCCCCTATTTCTTAATTTCTTCTGTTTCGGCCTTAATCTTCAGCCCGTACTTCTCTATATTATGATCTGCTACCTCCTGAATCTTTTTGATTTCTTCAGGATTATTAGCCAGATGCTTAAACCTGCCCTGCGCCTTTAAATATTCCTCTACTGGTTTAGGATGGATCTGGCGCACCGCGATAAGTTTTCCGTTTTCGTATTCAATTAACGGATAAAGCCCGGTCTCTACGGCTAATTTGGCCACATTCACTGTCTGTGCCGACTCATGGCGCCAGCCCAACGGACAAGGAACATGCACCTGTATATATTTCGGCCCTTTCAGGCTCATTGCTTTTTTAACTTTACGTTGCAAATCCTGAGGAAAACCAGCGGAAGCAGTCGCCACATAAGCGATACCGTGCGCGTTAGCGATTTCCGGCATAGGTTTTTTCGGCCGCACGTTTCCGGTTGATCTTGCGCCCACCGGGCTGGTCGTAGTATTGGTATCAAAAGGCGTAAGCCCGCTCCTCTGCACGCCGGTATTCATATAGGCCTCGTTATCGTAACAAACATACAAAATATCATGGCCCCTTTCCAGCATTCCGGATAAGGCCTGCAGGCCGATATCAGCGGTTGAGCCGTCTCCGCCTTGGGCGATAATATTAGTGCCTTCTTTTTTACCTAAATAGATCAATCCCGCTTCTACTCCGGAAGCCACTGCGGCCGCGTTCTCAAAAAGCGAATGGATCCAGGGAACTCCCCAAGCGGTTTGCGGATAAGCCGTGGAAAAAACTTCCAGACAGCCGGTGTTATTAACCACCATCGTATTCTGGCCGCTGGCCTCAATGACCAGGCGCGCTGCCATGGACTGGCCGCAGCCGGCGCAGGCGGTATGTCCGGCGTTGAATAAATTATTGCTCATAACTCTCCTTTAACAACTCCGGTTTCAAATCAATAAATTCGTTGGTCAATTCTTTAGTAGAAAGTAATTTAAATATTTCCTTGATCGATTCTTTAGTAATGTCCCTGCCGCCTAAACCGACCACAAAATTACTGATTACCTGCGGTTTTTTCTTTTTGTTGGTAAAGACCGCCTTGACCTCGCTGGAAACCGGGGCAAATGAACCTAAGGACACCGCGCGGTCTAAGACCGCTACTTTCGGGACATTCTTTAAGGCCTCGTAGATCGCTTCCGCGGGGAATGGGCGATAAGAAGTAATTTTCAAAAGCCCGACTTTTTTACCTTTTGACCTTAGCTCATCAATCACTTCCTTAACGGTTCCGCAGACCGAACCCAGCGCCACGATAACTTTTTCCGCGTCCTTGACCTGGTATTCTTCCACCAGGCCGTTATAAGTACGGCCAAAAATTTTCGCGAAATCCGCGGTAAGTTTCGGCAATAATTTTAAAATATCTTTATGGGTCTCTTCAATGGCGTAGCGGGTTTCCATATAATAATCCGGCCCGGCCAAGAGCCCCATAGACATCGGATTGGTTACATCCAGCTTATAAATAGTATTATATTTGGGTAAGTATTTGTCAACTTGTTCCTGGGAAGGCATATCCACGGTTTCAATGCCGTGGGTAAGGATAAAGCCGTCCATACAGACCATTACCGGCAGCATGATTGATTTATCTTCCGCCAGTTTATAGGCAATAAAATGCAGGTCAACCGCTTCCTGGATATCTTCGGCGAATAATTGTACCCAGCCGGAATCGCGCAAAGAAATTGAATCCTGCTGGTCATTCCAGATATTGATCGGCGCTGAGATCGCGCGGTTGGCGCAGGTCATCACGATCGGCAGCCGCATTCCGGCGATATTAAAAACCACTTCCATCATATAAAATAAACCCTGGGAGCTGGTCGCGGTATAGGAACGCGTGCCGGTGGCCTCGCTGCCCAGCACGACGGAAGCGGCAGAATGTTCGGATTCCACATTGACAAACTGGGCGTTGAGCTTATTGTCGGCGACCATAGACGCCAATTCTTCCACGATATGCGTCTGGGGAGTGATCGGATAGGCAGAAATCACTCCGGGTGAGCATAATCTTACCGCCTCAGCAACCGCTAAAGAACCCTCTATAAATTCTTTCATGATTGTTCCTCTTTTGTCATCTCAATATCTTTTTTCGGGCAGACCAAAGCACAATTGCCGCAGCCCTTACAAAAAAGCAGGTCAACATCATATTTTTTTCCGGCTCCGGAAACACACCCTTCCGGGCAGACGATCGCGCACATCCGGCAGCCGATACAATTTTTCTGTAAGAATTTCGGTTTTGCACTTACCCGCCATGAGCCGGTCTTATTATTTTTACTGGTTCCTGGTTTTGATGTCAACGGACCGAACATGTTTTATCCTTTTAATTTATTTTTAACAAACTCAAATCCTTGTTTGGCTGATTCAATATTACCTTCCATGGCCTTGCCGGAAAATCTTTTCTTGATCGCTTCCAAAAGTTCACCCAGGGCCAATTCTCCGGTTGCCGCGCAAAAAGCGCCGATCAAAGCGGTATTCCCCAGGGGCCTGCCGATAGTTTTCATGGCAATTTCATTGGCCGGTACCGCGAAAGCCTTCTGATTAGCGCCCAGCTTAGGCAAAGAAGTGATATCTTTATCATTAATGATCGCCACGCCATCATCTTTGAGCCCGGAAAAACAATTAAATCCGCGCATTAAAGTCGGATCCATGATCAAAACGTAATTTGGCTCATAGATTTGGCTGCGCAAACGTACCGGACGGGAATCAACCCGCACAAAGGCGTTCATCGGAGCGCCCATACGCGCGGCGCCAAAGCTTGGAAAGGCATAAGGATACATCCCTTTTAAAAAATAAGCATAGCCCAAAACGGAGGCAGTGGTTATGGCGCCTTGCCCAGCGCGGGCATGAATACGGATTTCTTTCATTAATAACTCCTTAGATTAATTTAAAACGGAATGTATAATACGACTTTTATCGGGCTTTGTCAAATAGTTTTAATGAGCAGACGGCTTACGGAGCGATAGCGACGTAAGCCGTAGGCCACAGGCCGTCTGCGAATTAATACCGCGCTTGCGAGAAAATTCCTATTTTCTCGCTGAGGAATTTTCTCGCGCTTAGGCGCGGTACTAACCCTTGCGGTATAACCGGGAAACCTCAGCCAGTGCCCCTAAGATCCCCTCTGCCTTACCTATATCCAGGGTGCCCAAGCCGCAGCTGGGGCTAAAAAGCAGGTTGGACTCAATCAATTTTCGGTTGATCATCTTCTGCTCTAAACTATCAATGCCTTTGGCCACCTTTCCCAGTAAAAATTCAGGGGTGATCTGGCTGCCAAATTCAGCCGTCGGCACAATTCCCCAGCAGAGGACTCCTCCGCGCTGAAAAAAACCTTTTAGATCGTCAGCGTAAAGGGTCAGCCGTTGGCAATAATCAAAAGCATCAAAATTGATAATATCCACACCCGGGGTCTCAGTGAGCATTGACCAGTCAGTATTGCCGCAGCAATGCACCCCCACCAGGGTATCGTCTGACTTGACCGCGGCGGTAATTTCTTTGAGTATGGCCACTACCTTTTCCCTGGTCATGGCGGTATAGGCCGAACCAAAACAGCCCAGATACGGTTCATCAAAGAAGATGACCAGCGGCTTAGCGAACTGGCGCAGTAATTTTATCTGCCAGAGCGCTTTCATGACCAGCCCTTTGATGACCACCTGCATAAAAACCTCGTCATGCAAAAGCGCTACCTCGTTTTCATCGCTCAAACCGGCGGCAAAAGTGAACGGCCCGGTAACATGACATTTGATATATTTTACTTTGGATAGGTCGGCTTTTTCCAGGCGCTGGCAGAATTTATACAAACCCAGCGCGGCCTTATCGGATATCTTAAAATATTCCGCGTCCTGAGCAATGATCCGCTCGTAAAATTTTTCCAGCTTATCTTCACGGTTGGCCGGATTATAGACCACGCCTTCATCCGTCGCTTCCAGGCAAGGCAGGTTCTCGCTGAACTGGGTGATCATGGATTCCAGGTGCGAACGTTTAGGCAGCTGCGGCCAAAAAGGGATCTCCGGCAGCGACTTAAAAATCAGGTCCAGTGCCGCGTCCGCGTCAACAAAAGGCAAACTGCCCACTCCGGTGGCTAAACCGCTGATCACAGGCCTATCCAAATTATAACCTCTCTCTTCTTAGCTGTTCGCTGGCGCTGATCTCCACCACTTCCTCCACCTTGACCTTCAGGATCACCACGGTCTGCGAAATTTCCATTTCAAAGGCGCTGTGTTTTTTGCCCTGATCAATACCTTCAATAATACGCTGGGCGGACAGCTCAATTTCTTTTTTGGATAATTCATCCAACATTCTTTCATAGACCATCCCCGAATCAATGATCTCTACTCTGCCGTTAAACTGATAACCGATCAGGTTCTCCCCGTCCATAAACCCTAAAGAAACCCTAGGATTGATCTTAAGATTGCGAAATGTCCTGCCGATCACATAGTCCCCTAGATAAATGACGTCTTTTTCAACCCTCAAGAGCAGTTTAGGGGCAAGGTTAGGATTGTTCTCCAGGTCGCAGGTTGCTACATTCAGGAAACTGCGGCTTTTTAAAATCGCTTTTAAGTCCTTTTGCGCCATATCAATATCCTAATTTTTCTCCCACCAAGACAACTTTAAGCCGGTCCGCTACTGCCTCGGCTTCAATCACCAGTACCTGGCAGCACATCCGGCGGTATTCCGGAACCAGGCAAACTGTTTGGCGGCAAACTCCCGCCTCCAGACAGGCAGAATTCCAATTCAAGCGCTTACAATTAAGCACAGCGGCATATTCGCGGCTGCGTTTGAACGCAGCCGATAGATCCGGAGTAATTTTATTGACCCCGCAAACGATCAAAACATCGCCGGCGCTGGAAATACCGGCAATCCGGTTGCCATAAGCGGAAATAAATACTAACTCGCCGGTTTCGGCAATGGCATTGGCGCTGGCTAAATAATAATCAGCCAAAGCGCCCTGTTTTCTCAGCTCTAAACTTTCAGCGCGAGACAGGCCGAGTTTGTACTGGTTAAAGACCCGGTTGCCGCGGCCTTGGAGGGACTTGACTATTTCCAGCTCGTTTAAAGTCATTGAGCCGGAAATGCCGACGCTGGATTGTTCAGGTATCAACTCTAAGATTTTGGCAGCCGCGGATTGCTTGTCCGGCAGGTAAATCCCCTGGATCCCTCTTTTTTGCCAGGTTTGGAGCAACGCGCTGATCTGCTTATCCATTTCAACGGGCTAATTCCGCGTATTTCTTAGGAAAAACATTATCATTATAAACCACCTTGCCCTGGCGGTTGATCAAGACATAAGTCGGCACGCCCAACAAATTAAATGACTCGGCCACTTCCGTATTTTTATCCAAAAGTACGGTATAGCCGATGGCAAAGGTATCCACAAAACTCGCCACTTTAAGTTCATCTTCTGCCACATTGATCGCCAAAAGTTCAATTTTATCTTTTTTTAATTCTACTGATTTTTCTTTCAAGAGATTCAATTGCTGGCGGCAATACGTGCACCAGGTGGTCCAAAAAACCAGCAGCACTGCTTGTTTATCCTTATACTCACTCAGCGTGAATTTCCTGCCTTTTAAATCACCCAGCATAAAATCAGCCGCTGGTTGAGGATTTTTGGGCGCTGGCCCCTGCGCCGAAGCCGCGCTGCTAAAACCAAATGCTAACAATAAAAAAATTAAGATTATTTTTTTTCTCATCAAAATCTCCTTATCCCGTTGTAGATAAAATATAAACCTAACGCCAGAATGATCACTCCTCCGGCGGTCTTAGTAATTTTAAGCCACTTGCCGGATTTAGGCAAGCCAAGCAGAAAACCGCTGGAGGCGCCGGCGATGATCAAAACTATCCCCATACCATAGGCAAAACAGAACAAAAGGAGCATCCCGTATAAAATATTTCTTTTCGCGGCCAGATACGCCAGGATCGTCCCTAAGACCGGGGTCAGGCACGGCCCAATCACCAGGCCCGAGACCGCTCCCAGCACAAAGACCCCAAAATATCCGCGGGATTTAATCCGCGGCAAACGTATAAAGTTTCCTAAGGATAAAGAAAAAATATCAAACATAGAAATTCCGAAAAAAATAATTACCGCGCCGGTAATAATATAAGTGATCGGATGAGAACTTATCCTGCCGAAGAGCTGGCCGGTCAAGGAAGCAAAAAGCCCGAGCAGGGAATAAACCAGGGCCATGCCGGAAACATAGACCAAACTTAAAGACAGGCCCTTTAAGCGCGACTGCGTTGCGTTGGCCCCGATATAACTGATCGTCACCGGGATCAAAGGGTATACGCAGGGAGTAAAACTGATCAAGATACCGCCAAAAAATGCCCAAAGAAAATCTAACGGGCTACCGGAAGGACCCATCGATCCACCTCAAATAATCTTGGTTCCCGCCGATTATCGGCAAAGCGATAATCTCCGGGACTTTGTAGCTATGCAGTGACTTTACGGTTTTAATGATCCGCGTTAATTTTGATTTTTGGGATTTGATGATCAAAAGCGCTTCCTGCGCTTGGTCGATCTTTCCCTGCCACCAGAAAAACGACCCGACCTTTTCGCTGATATTCACGCAGGCAGCCAATTTTTTCTCTAATAGGCCGCTGGCGATCTTTTGCGCCTCTTTTTTATTAGCCGCGGTCACCAGAACTACAATATACATTCTAACTCAACCTCTTGATTAATTTAGCTAAGCGCTGGCCGTAGCGCTGGCATTCCTTGGCCGCGCGCTCATCCGGAGCAGCGACTGCTACCGGGCCATAATGGCTGCCCCGTGGATCACCTTGAATAATCATACCATGTATAAGCATAGCGTTCAAGATGTCTAAAATCGTGGTCTCATTGCCGCCGGCAAGGTTAGCGCTGGAGGCAAATGCCCCGCCGATTTTTCCTTCTAATTTACCGTGGAACTTAACTGAATCGTCAATCAGCTTTTTGAGTTCCGAGGCCATGGCGCCATAATAAGTCGGTGAACCGATAATGATCCCCTCGTATTTAAGCAAATCATCAGGGGCAACATCTTTGACATCCTTTAGATCTGCAGCCACTCCCTCTTTAGTAATCGCCTCGGAAATCAATTCAGCCATTTTCCGGGTATTGCCGGAGCGGGAATAATAAATTACCAGCGCCTTAGCCATAGTTATTCTTTCCTTTCTTCAATTTTTATCGCCTTCATCCGGCCGAACTGGCTGCAGGTATCAAAAATGATCGTCGGGTCTTCGGCATTAATATTAATTTTATATTCGGGGCTGTCCGCTTGAGCGGTTTCTAAAAAGACGACCTTCAGATCGCGGCCAAATTCCACCAAGGAATTTTTAATCACCTCCTGGCTGGTATTTTTAGCGCTCAAGATAAATTCTAAATAATATCTTATCATTTTAACATTATTACCGACATCATCCGGCCGCAGGAAGACCCTTGGCGGCGGTAAGAAAAAAAATCTTTACTGCAAAAAGTGCAGCTAGCGCGAGATGAAATATTTTCTTCTTTTAATCCAGCTTCAATTAATTGGCTTCTATTTACTTGTGCTAAATCTAAATAATACTTGCCCTGCCTTTGCGTAATGCCGTAATCAAAATAATCCCTGAATTCCGCCCCCACTTCATAACAGCAAGGCCCGATGGCCGGGCCAAAACCGGCCATTATGTCGATTGCTTGCGAATTAAATTCTTTAGCCATCAGGCGCGCGGTTTTTTCTACGATCCGTTTACGACTGGAACGCCAGCCGGCATGCGCCACGCCTGCCACCTGTTTAACCGGATCATATAAAAAAACCGAAAGGCAATCCGCGGTAAATACGGCTAAAGGAACATCCCTTTCCCGGGTGATCAGGGCGTCGGTTTGACTAAAAGCATCCTGATGATCTAAAGCGCCCTTGCCCTTATCTTCCTGCCTGACGCAGGCTACCGCGTCTTCGTGAACCTGGTTAGCGCAGGCCAAATCACGATAGGCAATCCCTAAAGAGCTTAAAAATCCTTGACGGTTGGCTAAAGAATTTTGCGTATCACCGTGCTTAAAGGACATATTTTGCGGCTGGCGGCTAAAAGCGGCAATTACCCCGGGATGTCGAAAGATCATTTAGATTCTAAAACCTTAGTATCTTGCGCGTCAATAAATTTATTGGCGAATTTTTCCAACCGTTTCTGGCTATCTTCATATTTGCGGCCGGCATTGGAAAGGTGCCCGCCCAATAGGTCAAAGTCATCTTTGAATTTTCCCAGATCCAGAGAAAGCGCGCTCAAGCTTTTTAAAATACGGCCGGCGTTCTCTTCTATCTTCAGGCCCTTGAGCCCCAAACAAATCACCTGTAAATAAGCATAAAACGTATTTGGCGAAACCGGAATCACTTTTTTGGCAATACTATAAGCGAAAATATTTTCGGCAATAATGATCTCATAATAGACATTTTCCGCCGGGATATACATTAAAGCAAAATCATAAGTATTTTCCTGCGGCAGGATATACTTGGCAGAGATCTCATCAATGCGGTTTTTCGTATCCTGGATGAATTTCTTACGGTATGCGGTTTTTTCCGGTTCGGTTATTGCCTGCGCCATTTTCTGGAAATTTTCCAAACTGAACTTGGCGTCAATTGGCACCAGCCGGCCGCCCAGCTTAACTACCGCGTCCACCGCGTCCGAGGTCTTGAAATGATATTGCATTTGATAATGATCTTTCGGCAGGACCTGCGCCAGCAATCCTTCTAAAAGATTTTCCCCGAATTGGCCGCGGAATTTCGGCGCGCGCAGTAATTCCTGCAAACTGGAAATATCCTTACTGATATCTATAATGGACTGATTAGTCGCTTCCAGACGGCCTAAATTTTCTTTAATATTACCGAATATCTGCGTGGCATTGCCCAGGTTAGAGTTGATCACCTTATTTGACTCGGCAATCGCCTGGGTCATCTGGTTAAGCCGGTCATTGACCTGGCCGGAGATCTTTAATACCAGCATGATCAAAGCCACTGAAACAAACAAAAATGCCGCTATAATTATCCAAATCATTTATCTTCTCCTCACGCCCAACACCTGTCACTTAACTGATTATACCACCTTGACTTCACGGCAGATAATCTTTTTTTATCCTTTTAATACTGCGAAAAATGTTTTTCTTCACTTCCGGGCATTTCTTTTCGATCTCGCGGATGAGTTCGGTCATTTTGGTGCGGTTAGAAGTAATGGAATTCGGGCAAACGCATTTATGGTGCGGGAAATCCAGGGTCTTGGCGAATTTAACGATCATGCTTTCTTCGGTATAGGCCAACGGCCGGATGATCGTAATCTTGCCTTTGAATAATTCCTGCTTGGGCGACATGGCCGCGATCTCGCCGTGAAAGAATAAATTTAGCAGCATGGTCTCAATAATATCATCCATATGATGGCCCAGGGCAACTTTAGTGCAGCCAAAGCGGCCCGCGGTTTCAAAAAGCGCCTTTCTGCGGTTCCAAGAGCACCAAAAACAAGTAATATCTTTACGCGTTTTCCCTTTGAGGATATCTACTTTGGGAATATGATACTCGATGCCCATTTTCTGAAAATGCTCAGCCAGGATCTTCGGATGCTGGCAGGGATAGCCCATATCCACATGCACCGCCAATAAACTGTACTTGATCGGCACAAAACTCCGGCGGTCATTGAGGACCCTGAGCAGCGTTAAACTATCCTTGCCTCCGGACACGCCAACCAGGATCTTATCGCCGTCCGAGAGCATATCATAATCGCTGATCGCCTTGCCGACTCGTTTAGAAATATAAAATTCCGGTCCTGATAATGTAGACATAGTTTTTTCGTATCCAATATCTCTTATTTTAGGTTTTGCTGTAGCGAGCAATCAGAAAATTTTTGGCAAAAGCGCGCAAGGGCTTATGACGAACGAAGGCAGACGACGCTTCTATGTCTGCCGAAAGCGAGGAATAAACCGTAGCGCGCGGCAAAAATTTTCGCGAGCAAGCAAAACCTAAAATTGACTAAATCCTACCCGCGCCGGAGATCATTTTTTTAATCTGCGCGTTGGATTTGTGTTTGAGTAATTCCTCTAATGAAAGCGGCAATGCCAATGACCAGTTTTGCGGGCCGACCGTACCCGGAGTATTGACCCGGTATTGATAAGGGTCGCCGGAAATTTCTCCCGTAAAATATATCCAATCAAAAATGTTCTCAATGCAGAAAATTGAACGGCTGCCAAGAGTGATCTTCAATGCGCGGGCGATAATTTCCTGGTCGCATTTCTCGCGCAGGCGGCCTTTAAGTTTCATTAATTTCCAAAGCTTCTCTTTCTCTTGATAAGTACTCACATACATCTCAACTAAATCGTTTACCTCTTCTTTCTTCTTACCTAAAAGCTGGATCAGAACTTCCGGCGACTTAATTGATTTCAGCCAGCGCAGGCGGCCGCGGCTGGAATGCTTAGGGTCAAATAATTTATCTTTGAGTAAAATAAAATCAATGTCTTTTGTCTCGCACTTACAGATAAAAAGCGCTTCGTCCACTGTGCCTGCCTCGTTCTCCCACCAAGCAGCCCAGTTGGTGGTATCGTGCGTGGAAAGCATGGCCACCGCAAGAAAACGGTATTCTTCCGGAGTCAAAAAATCATGCCTTACTTTCCAATCCTTGACCCAGCGCTGCACATCATTGCCGGGCAGGCCAAAATCCCATAATCCTTCCGGGCAGGCCTTGGGGATTACTCCCAGGTCCTCGGCGCAAAGCAGCATATCCGTATTCTCCACTAAATGCTGCAATAAATTCCTGCCATGTTCTCTCCAGGCGTGCTCGTCAGCCGGGTCAAATACGCCATGCAGGCCCTGGTTTTCCAGTGGATCGCCGTAAGGAATGCTCCAGATACGGAACAAGCCGACTACGTGATCAACCCTTAAAATATCGTAAAAGTTCTGGCTGTATTTTAATTTTTCTTTTAAATATTTATAACCTTCTGCCGCGATCTTTTCCCAATGATAAGTCGGCATTCCCCAACGCTGGCCCTTAGAGCAATACATATCCGGCGGCGCTCCGGCAGCAAAATCCAGCTGGAAATATTCCGGGTGCGACCAAACATCCGCGCTGTCGCGGGAAACCAGGATCGGCAAGTCGCCTTTAATCAATACATTATTTGCCTTAGCGCAGGCTTTAACTTCCCTGAATTTCAGGAAAAGCTGGTACTGCAGCCAGGCCTGAAAATCAATTTGTTCCTGATGGCGGTTCATAAAATCTGCCAAGGCCTGACGCTGCCGGTTTTTGAATTCCTCCGGCCATTCATACCAGGCCCGGCCTTGAAATTCCTGCTTCAGGGCCTTGAATAAAGTAAAATCCGGCAGCCAATAGAGATTTTCTTCTACAAATGCGGCAACTTGATCCCTTTCCTGGGCAAATTCACGCAAGAAAACCTCGCGCAATTTAGTCAACTTCTCATCCTTAACCGCGTAATTAACATTATTACCGGGCCGGACGGCTTTTACTCCTTTAACCCTTAAATAAACCGGCTCTAAAGCAAAGGAAGTAATTGAATCATACGGGCAAAATACCGGGCCAACCTCATTCATCGGCAACAACTGAATAATCGAATTGCCGGTTTTCTTGCACCAATCAATTAAGAGTTTTAGATCATCCAGCTCGCCGATCCCGGCGCTGTCCTTGGAATAAAGCGAAAACAAAGGCGCCAATACTCCAGCGCGGCGCTTTGGCAAGACGCGTTTCCATTTATCCTGGGATGGGCAATGCAAAAGATGCTCAAATAACTTTTCTGGGGGCATATTTTTTCCTTTTGTTTCCTATATTATACGACTAACCTCTACGGGTCAAGATAATCTTACAGCGGGTTCTGTATGACAGCGGCTAGCGCGGCTTAGCCTTCTCATCCTAAAATTTCCGCAAGCAAAAAACAAAGATTTTAAACTGGGGGTTCATCCGCTATGCTACCCAATATAAATAAAAGGTTACCCCGGCTTATTCTTTCATGGATATAGTTTGGAATATAGTAAAGTTATTAGCTTCCTTAGGAATACTCGGAGGAATCGGCTGGCTTCTAAAAATAGCTATCGCCCACAAGGCTACTGAGCTTTCGCTTGAGGAAAAAATTAATTCCTTTAAAGAAGAAAAAACTGAGTTTAAGCAAAGAATTTCCTTCCTTGAAAATGAGAATATAAAACTCAAAGAGCAAACATCTAAAAAACCTCTTATAAAAGACCAAACCCTTGGTTGCTACGTTGATCAATTCGGACATAAATACTGCCTTCCCTGTTATGAAAATTCTGGCAATGAAAAAAGAATTAGCCTGCAACCCTGCGGAAATAAAAACTACGGCTGGGAATGCCCTATCTGTAAAAACGTAGTGCGGAACCCCAATTACAAAAGCCCCTACCAGCCGCCCCCTAGCGATTGGAGACAAAAATTTAGTTAATCAAGGATTCCGTTCTAAACCTGATATTTAAAAAATTGCAAAAAATTATTCTACACACGAAATCCGATCGGCGGCTTTGGTTTTACTGCTGGCGGTTCTAACAATTGCTTAATCGCTTGAAATACGATTGCAAAATGTTTATCATATTTCTTTTCCATTTCTTCAATTTTACGCCTGAGGCTAACGTTAGTTAAAAGCATCCTGCGTAATTGGGTAAACGCGCGCATGATCTGAATATTCACCGCGATTGCCCGGTCGCTATTTAGCACGCCAGAAAGCATAGCTACTCCTTGCTCGGTAAAAACATAGGGCTGAACAGTAGAATGCTTCATAGTATTGAACCGGTCGCAAATTGCGACCAGTTCATTCCTCTGGGTTACGGTCAAACGGAACATAAAATCCCCGGGAAATCTTTTTATATTCCTCTTTACCTGTTCATTCAACCTTCTTGTTGTGACCCCATAAAGCGAAGCTAAATCCCTATCCAGCGTTACTTTCTTACCCCTAATGAAAAAAATTCTGCTAGCTATTACCTCAACGGAAATTAAATCAGCCATTTTACTCCTCCCTTCTACATTAATAGACGTAGCAGAAAACAAAATCTAACTAAAATTTTTAACGTGTTCTGGCTGATTAGCAGCGGGTGGTGGCTGATTGGAGGCCCCTGCCTGCCGGCAGGCAGGCCTGCCCGCGCGCATCTGCACCGAATGTCCCGCTTATGCGAGATATGAGGCGCAGGAGCACGGGCGGGGTCAATCAGCCGACAGGACCCGCTGCCATAGAATATACTACGCCTAAGCGCTCAAAAATTCCTTGTGGATACAATAGGAATTTTTTCGCAGGCATAGTATCAATTCGCGCATATAACTTACTCGCGCTAACGCGCTCATAAGTTATGCGCTCATTGAAAACGCTTTCAAAAAAGTGATTTTTGGGGTTGATTTTTGAAATCGGGTGGGCATACTTTAGGTAGAAATTAAAAGACCACCAGCCATGGGAGGTCAAAGATAGCGAAAGCTATTTGAGGTTTATCACCTCCAAAAAACCCGATTATAAATCGGGTTTTTTTGCTGTTAGGGTCGGGCGTGAGGTTTATCGTCCAAAAATCAAAGCAATAATCCTCGGATACCACCAAAGGGACATTACCGCGCCCAGAGCCAGGAACGGGCCATAAGGTATAGTATGGTCCTTTTTAACGATCAAATTAATGATACCAATCACCGCGCCGAAAAACGGAGCCAGGAAAAAGGTCAAAAGCGCCCTTTCCCAGCCCAAAAACGCGCCAATCATGGCCATTAATTTCACGTCTCCTCCGCCCATGGATTCGGTCTCACCCTGAATTGGCGGTTTCTTGAGCAGTTTAAAATAGACCAGGTCAAATAAAAATCCGGTCAACCAAATTATTCCTCCGCCAGCCACAATCCCGAGCAAAGAATTTACTGCCGGCTTAAAATTATAGGAAAAGGGGCTAAGGTCAAACCCCCGGATGATGTTCAACAAGAATCCCACTGCCATGCCGCCTAAAGATATCTCATCCGGAATGATCCGGTGCGGAATATCCACAAAAGTAGCAATGATCAGCCCGCCGATAAAAACAATGTAATAAAACAAATCGAAACTCATCCCGTAGCGGTTATATAAAACCACGAACATGGCCGCGGTCAAAAGTTCCACTAAAGGATAACGCAAAGAAATGACCTTTCTGCAAAAACGGCATTTCCCCTGCAGAAGAATGTAGCTGATAAAAGGAATATTATCATACCAGGGGATCCGCTTTTCGCATTTCGGGCAATGCGAACCCGGCCAAACCACGGATTTTTCCAAAGGCATGCGGTGGATGCAGACATTTAAAAAACTTCCCACCAAAGAACCAAAAATAAACGAAACCACTTGTCCGATCATTTTTTTAACCCCTCCTGTAACGCCTGGCGCATTATTTCTATCGGCGGTCTTTGCCCGGTCCAAATTTCAAAAGCCCTGGCCCCTTGGTATAAAAGCATACCTAAACCATTAGCCGTTTCTGCTCCGACTGCTTTGGCTATCTTTAACAATTTTGTCTCTTCCGGGTTATAAATCAAGTCGTAAATTAATATATCTTTGGGCAAAAGTTTTCCTTCTACCAAGCAAGGATCGGCCTCTTTCATGCCGACAGGAGTAGTATTGACCAATAGATCGCTTTGGCCGATATTTAGTTTTGCTAATGAATTTGCGGCTGTAAAATCAATCCCGGAAAACTTTGCCGACAATTCAGCGGCTAATTTTTCTGCTTTGCGGTTGTCAATATCAAAAACAGCCAGGGCCTTAGGTTTCCGGCCGGCCAAAGAAACGGTTACTGCCCGGCAAGCGCCGCCTGCTCCCAATACCGCGATTTTTTTGCCTTCCGGGTTAAAATCTAATTCTTTAAGATGTAATAAAAATCCTTCGCCATCGGTATTAAAACCTGCTAGTTTTCCTTCTGAAACTTTAATTGTATTCACCGCGCCGATTAATTCAGCTGCCGGATCAATTCTATCCAAATAAGGTATGACTTTCTCCTTATAAGGCACAGTAATATTGATCCCGGAAATATTTTTTGCTGGCAGGTTTTTTAAAAAATCTCCTACCTCTTCTTCTTTTAAAGGGAATAATTTGTATTCGGCGGGGATCTTCAGATGGGCAAACGCCGCGTTATGCATTCGCGGTGATAAACTATGACTAACCGGATTACCGATCAAGCCGTAGATCTGCTGGCTCATTTAGTTCCGATCTTATTTACCGCGTCCAGGTATGCCCTGACCGCGGCTTCAATAATATCTGTGCTGGAGCCGTGGCCGCCGGAAATTTTATCTTTGGCCACCAGCCGTAAACTGGCATGGCCCAGCGCGTCTTTTCCGGAAGTAACCGCTTCCAAACGGAAATCTTCCAGCTTGGCATTAACTTTGGTGATCTTATCTATTGCCTTAAAGCAGGCATCCACCGGCCCATCGCCAGATGACTGAACAGAGAAATTTTTTCCTTTTTTCTTTAAAGTCACCTCGGCCAGCGGCTTGCACCCGCTGCCGGAACTAACTGCGAAATCAACAAACTGCCAGAGCGGCTTGGCCACGCGGATCTCGTCTTCTACGATCGCCCTCAGGTCATCGTCGTAAATATCTTTTTTCCGGTCAGCCACTTCCTTAAAACGGACAAAGGCCTTGTTTAATTTCTCTTCGTCTAAATGAAAACCCATGGTCTTTAAGCGGTCGCGGAAAGCGTGCCGGCCGGAATGTTTACCCAAAACCAGCATGCTCTGAGCGATGCCGACATCCTTAGGGTTCATAATCTCGTAAGTTTTTTTATTTTTCAGGAACGCGTCTTGATGAATGCCGGATTCATGGCGAAAGGCATTGCGTCCGACCACGGCCTTATTCGGCGGAACGATAAAATCCGTGAGGTTACTTACCAAACGCGAAGTGCGGAAAATTTCCTTGGTATTAATCTGCGTATAGAGCCCGCTAAAAGCGTCTTTACGCGTCTTGACCGCCATGACGATTTCTTCCAAAGAGGCATTGCCGGCGCGCTCGCCGATCCCGTTGATCGTGCAATGCACCTGGCGCGCTCCGGCCAGAACCGCCGACATTGAATTCGCCGTGGCCATGCCCAGGTCATCGTGACAATGAATAGCGATCACCGCTTCATCAATATTAGGAACGTGATTATTAATGTCCTCGATTAAAGAATATACTTCCTGCGGATAGCTGTAGCCGACCGTATCGGGGATATTGATCGTAGAAGCGCCTTCGTTGATCGCGGTCTCAATTACCCGGTAAAGAAAATCGCGGTCGGAACGCGTGGCGTCTTCCGGAGAAAACTCAATATCATCGCAGAGGTTGCGGCACATTTTTACCGCGTTTCTGGCAATGGCAATGATCTCTTCTTCGGCCTTGCGGAATTTATATTTCAGGTGGATCTTAGACGTGGCCAGGAACAAATGCACGCGCGGATGCAAGGCAGGTTTAACTGCCTTGGCCGCGGCTTCAATATCCTGCTTCAGGCAACGGGCCAGGCCGCAAACTCCGCTTTTTTTGATCTTTTTAGAGATCTCGCTTACCGCGGCAAAATCATCCGGCGAGGCAATGGGAAAACCGGCTTCAATAATATCCACTCCCAGCTTTTCCAATTGATAGGCGATTTCCAGTTTTTGGCTGCTGGTCAAAGACGCTCCCGGCGCCTGCTCCCCATCCCTTA
>Ga0066640_10000710_pt1 | contig 19794 bp, 10 predicted proteins | sample CryGeyCG2114_020_2_FD_59505 | JGI IMG/M metagenome (GOLD analysis project Ga0066640, IMG submission 59505) | Groundwater microbial communities from aquifer - Crystal Geyser CG11_big_fil_rev_8/21/14_0.20 | ecosystem: Environmental > Aquatic > Deep subsurface > Groundwater | place: USA: Utah... | reverse complement strand
CAGATATTGTCTGGAGGGGAAGAGTTACACATAAATTTAGCAAGAGAGCTGTATAGTCGTTCCCAAAGCTTGTGGAATTTATATGGTCCAACAGAAGCAACTATTTGGTCTATGGCTGAAAAAGTCAGTAATAAACCTAAGAATCAGGTTAGTATAGGGGCGCCACTTGCAAATACAAAAATTTTCTTACTTGATCAATATAATATGCTTCCCCCATTTGGTGTGCCAGGTGAGCTGTTCATATTGGGCTCCGGATTGGCGGAAGGATATCTAAAGGATCTAAAAAAAACAAAGTCAAGTTTTTTACCTTGCCCTTTTGATAAGAGCGCTCTCATGTATGCGACTGGAGATTATGCAGTTTTAATGAGTAATGGCATTATCAAATATATGGGGCGACAAGATGGACAAGTTAAGTTAAGAGGGCATCGTTTAGAGTTATTAGAAGTAGAGCATTATATAAATAAAATTCCTAGTGTTCAGCAGGCTGTTATTAAGTTGGAGCATGTTAATGGAGATAAAAAGCTAGTAGCTTTTATAAAGCTAAGTAAGAAAAACTATGATGAAGAGGTTGAGTCAGACAAAATTAAAACGACTCTTCGTAAAAGTCTTCCTGCGATTATGGTTCCAGGATTTATTGTTTTTATGAAAGATTGGCCAAAACTACCAAGTGGAAAAATCAATAAGAAATCATTGTCGGTGTTAATTCAACATGATGTTGAAAATCGATTTAGAGGTTTTAATTTAGTTGAGAGCAAAATTAGGCAAATTTGGGGAGATTTGCTAGGTGAAATCCCTAAAGATAAGTCAGCCAATTTTTTCGATTTAGGCGGGCACTCTTTGCTTGTCATGCAGCTTATGGGCAAGCTCAAAAAAGAGTTTGATGTTGAAGTTACTATTCAGGAGCTATTTGAGTATGTAACGATTCAAGATCAAGCTAATTTCTTGTGTGAAAAAAAAGCGGCTTCAATTAATGAAAAGAATAGCAAAGTTGGTAATTTTAGAAGCAAAGCTAGTCTCCCATCTGTTCCAACGTCGGTGCAACAGGCTATCCTTTTTCAGTCTGAGTTTGAGAGTGGTGGTGCTAGTAATATCTCAATATTTCTTTCTTTTGAAGGGGAGGCATTTGATATTGGTTGGTTCAAAGAGTGTTTGCATGTTTTAATAATGAAATATCCAATACTGAGATCATTTTATAAAAATACAGATGGCTTTTATTCTGTGACCTTTGCTAAGCCAGAAGATATGAAATTTACAGTTTCAGAAGATAGATCTTCTCTCGGCCATCTGGACCAAATGGTTTCTGACTTCATCAATATACCGTTTGATTTAGATAAGTTTCCACTGTTTAGAGTGAAAATAATTGATACAGGTGAAAGAAAATTAAAAATTCTATTTGTATTTCATCATGTGATTGTTGATGGGGGTGCAATATTACATTTTATTTTGAACTTGTTTGAAAGGTATGCTCAAAAGAATTTATCTGATAATGTTGTATGTTTAGAGGATTACTCATACTTTTCTCAACCTTTAGAAAATGAACAGGATAGGTTGTTTTGGAAAGAGAAGTTAGCTGATGTGCAACTGTTTACAAAGTTGAGAAAAACTGATGACCAGAATAGTGTTGTTGGTCGAAATGAAGTTGATACAGTTTTTTTAAACAAGATGGAAATTCCCTTAGTTGGACTCTATGCAAATAAGGAGAAGATAACCGAAGCTATGTTGTTTTTTTCTGTATTTGCAATAATCTTCTCTAGATTTGTTAATTCAGATAGTGTGGCAATTGGGTATGTTGTTTCAACGGAGCAAAGTGATGACGAAAATATACTTCAGGGACCTAATATTAATGTTTTACCAATAGTCTTGAATGTTGGCTTGGAAAAAACATTTCAAAATTTCCTTGCAAAAATAAAAAAGCAACTGTTAGAGGCAATGACACATCAAAAATTGCTGTATCATGATATGCTGAAACTTGCAAATCTTGGGAAAAATAATAGACTCAATGTGGGGTTTGTTCTGCATAGTTTTCCTTTTTTTTGTAAGCAGTTTTCAGACTTTTCTCTAAAGGTCGAAAATTTTAGTTCTCAGCAATCACAATTTGATTTTTTAATAGATATTTTCCCTGATTCTGAGGGTTATAGGATAAAGCTTAACTGTAAATCAGATATCGTTTCTCTTGATGGGCTAAATGATTTTGTGCAAGAGTTTAGAAATACTCTGCTAAATATTCTAAATTGCACTTCAGAGTTTCAATTGAAGAGTTTGCTTCATGACAGATTAAAGGATGAGTGCGACGATGGTGATCTTAGTAGTTTGCATCAAGATAAACTACCTCTCAATTTAGAGGTGGTAAGTAAGTTAAAGATAATTTGGGCTGAGTTATTAAATGTAAAGACATTCTCTTTGTTAGATGATTTTTTCAATGTTGGTGGACATTCATTACTATTGATGAAGCTGGTAGATCGTGTCAAAAAAGTATTTTCTATTGATCTTTCTTTAAGAGAGCTTTTTGAGCACTCTGTGATTTCCGATATGTCAAAATTGATAGAAAGCAAAGTTAAGAGTTTAGATGGCCCGGATTTAATTAGAGTTGAAGAGCTAAAAGAAAACAAGGCACTAAGGTATGAGCCTTTTGAGTTGACAGAGGTTCAGCAAGCATACTGGTTGGGAAGAAATGGTTATTATGAGTTGGGTAATGTTGCAACATTTATTTATGGGGAGTGGTTAGTTGACTCATCTAGTATTGATCTAAAAAAGCTAGAAGAAACCTTTAATGAGTTAATTCTGCGGCATGATGCGTTACGTATAATAATTTTAGAAACTGGGCAACAAACAGTATTAGAAAATGTCGATTATTATCAAATACGGATAGATCGCTTTTTATCAGAGAAAGATTTTTTATCAAAAAGAGAGAAATGCTCTCATAGAAGTTTGAGTCCATGTCAATGGCCTTTATTTGAGATCAGTATAAGTCTTGTCTGACAGAAATGTTATATACATACGGGTATTGATGCCCTGATTGTTGATGCGGTAAGCATGCAGATTTTACTGCATGAGTGGGAATTTTTATATAAAAATAACTTAAAGCAAGAGTCTCTAACGCCTATATCAATTTCTTATCGAGATTATATAAATTATATGTTTAAAAGGAAGAAGCTTTATTATGAGAGAGATAAGAAATATTGGCTAAACAAGAAAGATATAATATCGCCAGCTCCAGATTTGCCTACTTTAATAGCTGCACATTTGATAAAAAATCCCAGGTTTAGCAGAGTTAGTCGTACATTAAATGAAAAGAACTGGGCAAAATTGAAGGATAAGGCTATCTCTCAAGGAGTTGGTCCAACAACATTGCTAATAATGATTTTTATTGAAGCTTTGTCTAAATGGAGTAGTAGTCCTTTATTTTCAGTTAATCTTACAACATTTAATCGCCATCCAGCACATAAGGATGTAGATAGTTTGGTTGGCGATTTTACTTCTTCTGAAATTTTGAGCATTGATTCAAATTATTGGCAACAAAATAGCTGTAATAAAAAGCTGAAACTATTACAAGAGAATTTATTGGAGGATTTAGAGCATCAGAGTTTCTCTGGGATTGAATTACAAAGAGAGTTAGTTAAAGGTGGTTTTAATAGTTCTGGCAGTTTATTTCCAGTTGTTTTTACTAGTGCACTTAATACTGATTTTTATAAAAATACAGCGTCTTCATCTTCAAAGATATCCGCTTTCAAAATATTTAATCAACTTTGTTATGGCATTACACAAACTTCTCAAGTATGTCTGGATTGTAAGGTATACGAAGATATTGGTAATAATTTAGTTGTTGAGTGGGATTTTGTCTCAGATTTATTTGATCGCAAAATGCTAAAAGAGATGCAGGATTTTTATTTTTTAATGATAGACGATTTAATTGAGGGTTTTTGGGATGGTGCGATTACAGTTAATCATGTTAGCTCAGTTTCTCATCTTGATCATTTTGGAAAAAATAAACCCGAATTTGTTAGTGATAAACTATTACAGGATCTAATTACCGAAAGGACAAAATGTTGCAGTAATAAGATTGGAGTGGTTGATCATATTCGCTCTTTGACTTACTCTGAAATAGAAAAAGAAAGCAATCAATTTGCAAACTATATAAGGCATAGTTTCAAATCTGAATCAAAGGTGATTGCTATAGCAGTAGATAAAGGTTGGCGTCAGATTATTGCTGCATTAGCTATATTAAAAAATGGGTGTGCTTTTTTACCAGTTGATATCACCTGGCCTGATTTGTGGATTAAGCAAATAATAGAGCATGCTGGCGTAGAATGTCTTGTTACTCAAAAGCACTATATTGAAAGATTTAATGATTATCAAAAGAAGGCTATACCCACTCAGATCATTAGTTTGGATGAAGATGACTATAAAAATATGTCATCCACCGTTAAGATCAAAGAGAAAAATAAAATAGCGTATATTATTTATACATCAGGCTCAACAGGATATCCAAAAGGGGTAGTCATAAGCCATAAAGCTGTAATAAACACTATCTTGGATATTAATAAGCGCTTTTCTGTTAAAGAAACAGATAGTGTTTTTAGTTTGTCTAGTTTTAGTTTTGATTTGTCTATATATGATATTTTTGGGATCTTAATGGCTGGCGGATTAGTTGTTATGCCAGGGAGTCATGAAGTTAAGGATCCAGGTAAGTGGCTTTCTTACTTGAGAGAATATAATGTTACTGTTTGGAATTCAGTGCCTATGTTTATGCAAATGCTTATTGAGCATTTGAAAGGTGCAAATGAGGCGCTTCCTAAGAGCTTAAGACTAACATTGCTAAGTGGTGACTGGATACCCATAGAACTGCCAAAAGAAGTATATAATAAAACTGAAAATAAAAACATCAATATAGTGAGTTTGGGGGGTGCAACTGAAGCAGCAATTTGGTCTATATTTTATCAGATTGATCCATTAATTAGATATAATAAAAGCATTCCATATGGCGGGCCTTTATCTAATCAGGCAGTTTATGTGCTAGATCATGAGCTATCAGAGAGGCCAATTGGTGTTGCTGGTGAGGTTTATATTGGTGGCGTAGGTCTAGCTGATGGTTATTGGAATAATGAAAATCAGACCAGTAGTCACTTTCTTATCCATCCTAAAACAAGAGAAAGGATCTATAGAACTGGGGACTGGGGCAGGTATTTAGCAGATGGCAATATAGAGTTTTTAGGAAGAAAAGATACTCAAATTAAAATGAGTGGACATAGAATTGATACAGCACAGATACAACAAACTGTAAATTTGAGTCCTTATGTTTCTAATTCAGTGATCTTGAAAAAAGATGAGCAACTGATACTTTATTTTATAGCTAAGCATGTTGATAAATTTATATCGGACAAGATGGACTTTAGTCTATCTTTTTTTTCAGAGAATGCTCAACTAGACCCTTATCGATCCTATAAATTTTTATCGGAAGTTGTAGAATTTGCAGATCAAAATAATTTTAATGCTGTGTGGCTTCCAGAAAGACACTTTCATAAGGTTGGAGGATTATATCCTAACCCCTCAGTTCTGTGCTCTTTTTTGGCTGGAATCACAAAAAATATTCACCTTAGGGCTGGTAGTATTGTATTGCCATTACATAATACTATTCGAGTAGCTGAAGAGTGGGCTGTCGTAGATCAGCTATCCAAAGGCAGGATAGGTTTAGCATTTGCTTCGGGTTGGCACCCTGTCGATTTTATTTTGGCTCCAGATAATTTTAAGAATAGAAAAGCTGTTTTAATGGAGCAATTAAGTGACTTTCTAAAATTATGGAAAGGTAATGTGCTTAAGCTGACTGATGGAAATGGCCAGGATGCAAATGTAGAGCTTTTTCCAAAACCATATCAAAAAATGCCAGGTATTTGGCTTACAGCAGCCAGTGACCCTTTATTGTTTGAAAAAGCTGGGCGTGAGGGGTTTAAAATTTTAACTAATCTACTGGGGCAGAATCTGGGGGATCTTGAGAAAAAAATAGCACTGTATAGTAGTGCTTTTAAAGCAGCGAGACATAACCCAAGCAATAGAGGTGTAACCTTGATGATTCATACTTTTATTGGAGATGACCTTTTAGATGCTCGTGAAACATGCAAAGCCCCCTTTTATGAATATTTAGAGTCTCATGTTGATTTGTTGAAAAGTCTTGTGAAAAGTATGGGGTATGACTTTAATACAATTAGTGCTGATGATTTATTGGATTTGCGTGAAGTTGCATATGATAAATTTATTGAAACGGCTTCTTTGATTGGTTCTATTGAAACGTGTAAGGTTAAGATACAAGAGCTTCAGCGTATTGGAATTACTGAAGTAGCAAGTTTAGTTGATTTTGGTTTGTCTGAAGATCAGATAAAAAGTTCTTTGCTAAAGTTAAGCCAAATCAAAAACTATTTTGGTACACATAAAGCATCTAATATTTTGGAGCAAAATGTTGGGGCTAGTATCAAAGACTATTTGAACAATAGATTGCCAAAATATATGGTTCCTGCACACTATTTGGCTTTGGAAAAATTTCCGCTTTCACATAATGGCAAAATAGATACTAATGAACTTTTAAATCTTGCCAATAGATTAAGTTTGTTATCTGACCATTCAAGAACTCCTTTAATGGATCAAGTCTCAGTAGAAATTGCAAAAATATGGAGCAATGTTTTAGGTGTAAGTATCGATAGCATTTTTGAAGAAACTAATTTTTTTCATTTAGGTGGTCATTCCCTATATGCAGTACAGGTTGTAAATAATATTAATGAGTTTTTTGAAATTAAGGTGTCTTTAAAAGAGTTCTTTGAATATCCGGTAATTCATGAAATTAAAAAAATTATTGAACTGAGACTACATAATATAAATGATCAGCATATTCAATCTTCGATAATTCCAATTCAAAATAAAAAGCAGGAGTTGCTTTCAAGGCAGCAAGAGAATTATTGGTACATTTATTTGTTGAATAAAAATAGTAGTGCTTACAATGATTTTTTGGTTTTAGAAATAGAGGATGTGCTAGATTTGTCAGCTCTAAGTAATGCTTTTAAGTCATTGGCCTTAAAGCATAAGACGTTACGAACTACTATTTCTAGTAATGAACAAGGAGTGTTTCAAAATATCCATGACGTGTATAACTTACCTCTAGAGTTTGAGACTATATCTTCAGATTGTTTAGATAAAAAAGATTTACAGAGCTTTTTGAGAAAACCTTTTAATTTGTTAAAAGATTTTTTTTGGAGAGTAAAAGTAATAACGTTTCAAAGTGGTAAATCTGTTTTAGCTTTATCAATTCATCATATTATCAGTGATGGTTGGTCGTTAAGGTTATTTGTTAAAGATTTATTTTCAATTTATGCTGGCCTTGTAAGCAAGGTGGAGATAAATGTAACAGCAGAAGGGTGTCAATACGTTGATTATGCCGTGTGGGAACGCGGTCAGTCTAAGTCTGAAGACTATGCAATCCGTTTAAGGCGCTATGCTGAGAAAATGCCTTTGAGCCATAATTCGATTAAGAAAATTGCTCAAACAAGGAGAGTGGATAGTAATCATAACAGGGTGAAGGAGTTTAAATTATCTTTAGACAAATCAAAGTTAATTACTGTAGAAACATTTTGCCATAATCATCAGTGTTTGGAATACGATTTTTTTGTATCGATTTTCTTTTTATTGATGCAACGATATTTTTCAGTTAATAACATTACAATTGGTAGTCCTTTTTCAAATAGGTTGTCTCATCAGAGTGAAAATATTTTAGGCAGTTTTGTTAATTTAATGCCTCTAACACTATCTTTTAGTGATAAGGAAGAATATGACAGTTTTCTTAAAAGGGTGCAGAAAGTTATCAGTATTGCTCGAAATAATCAGGATTTGTTGTTGTCAGATATTTTAAAAGAATCTCAATATGGTAATTATGCTGATTTTCCATTTGATTGGGTGTTTGTTTTTCAAAATTTTTCTGATTTAGTGATTCCAGGTTTTGAGACAAAACAAGCTAAAATCATTCCAATGGAATTGGGTGAAAAGCGTTTTGATTTAACATTTGTAATAGAAAAATTTGAGCAATCTAAAAATTTGGTTGTTCAATATGACTCTTCGATGTATAGCTCGGCTTTCATAGAAAGACTTTTGCAAAACTATCTGAACATCTTAGATTTATGTCTGGATAATGAGCGGATAGAGCTTACAGTATTTAATTTCTTGTCGCATAATGAAATAAGTTATTTAAAAAGTATTGGTGTTGCTAGACTAGAAAACAAGAAAATTTCTTCTGGTGCAACACTGTTGTCAGTTTTTAAGCAGATGGTGAAGATATTTCCTAATAAGAGTGCTATTATTTTGGGTGATTATATTATTACCTATCAAGATTTAGATATGCTGTCTGATAATATTGCGTTTAACTTAAATCAGTTTGCTAAAATTAAAGTTGTAGGTATTTATCTAGAAAGTCGACTAGATGCTATTTGTTTAATGTTGGGATGCTTGAAAAGCAATAAGATATACGTTCCCTTGGAAGTTTCATATCCAAAAAAATATCTATTTAATATTATTGAGCAGGCTCAAATAGATCTGATTGTTGTGGATACTCAAAATGAGTTTTTTCCTAGTCTTGAGATGCTGGTTTTCAAAGAGCTTCTCAAAGAAAGCACTGATAAAGTTCAACATAATGCCGATGAGCAAGCGGAGTTATGTGTTTTATTTACTTCTGGTTCTTCAGGGGTTCCTAAAGGGGTTCGAGTACGTAAAGATTCTGTTTTAAATTTATGCCGTCAAGATAACATATTAACCATATATAGTGATGATGTGATTGGACAAACTGCAAGCTTATCTTTTGATGCTTCTTTATATGAGGTGTGGGGAGGGCTTTTAAATGGCGCAACAGTATGTTTAATTCAATCTGAAGTTTTGTTGGATTTTATTTCTTTTGGGGACCTAATCACTACAAATCATGTCAATGTGATGTGGTTAACTGCGCCTTATTTTCACGCACTGGTTCATTCTGGAAAAGAAGCTATTTTACAGGGAGTGCAAAGATTAATTGTTGGTGGAGATGTAGTTAATAAAAGTTGTGTTCAAAAGTTGTTATCCAGTCTTGATATAGATTTTGTTAATGGATATGGGCCAACAGAAGCAACAGTATTTTGTACTTATTATCATGTTTCCAGAGAAATGTTGGCTCATGCGGTTATTATTCCAATTGGCTTGCCGCTTGATGGTGTTGGGGTGTATATTTTAGACTCTTACAAAAATCTTTCTCCAGTTGGATGTGAAGGCGATTTGTATATTATAGGTTCTGGTCTTGCTGAAGGGTATTGTGGCAAAGATGAAGCTAGCAATGGGTTTTTATCTGTCATGATTGATGGAAAACCATATAATGCATATCGAACCGGAGATAAGGCATTTTGGAATGATAATGGCTTTTTGGAGTTTATTGGCAGAGATGATGATTTATTGAAGGTGCGAGGTCACAGAGTTTCAAGAAGTGCTGTGGTTATGGCATTAAATAGCTTAGATGAAATAAGCGATAGCTTTATTTTGTTGGAACAAGAAGTGTCTCATGAGGTAATGGTGGCTTATGTTGTTTTAGATAATAAATTCTTGAATGTTAATGCGGTTGAGGAAGTAATAAAGAATAAACTTTTAAAATCAATTCCAGAGTATATGATCCCAAATTACATTGTTTGTCTGGAATTTTTTCCCTTAAACCAAAATGGAAAAATAGACGTTTTAAAACTTCGGGGTCTTTTTTCTGGGATACATAAACCTGATAGGGTAAATTATCCTATGGTTTCAGAGATTGAAAGCCAAGAAAATTTGCTTATGTTGAACTTAAAAACTGTGCTTAAGACAAGTAGAATAGATTTACAAGGTAGCTTTCGTAGTAATGGTGGCGACTCTATTAGTGCAGTTACTTTGAGTAGTTTATTTGATAAGCAAGGTTATTACCTGCCAGTTCACCATATATTAAATATAAAACATTTGAATGAGTTGTGTTCTTTTTTGCATCATTATAATCAAACTTCTAAAGAGCGCGAGATGATACTAACTGATAACATGGGGGTTGAGCCATCAGGTTTGCAAAAAGCCATGATTTACCGCTACATTGATAGCTCTGAGCCAAAGCTCTATCATTATGTTTTCCACTTTAAAGTAAACTCTGACATCAGTCTTCAGGAAATATATAGGCGTTTTGCGAACTTGGTACTTTCGAATGATTTATTTCGTTTTGCATTGCGTAATATGCCATTTAGGTTTTTTATCAAACCAATGGTTGATTTGCCCATCAATATAGACGATCTCACTCAGAGTCCTGAGGCAAGAAGGATAATAGACTCCTTTTATGATTTAGAATTAGTAACGCCTCTAAAGTTGGACTGTCTTTACAGAGCATCTTTTTTTAAGGTTGGAGAAGGCTCTTGGGAATTGGTCTTTACTTTTCATCATTGTCTGTTTGATGGTTGGAGCATTTTTCTGTTTTTGCAGTATATCTTTGGTCTAGATCTAGAATCTTTGCCATCTAAGCAGGTAAATTATTCAAGTTATTTATTATCAACGCAAAAATTTAGTTTTAATGTAGAAAAATTTTGGAGAGACTATAAAGCTTCTGTTGACTCATTGGTTGGTGTTCCTGATAAAAAAGAAAGACTTTATGTGCAAGAGATTAGAAAGCAAGTTTTGCTAAAAGGTTCTGAAATTGAGCATTTGAAGAAATTAGGTGATGAGTTAAATGTTTCAATTGAGCATCTAATTTTGGTGGTGCTGATTTTTGCATTTTCCAGAGTTTTTAGGTTGGATAAATTTGTTGTTGGGATTATTGCTCCTACAAGAGATGCAAAATTTAATGATTTGGCTTTGGGTTTGTATTTGCAAACAATACCTTGTTTTATCAATATTGAGGAAGGTCAAGAGTTAACTGATTTTGTACAAGGCTTATATGAGAAAATGCGTCTCATTATGGAACATGCCCCAACTAGTTGTAACCCATTAAGAGAGATAACATATCTTAGTAGTATTGCTAATTTCACTTATAGTTATCAGAATATTTCTTCTTATGTGAAAAATGATAGTTTACATCTTCTCAATTACTATGGTCTTACAGATGAGTCATTGGCTTTTGATGTTATCAATAATGAAAGTTTTACAGAGCTGCAAATTCAATTTGATAGTTCTCTGTTTTCCTGTGATGTTATAGAGTCATTGCTCATTGAAATTAAACTTAGGTTATCTGAATTAACAGGTAATGCTGCCTCTGAAACTATATTAAGAGATGAGCAGAGGGGTGGCGCTAACAGTCAGGATTTGTCTATATTGCGTGGTTCAACTCAAAGGTTGCCATATGCATCTATTGCAAAACGTTTTTATGAGATGACAAAGAAAAATCAAAGTAAAGTTGTTCTTTATCAGGATGATAAAAAAATAACTTATGGTGACTTATTTGAGCTAACTAATAGGGCTTATGGTTTTTTAGCGGAGCAGGGGGTTGGTAAAGGAGATTTTGTTGCCATAAGATTGGACCCTGGTTTGGGATTGATAGCGCTAATATTGGCAATTAACTTGTGTGAGGCTGTTTATGTGCCTATTGATCGAGACTTTCCATTGAATTATGTGAAAGAAATTGTATGTGATAATCAAATCAAATACCTGCTTGTTAATGAAAGCGAAGCATTATCTTTGGACGCTTTAAATGCAATTCTGTTTGATGAAAAAGATTTAAAGCCTTGTCATGTGGATGTTCCTTGGTCTAATAAGCATCAAACATTTAGTCCTTTTTATGTTATTTTTTCATCTGGTACAACAGGAAGGCCAAAGGGAGCATTAAACACGGAAACAGGAGTAATTAACCATTTGGTTTGGATGAAGAAGCTGTTTGATTTGTCAAAAAATGATGTAATTTTGCATCATCATAGTGTAAGTTTTGATGTTTCGATTTGGGAGATGTTATTGCCATTGATGTATGGCGCTTCTCTGGTTGTATTAAAAGGGGCAGATAGAAAGGATCCTGGCCTTATTTTAAAGGTAATATCAAATTATGGTGTTACAGTAGCTGAGTTTGTTCCAACTCTAATGAAGTTGCTCTTAAAAGATAAGTGTTCAGATGCTTTAAAAGTGCTAAAGCATTTAGCATTTGGCGGTGAGGCACTTTCTGCAAAAATGGTGAGCCAGGTGTCCTCTTATGCTCCAAATACTTTAGTATATAATTTATATGGACCATCTGAGGCGGCAGATGATGCCGTAGCAAAAGTGATTTATCCTCAAGAAAAATTTGCTTCGTTACAACAGCTTGTTCCTATTGGGCGGCCAATATTAAATAGCTTTTGTTACGTCATTCGTCCAGATAGATCCATTTGTGCTTATGGTGAAGAGGGTGAATTGGCCATTGGAGGGTTGAATTTATGTTTAGGGTATTTAAATAAAGAGACGGAGTCTTTTTTTGATCTTTATGATCCAATCCTGAAAAAAACAAGTAAAGTTTTTGCTACTGGAGATAAAGTGCGGATACTTGAGAGTGGCGAATTAGAGTATGTGGGCAGGATTGTGAGTGAAATAAAATATTCTGGATATAGGATCAATACCACAGCAATAGCGCACAGAGTTTTAGATGATTGTAGTTTTATTCAGGATTGTGTTGTTCGGGTTTGCTTATATAAAGATACTCCATTTTTAGTTTGCTTTTATGTGTCTGAAGCGGTTGTTCAAAGAGAAAGTTTAATATCTGGTGTATTAGGTCTTCCTTTTTATATGCGACCACAGCATTATATCCGCCTTGATGCGCTTCCGCAGTTGGTTAGCGATAAAATAGATGAGTTAAAGATAAGAAAAATATTTGATGAGTACATAAGTCATTATGTTGCTGAAAATGATGAATCTATTGTTAAATTAAAGTTGGATTTTAAAATAAGTCAGATATTTAAAAAATGGTTGGAATTGCGAGAGATAGACTTTGGTGCAGTCAAAATTAATTTAACTTTGATTGATATGGGGATTGGCTCTATTGATATATTGGAGTTAAAATATACTTTGTTGAGTGAGCTAAATGTCGATTTACCAGTGGCACTCTTAATCAGCGGTGCTCTTAAGGAGATTTTATATGAAATATCAAGAATTGATGGGCTCAAAGCACATTGAATCACAGAAGTATATCCTTTTGGTATACGCCACACTATACATTATGGTTGCGTTGATAACATATGCCTTGCCAAATAGGGAGGTCTCAGTTTTTGGGTTTTCATCCTTCGGTTCAGCTTTAATAATGCCGGCATGGTATACGTTAGGGGATGCGATAACAGAGCTGTTTGGAATTAAAGTTGCTCGGTTCCTAATTTGGATGAGTATACTGGCATGTTTTATTTTTGCTGTGGTGGTTTGTATTATTTTAAAGGTTCCATATCCAGCGGGATGGGGGTATGAAAAGGATTTTAATTATGTGTTTGCTCCAATAATGAAATTGGGTATTATCAGTAATCTGTGTGTGCTCTTGGGGGCCTATATAAATGCGTATTTAATGAGTCATTGGAAAGTATTGTTAAAAGGCCGACACTTTTTCTTAAGAAGTATTGGCTCTTCAGCTATCGGTGATTTTACACAAATTGCAACAGTGTCGACAGTTATTTATTTCTCAGTTGCTTCGATCCACCAGTTGTTCTCAATAATATTGACGACCTATGCCTTGCATATTGTTCTATCTATAATATATTCTGTGCCAAATACTTTTTTTGTTCATATTGTAAAAATTAAAACAAAGTTGGATTCTCCAGGTGTTTCGATCAATCCATTTAAAAAAGAAGGTGGTTAAAATGTATAGCGAAGCATCTGTTTTATACAGGAGGGCAAAAGATATGAAGAAAGTTCTTTTTGTGGGTGGAACTGCTTTTTTTGGAAAAAGGGGTGTATTGACACTACTTGATGGTGCATATGAGGTTTCTGTGTTAACACGTGGAAATGTATTTCCTCCTGAGTTTAAGGAGCGTGTTGATTTTATTAGATGTGATCGTTCAGACTCAAGTGCTTTAGCGGATGTTTTAAAAGGGCGTCATTTTGATATTGTTGTTGATCAAACAGCGTCTTCAGGGGCTGATGTGGCTGCTGCAATCAGTGGTTTGTCGTCTAGAGATATAGAGCATTACTTGTTGTGCTCATCGGCTGCTGTTTATCCTGAGTGGCATACTTTACATAAATGGGCTGAAGAAGAAGGGGTAGTTGATGTTGTTCCTGGGGCTCATCCTTTTGCAAATGGAAAGCGAGAAGCAGAGTCAGCTATTGTTTCTAGCGGGCTTCCATATACGATTTATCGACCTACAATTGTAGAAGGAGGGGATGATCCAACAGGTAGGTTTCAATATTTTGTCCGTAAAATTATGTCTCAAGAATCTTTTATTATACCTAAAGATGTGGTTATCCAGCATGTCGGGGCTGATGATGCTGCTATGGCTATAAATTTATTGATAGAGTTGGGGCCTACAAACAGTGTTTACAATATCTGTGGTGATGATGAAATGACCCTGGAGCATTATTGTGATTTGATGTCTGACATTTTAGGAAAACCGAAATGTCATCGTGCGGTGGCGCGGGAAGAGTTTTTAAGAATGAACGTTGAAATGTTTCCTGGGTTGTATGATCATAGTCTTTTACTATCAAATAGTCGTCTGAAAAAAGCAACTAGTTATCAGCCTGGTTCAATGATGCAGTGGTTGAAAGATTCTGCTGAATTTGTAGTGGCTACAGATGCAAAGGATGATACTCTTGAGCTTCGTAGGTAGTTCCTCTTTAATTAAGATTACTGTTTTGGAAGTTCTTTTTCGCGTTTTATGCCTTCATTTGCAGTAACAAAGCCAATTTTGTGGGCATCTTCAGGGGAAAGTCTTTTTATGAGATTTGGATCAGAGGAGATTTCTTCGGCTGATTTTTCAGTTTCTTCTCCCGTTTTTCCATGCTTTAACTTAAAGAAAAATTTATTCATAGTGCGAACAAACTTTTGGCCTAAAACTTCATGTACTGGATCTTTTATATCTTCACAAGCTAAGTAAGTTAATAGTCGAATATCTTTTTTAGAGAATGAGTCTAGTATTTTGTCATCAGCCATAATCTCTTTTGGGGTTGTTTTAAACACTAAACTTCTTCCAATTAATTGAACTGATATTTCGTATTCACCTTTTTTGTTCTTTTCATATCCAACAACGCGGTGAGTGACTTCGCTATTTCTTTCAGAGCGAAGCTCAGCATAAGCTTCGGCTATTAGTTTAAGGTAATCACTAAGTTTTCTAGATGTATTCATTTTTCATTCCAAAATTAAAGTGATGTGAGGTATTATTATACAATAAATAAAATAAAAAATCACGTTCCACGTTTTGACTTCTTTCGTTCTTCAACAAACACGCCAACGATTATATCTTCGCTAGGCTCTAATTTTTCAATCCCTATAGGCATTAAGTCCGGATTCATCGGACGCACCATGCGCTCATCTCCGTTAAACATAATCATTCTAAAGAAAGTCTTATCATGGCGTTTAAGATAAACAATCACCAATTCGCGATCCATGGGTTCATATTCGGTATTCACAATAATTTCAGTGCCAGAAGGAAATTGCGGATACATGGACTCGTCAGTCAATTCAATCAAGAAGCCGGCATCATTCACATCAGAATTTGTTAATGTTTCAGCCCTGCCAGTTTGAATTTCGGTTTTACCAGATTTGGCATAAGCCAAAATATCATCCCAAGTATAAACCGGAATTTTATGCCAACCTTCAGGCATGGGGTTTTCAATCTTAACCTCTAACTCTGCAATAGGATCAATACCTTTTAATTGCAAAACGGTTAAATCAAAGAATTTGGCTAATGCTTCTAAAGAATCTTGATGGGGGCGAGTACTTTCACCTTCAACAATACGATGGACTGTGGGTTGAGGCAAGCCAATCAACCGAGCAAGCTCAGCTGATTTCAATCCTCTTTTAAACATGAGATGTTTTAAAATCTCACTGGTTATCCATTTTTTTGTTGTCAAAGTAGTCTTTGATTTGCATTAAAACAGCATAATTGTCTCATTAAATTTCCAAAAAGTCAATGCATTGTTATGCACTTCGTATTTAAAATACAAATAGAGGTTGACAGGCGTGAATTTATTTCGTATATTATATTCATAATCTATTGCGACGTTAATTTTTACTAGGAGAAGATGATGACAACAATCCGCCAACTCACCCAAAAAGGTGACCCAATGGTCAGAGTTCAATTACCAGAAGTAGCAGTACGGATGTTAGAAGGCGGAGCCAAGAAAAATAAACGCCGTGTTCAAGACCATTTTATTAAAGTCTTATCTGAAAGCTTTAAAAATGAAATCGCTTTTGCATCAGTATCACAAAAATTCTTGCCAGAATTAAAAACGGTATACCAATCTCATTAACCTGTTGGAGGACACTAAAATGAAAGATCAAGTAAAAACTAAAAAAGAATTGTTAAGCGAAGTTCAAAAAGAGCAGGAATTGGCAAAGCTATTTAATCGGTGCCTACGTTTGATGGATGCGGCTTATCGTAAACATCATCAAATTAAGCAAGTACATTAATTTTTAACAAGGGAGAATGCAATATGAAAATCGAAACCACAAATTTAGAAAAATATGCTCAAGTTATCTCAACTGATTTGATGGGTGCACTAAAAGAGTCTGCCGAAGCTAAAGGTGTTTCACTTGATATGGAGATTGCCCTGCGCTTAATGACGGTCATGTCCGAACCAGAGCTTAACAAAGATAACAGCCTACTGAATCAGATCGTGAGCAAAGAATTTTCACATGATGACGCTGTTGCGGAATGCAAGCGTAAACGCGATGAAGCTTTGCGTTTGTATGAAATCGAAAAACTACGCCTTTACTTGCGTTTTGAAAACAATCTGCCAAGGGATGTAAAAGAAAGTTTTATGGTGATTGATGTTAAAGCAATGACCGAAATTATCAGAGCAGAATTAGCGGCTGAAGATCAAGCCAACAAAGAAGATTAGGAGTACTGAAAATGGAACACACTGAAAACAACAGAAAAGAAAACAATCACAAAGAAGCCAATGTCAATAAAGGCTGGAAAATCACCCCTGCGCTACAAGCGTATATTGACGCAAGAAACGAATTGATTGCCAAGTACACGATCAAGTCATTGCCAAAATGGAATTTGGCGTAATCTGTGAGCGCAATGAGGACTCCCGAAAACACATGGATGCGTTTTGCCCCTCAATGCGCTCGCCCTTATTATGAATTGTAATTCTGCTAAGATCAATCTTGGTTAAAGTGAAAAAAATCTGAAAAATTGTTTAAAAAATACTTTACTTTATTTTTTAAAGAATATAATATGAACATATTGTTTATTTTAAGGCCTATATTATGAGTGCTGAAAATGGTGGTTACATCTTTAGTCAAACTGTTGTTCAACCCTATTTTGATCCGTCAAAAGTTAATGATGCCGTACCTTATGAGCTTTTGTATGAAACGGGTGAGCAGACATTTTATTTTTTGAATCCAAATGAGTTTAACGACTTCAAAAATTTAAGCAGGTGGTTTCAAAAGCCAATTGAACAATTAACTGCGGCTTTAAATATGCCAGCCGACCCTCACATGGATGATCCTGAGGCGCAAGAACAAATAGCGCATCGTTACGGTAGCCGTACAGGAAAAATCATTTTTGCAACTAAAGCCCTAAACAGCCTCTTAAAAAGCAGTATCCAAGGGCCGGGTGAAAACACCATTAGTGAGTTGATTTGGATTCCTCGTAGTGGAGATCAACCTCAATTTGTTTATTTGAAAGCTGCTGAATTAAAAACATTTAGTAAAAAATATACATTTAATAATAAGGCAGCGCAAGAGGCCATCCAAAATGAGCGAGGAGGTGTTTCATCATCAAAGCTCATTAATAAATTGAAAGAATCAACAACGGTCACAGTCAAAATTGCTGATCATAACTGGAATGACGGCCTATTTACCAATCTTGCCAAAAGCCTAGGGATTTCTGAGGAAAATTCAGGAAAATTGTATTTTGGAAACCCCAAAGACTCTAACAGTGTTTTTGTTGCGGATGCAGATGCCCAATTATTGCGGTTTGTTGGTGGTGCGTCCATTGGTGCAGTTACAGAAGTAAAAAACCGACGTTTTTCTTTGAGTGCTGATGGCAATTCTGCCCTTGATCTTGCAAGCGCAACCATTACTGTTGTGAGTTTTTCCTTGCCTTGTGATGCTGGATACCATGTTATTACATCCGTTCCTGATCGCGATGGAGATTTACAGCCTATCGATTTAGGCTATTTGCGGGCTAACATTAGTATTGATTTGAATGGATTTACAGGTGCCAGTATTGCGGGCTCTGCTTCTATCGGCTATAAAATGAGTGATAAAGGCCAAATTCAAATGATTGGGACTAATCCAGGAGAAAGTGGCAACCCCGTTCCAAGTAAAGGCCCACAAACTGGAGTTATTGTAGGCGCTAATATATTTGTTGGGGTTCAGTTTGGGTGTGAAGCTGCGTGTGCATTGCAGTGGCAAAATCCTGAAAATGGTCATGCTTGGAATGATATTGCTTCAATTAGTGCTGAAGGAGATATATCGGCAGGGGCGGGTATTAATGGAAGCTTTTGCATTGATTATAATGTGGGCTCTGAAAAGTTTTTAGTTCATGCTGCTGTTGGGGTAACCTGGGGTTTGGGGTGCAGTGGGGATATTAATCTTGTGGTAGATGCAAAAACTGTGATTTCATTTGTGCAATTTGTTTATCATCAAATTATGAAAGCCAATTATGTTTATGTTGGTATTATTAATAACGAAGCATTTAGAATGTTGGTTGATATTTTTACCAATTTTATTTTTTATGCAAAGGCTGATTTAGTCGATATTTTTGAAAAAGAAGTGGCAAGTTTGGATGTCTGGTGGCGTACTACTGTTAGAAAATTTGCTGATGAAGGAGTTTATGTTAATCAGATTTATAGCATTGTCAATAATATCAATAATGATCCAGAGCGCTTAATCTTTACCCCGCCAGAAGTAAAAGGTCGCCTGCTCTATATTTTAACCGACCCGCGCTTACCTGCTGCGATTGCGAGCGATGCACAAGGAGCTGTGGCGATGATGAGTTCTGGCCCAGTAGCTTATATGAACCCTAATGCCTCACAGCAAGCGCTAAGTTTATATCAGAACACCATGCACAGCATTGAATCAGCCATTCTGACGATCTTAAGTTATATTCAATGCTATGATGATTATGAAAATGTTGTCACCCACATGGGGCTAAACCCCTTGCTCAAAAATGACTTTACCGAAGGTGAGCATTGGCTGTATGAAAACCTGGTAACTGAGCATGCCGATTTATCGCGTTTGCAGCAATTTAAGCTTCAGTTAAATGATGATCATTCTGCTAAACAATTTAAATCTGATCCTGATGGTCTTTTGATTTTTTCAGGATACCCGAATTATAATCAACCGGTTAAACCAAATAAAACTGTGCTTAAAATTCGTGGGCCGGTTACATTTATACAGGGGCGCTAATTATGCAAATTAACACATTGACCAGGGTAGTGATCATCAGTTGTTTAGCTTTCAATATTCAGGCTTGTTCGAGCAAGCCATCGGCCAAAGTGATGCAGTTACTACAAAAGTCACGCAGTGATATGGCCTATGTGCAAGGAGGTACCTTCACCATGGGGCAAGTGTATGATCCTATGAGTGGCCAACTTACCCAATTTTACACACCGCACCAGGTCACGCTAACACCTTATTACATTAGTAAATACAATGTGAGTTATGGTGATTTTGATATTTATACGGAAGCT
>Ga0066640_10000691_pt1 | contig 19977 bp, 18 predicted proteins | sample CryGeyCG2114_020_2_FD_59505 | JGI IMG/M metagenome (GOLD analysis project Ga0066640, IMG submission 59505) | Groundwater microbial communities from aquifer - Crystal Geyser CG11_big_fil_rev_8/21/14_0.20 | ecosystem: Environmental > Aquatic > Deep subsurface > Groundwater | place: USA: Utah... | reverse complement strand
GATATAGAACAACCAATAGATTTTATTGATTATGCCGAGGGCGAATATAGCCTGTGGGATAAATTCACCAGCTTGCAATATGAGCCGGAGGGCTTGTTGCAATTACTGGTTTTGGTGTTGGTTTTCATTGCGGCAAAATTCGTTTTTCGTGGTTTTATACTTTCAGGCAAAAAATCAATTAAGCCGGAAGCTACTAATATTGCCTATTCAATTTCGGCGTTTTCTCTTTTCATATCGCTCGCACTCATTCTTACATCTGTCGTATATGGCGATGTGACCACCAGCACCTCACAAGCTATTGCCAAAATCCTCACTTATGCCGGAGTTGGAATTGCTATGCTTGTTGCATCAGGTTTCATATTTGATAAAATCGCACTCAATCAAATTAATCTCAGCAAAGCAATTTCTGAAGGTAACGAATCTGCGGCGATTGTTGATGGCGGCAATTTCTTTGCATCGGCACTGATTATTTCTGCGGTTTTGACATGGGAGGAATTCAAAAGCATTGATTCAATAATTGCCATTCTCAGCCTGTATATTGTTTCGCAACTTATCCTAACTGTCGCAACGCTCATACGCACCGCCTTGTTTAATAATGAAAAAAAATCGGTGCTGTTCCATGAGCAGATAAAAAACAACAATAAAGCCGCCGCCATAGATTTTGCCGGAAGACGCATTGCCACTGCCTTTGCCATCACCTCTGCCACCAACCTGCTTTCTTATAGCGGTGATTACGACTTATATCAGGTGCTAATTGAGTGGACAGCAGTATCAATCATCATGGTCATATTGCTAAACGCCTTTGCTTGGGGTTCATCAAAACTAATATATTTCGGAACTGATATTTCCGGTGATATCACCAAAGGCAAAACCACTTCTGCCATATTAGATGCAGCAATATATATAAGCTTCGGAATTATCCTCTCCGGCACATTATATTAAGCCATGCCTTATCTTTGCAAAGATAAGTTTGAGAAGCTGAAAAAAGGCAAGCATTCTGACGATTTGCACGTTGATGCCATTTCCAACCCCAAAGAGGCAGCCTTCCTTGCTGCGCTCAAATATGTCAAAAATTCGCATTTGGATGAGAAAATCCTCTTGCTTGACACGGAGGATGAAATTGCCAAATCTTATTTCCAAAGCATCGTCAATCAAAAGAACCGTCAACATCTTGCACATTACAGCGCATACAATATTTCGCGCGGCAGATAAAACACACACCTGTCATTCCCTGAATTTACCCTCCCCCCTATAAGGGGGGGAAAGAGGGGGGTGTGAAGCTACTCTTGCGCTGCATTTAGATTGCCCTAGAATGCTTACGCATTCAGGCAATGACAGCCTCCTGCACGCCGCTTGAGCGCAATTAAAACCTCCGAGCGCAGCGAAGGCAAGGCCATTGAGGCCGCTAAGGCTGCGCGCCGCTTGAGCGCAATTAAAACTTCCGAGCGCAGCAAAGGCAAGGCCATTGAGGCCGCTAAGGCTGCGCGCCGCTTGAGCGCAATTAAATATCCCCTGTCATTCTGGCGAATGCCAGAATCCAGAGCAGCATTAACTGTTGACTATTCCCCCTCACACTCTGCGCAAGCTCACAAACTGCTGCCCCCGCCACTTCACCCAAGTCAAAAACTGGCTGAGCGCATCAACTTGGTCATCATTCACACTTTCGGGGAATGACAAAATCTCAGCTTCAAATTGCTGATACCACTCGGCATATTTCGGCACACAAAGCTTCCCTGCTTCTATCATTGGCGTAATTGCTGCCAGTCTGGTTATCTTATCAGCTTTCGGCATTTGCGCGAGGATGGGCAATTTGGTTTCGGCTTTCAAATCCTGTATGATTGACTGCCCGCTTGCCTTATCCTCAATCAGCACGGCATCGGCTTTCCATTTTTCGGCAAAATCGACAATCCGCCTTTTTAGTTCGGGATATTCAAATTTCCCACGCACCACATCTGCGACATAAAACTTATTTTCACATTCGATGAAGCAAATTCCGGCGGAATAATCGGCATTATTTCCGGTTTTGATTGCCGTATCCCATGATTGATAAACCCCTTTATTTTCCTCCGGCAATTTATCATAAAATTGCAGCCAATCCTTATCAATCAGGCCGTTTTCCAGCTTATACGGGTTTTGCATATATTGCGCGGCAAAGCCATATTCGCCAAGGTCGGATTTTATCATTTCGATTTCCTTCAAACCCTCTCGCGCCTCATGTAGCAGCTCGCCTTTTGCTGAAATTGCCGGCAAGCATAAATGCTTCCAACCATTTCTCCGCAGCAAAATTCCGCTCAAATCATCCTCATGCAAACGCTGCATCACCAGCACGATTGCGCCTTTCTTTTTATTATTCAGCCTTGTGGAAAATGTCTGGTCAAACCATTCCACAACATCATCACGCGCGGTTTTGCTTGCTGCCATTGCCGGATTTATCGGGTCATCAATAATCAGGAAATCGCCGCCCTCACCCGTGATTCCGCCATTCACCGAAGTCGCCATGCGAAATCCGCGTTCTGTGGTCATGAACTTATTTTTTTCATTTTGGTCTTTGGCAAATTGCAAATCGGGAAAAATTTCTTCATACCATTCCGATTGCATTATGAATCTGCAATCTACCGAATGTTTCACAGCCAGCAAGCCGTTATACGAGGCTGAGATTATCTTCCGCGCCGGATTATTCCCCAGCAGCCATGCCGGCCACGCCACATTCACGCAATGCGATTTCAAATAGCGCGGCGGCACATTTATTATCAATCTGCTGATTTTCCCTTGAGTCACCCCTTCCAGAGCTTTGGCGATTTCCCATATATGATAATTCGGCAAATATTTCACGCCCGGATTCAGGGCATAAAAGCTTTTATGGATGAAACTATATAAATCACATCGCAGAATCGGTTCTATAATTCTCACTTATTCTTATCCAAATATTCTTTGATAATTCTTTTATCTTCACTGCGGCTAATTTTTTTCGGTCGTTTTTCGGGTGTGTCCGCTACTGCCATTTTATTCATCAGGCTTACAATCTTGGTTAATTTTTCAAGTTTGTGGTCATCATCATCTGCCCAAACCCCTTTATTTATCAGCTTTTCCAGAAGTGTTCTGGTAATTGCCACGGCTTTTTTCAGCTCTTTATCTAATACTTCCATATTAGCATTTTACAACAACCCACCCCCATATGTTAAATTAACTTGCGAGAAAAATTCATGGGGTTTAGTTTGATTCTATGATTTCAAAAAAATATATACCGCATATCTTTGTATTCTTTGCTTTTTGCACAACTTTTGCTCTTGGTGTTTGGCAGGTTCAGCGCTTGGAGTGGAAAAATGATGTTTTAGCAAAAATTGATGCAAGGCTGGAGCATCCGCCGATTAGCTATAGCGAATACACAAATCTGGAAAATGATGAATATCGCCAGATGCAGCTTGAGGGCATATATTTATTCGACAAAGAAATCAAATTGATGAACAAAACCTATAACGGCAAACCGGGTTTTCACGTTATGACCCCGCTTGAGCTTTTTAATGGTGAGCGCGTCATCATCAATCGCGGTTGGATTCCGGTGGAAAAGGAATATGAGCAACCCGCAGGCGTACAAACTGTTACCGGTGTCATCAGGAGAGGGCAAGCACCAAACTGGCTGACGCTGGAAAATAACCCGCAAAAAGGTCATTGGTTTTGGATAGATTTACCGACAATATACTCAGAAGCCAACGCCGAACCGCTTGAATATTATATTGACCGCAAGCTAGACACGGATTCTGCCACCTATCCGCTTGCATTGCCGAAAAAGATCCAGCTTTATAACGAACATTTGCAATATGCGATAACTTGGTTTTCGCTGAGCATTGCACTATTAGTAATTTATTATTTTAGGTTTTTCAGGAAGATTGAGAAAAAATGAAATTATACACAATCACCGCATCGGATATAGCAACGGCAATGGAGACTGTCCGAGCACGTTTAGGTGAAGATGCGATTATTGTCTCTTCCTCAAAAGAAGGGAATAATCTCATCAAAGTCACCGCCGCAGTTGATCGCGCCCCTGATAATCAGACAGATATAAAGCCCGCAAAAGATGCCAAGCAGAAAAAACTTGAGGAATATTCCACGCAAATCCTCAAATTCCACAAACTCCCCGGACGCATTATTGATGAAATTATGCAGCCGATTGCAAACGGTAAATTTGATAGTGAAAAATCCGCAATTGAGCATTCTCTGGCCAAAAATTTCACTTTCGCACCGCTTAATTTCAAGCAATCGCGCCCTTTGATGCTGTTTGGAATGCCGGGAATCGGCAAAACTTTAGCAATCAGCAAGATGATGACCGAAGCCACTTTCCACGATAAACCGGTTAGCGTCATCACTACCGATATAAAACGCGCAGGCGGGGTTGAGCAACTTTCTGCCTTCACCAGAATATTGAAAATTGATTTGAAAATTGCCCGCAATCCGGAACAACTCAAAAAATATATAGATGAATCTCAAGGCAAAATCACGCTTATCGACACTGCCGGAGTTAACCCACTCAACAGTAAGGAAATTCAATCACTGATAGAACTCATCAGCGTTGCAGATATTGACCCCGTGATGGTTATGTCATCCGGCGGCGATGTTGAGGAAGCGGTTGATATGGCACGCGCTTTTCGTCCCGTTCTTCCTAAAAAACTCATCATCACCAAAGCCGATTCCGCCCGCCGCTTCGGCTCAATCATCACCGCCGCCCGCATTATGGGGCTTTCATTCACGAATTTTAGCGGCAATCCCAATGTCGCCCGCAGCCTTGAGCCAATCAGCGCCAAAAGCTTCACCACATTGTTGATGCGCCCGTTTGAGTGATTCAAAACCCTCCCTCCCGATATTTTTCAATTTGAGAATGTAAAATTTACTTTACTACACCGCCTTAATACTCTACTAGACTAATATGATTAGTAACCGCACCAAATACGCAATCAAGGCTCTGCTCGCCATTCACAGGGATGATAGTGACAAACCTGTCCATATTTATGACATTGCAAAAAATGAAAATATCCCGCAGAAATTTCTTGAATTAATCATGCTCGACCTCAAAAAAACCGGCGTGATAGATTCCAAACGCGGCAAAGGCGGCGGCTATTTTTTGACCATGCAGCCTGATGATATCAAAATCGGTTCGGTCATCCGCGCATTTGAAGGGCCAATCGCTCTGCTCCCTTGCGCCAGCCTTACTAACTACAAAAAATGCAAAGATTGCGCTGATGAAACAACCTGCTCGCTGCGCCATTTGATGCAGGAAGTACGCGAAAAAACTGCACAAATTCTTGACGATACCAGCCTAACCTCCCTCGCCGCAAAACCATTTTAATATATGATTTTTGATGTATGATTTTTGATGTTAGCTTAGTAGCCATCCTAAGTCCCACATCGAAAGTGAATAGTCAGCAGTTAATAGCAATGGTTGGCACAGGCGTGATGTCATTCCAGCGTAGGCTGGAATCTAGGGTTTGTGGAATGCCGCACTGGATTCTGGCATTCGCCAGAATGACAGGGTTGATAAGGTTCAAGGTTTAAAGCTAGCCACTACATACACCTCCCCCAGGGGAGTTTGGCTTCTAGCTTCTAGCTTCTAGTAATCGTCATTGCCTGAATTCTGCAAGAATTCTAGGGCAATCTAAAATGCAGGCGCAAGAGTAGATTCCCCTAGAATTCATCCCCCCTTATAGGGGGAGATTCAATGCTCAATGTTCCTAAATCCTAAACCCTAACAACCACCTTCCCCGCATTTTTATACTCTTTCATATATTGCAGTGCTTCGGGAACGCCGTCAAACCCAAAAACTTTATCTTTAAACGGCTTTATTTTCTCAAAATAAGGCTCAATATCTTTCATCAATTTTGCTTTCTTTTTTTCATCCAAACCACTTGTTGTTGAACCGAAAACGCTCAAATGCTTGACCAATATCGGGCCCAGATTCGCTTGCGCTTTTGCCCCGCTTATAAATCCGATTAGCGCCAACCTGCCGCCTTTATTCAGCGCATCAATATTGCGATTGAAATAATCCGCGCCAACCACATCCACAATCACATCATATTTATTTTCGGCAAAATCCTGCTCCTTATAATTTATCGGGATTCCTCCTGCGCGCTTTATCACTTCCAGCTTTTGCGGTTTTCCGGCAGTTGCAAAAACTTCTGCCCCCAGCAATTTCGCCAGTTGAATCAACGTTGCGCCAATTCCACCGCCGCCGCCATGAATCAAAACTTTCTCACCTTTTTGCAGCTTGCACAATTCCACCAAATTATAATATGCCGTAGCCAGCGCCTCGATAATACAAACCGCATCTTCAAAATCCATATTTTCGGGGATTTCCAGCAAATTCTCTGCCTGCACATATTCCGCATATGCCCCGCCATTGACCAAGCCTGCAACACGCTTTACCGCCTCGTCAATTCCCGCGAATTCCAGCCCGAAGAACGGATATTTCCCGCTTAAGTAAAACACATCGGCGCGGTTTATCCCCACTGCCTTCACCTGCACATTGCCCTTTTTTGCAGTTTCCTGCAAAATCGGCTTTCCGTTTTCCACAATATATGCTTTCATGCTCATATGCTAAAATTCCTCATAGTTTCAATTTTACTTCAGCCTCCCCAATATAGCTTTGATGGAGATTTTACTCAAGGCGGATTAGTTGTTGGGAATGTCAGTAGTTGGCTGGATGTTTATCAGGACGGCACAAAATTGCCTAATCATAATGGCAAAATATTATTCGGGTTTAACCGTGATGCCGCGCCTTCCACAAATATTACCCTCAAGCATAATGGTGAGGTTTTGGCAGATTTGAAGTTTGATGTTGAACAGCGCCAATATGATATTCAAAATATTGATGGCTTGCCCGCTTCCAAAGTAAACCCGCCAGCAATGGATTGGGATAGGATTAAACGCGAGAATGCACAAATCGGCGCAGTGCGTCTAAATACTATTGCTGCTTGCCCCGAAGTGAATTTTATTTCTCCCGCCGAAGGAGAAATTAGCGGAGTTTATGGCAGTCAGCGCGTTTTGAACGGTGAGCCAAAACGCCCGCATTTCGGATTGGATATTGCCGGAACAGTCGGCACAAAAATTATTTCTCCCGCATGGGGAAAAGTTGTGCTGGTTGCCGATGATATGTTTTACACAGGCGGCACAATTGCCATAGACCATGGCTGCGGGCTGGTTTCCATCTTCTCACATCTGAGCGAAATTGATGTGAATAAAGGCGATGAACTTAGTCAGGGTGATATTATCGGCAAGATTGGCGCAACCGGACGTGCCACAGGGCCACATCTGGATTGGCGCGTAAATTTACATAAAGTCCGCCTTGACCCTGCACTGTTGTTGGAGTAGAAAGCATTAAACATACTGAAAGGAAGAATATGAAATTTTTTATAGATACCGCAGAAATCGAAGAAATCAAAAAACTGAACGATTTGGGCATGGTTGACGGCGTCACCACCAACCCATCACTGATTATGAAATCAGGACGTGACTTCAAAGAAGTTATCAAGGAAATTTGCGATATCATCACAGGGCCAGTCAGTGCCGAAGTTATTGCAACCGAAGCTGATGAGATGATTAAGGAAGGCGAAACTTTAGCCAAAATCGCCAAAAACGTAACGGTAAAATTACCACTAACTTGGGAAGGCCTAAAAGCCTGCAAACATTTTTCCGAGGAAGGAATCAAAACCAACGTGACACTCTGCTTTTCTGCCGCGCAAGCCTTACTTGCCGCCAAAGCCGGAGCAAGTTTCATTTCCCCGTTTGTCGGACGCTTGGATGATATTGGCGAAGACGGAATGGGCTTAATTGCTGAAATCCGCGAAATATATGATAATTATGATTTTGACACTGAAATTCTGGTTGCCTCGGTTCGCCACCCCGGACATGTGCTGGAAGCAGCAAGCATCGGTGCGGATGTCGCCACCCTGCCGCCAAGCGTGGTTTACCAGCTAATCAACCACCCGCTAACCGACAAAGGTTTGCAGGCATTTTTGGATGACTGGAAAAAAACCGGCCAGCAAGTTGCGTAGGAAGCCAACAATTAGTTAATTTACACTGTCCCATAAAAGGTTTAAACTCACTCTATGAGTGAGTTCCAAAACCACATCCAAAATTGGCAGGATTACCTCGCTGATGAGAAGAATTATTCCGCAAAAACCGTTGAATCCTATTCAATCGACCTCAAATATTTTCTGGCTTTTTTAGCAGATTATAAATCTGAGGAAATCAGCTTGCCGCTTTTGCAATCACTTGAAGTGATGGATTTTCGTGCATGGATTGCCAAACGCCAATCCGGTGAATTCTTGCAAACCTCCAATGCCCGCGCAATTTCATCCATCCGCAACTTCTACAAATATCTGGAAAAACAAAATCTCCTAAAGAATGCGGCAATAAAGGCAGTCAAAATCTCGCGCCGCGCACGTCCATTGCCAAAAGCCGTCAATCTTGAGCAGATTATCGCTATCCTCGAAGATTTGCCGGAAGATGATTGGGTTGAGCTGCGCGATAAATCCATTTTATTTTTGCTTTATGGCTGCGGGCTGCGCATCAGCGAGGCGCTCTCCCTCAATCGTAGTGACATAAAATCCGATAATCTCCTCATCCATGGCAAGGGCAACAAAGAACGCATCGCCCCGCTTTTACCAAGAGTTAAAGCCGCTTTGGAAAAATATGCCGCCACCATACCCTATTACGGCGAGGCATTATTTTATGGCGAAAAAGGCAAGCGTTTGCGCCCCGAAATCATCCAGAAAAAGCTGCGTGAAATCAGATTATTATACGACCTACCGGACTATATAACGCCGCACGCTTTCCGCCACAGCTTTGCCACGCATTTACTATCCGAGGGCGCAGATTTACGCAGCATTCAGGAACTTTTAGGGCATGAATCACTTGCAACTACGGAAAAATACACCCATATTGATACAAAGCGATTAACCGCCGGATATAAGAAAACCCACCCGCGAGGATAAATAAGAATGAGCACATTGAGAAAAGCACTGATAATTATACTAGTATTGATTACCCTCGCCGCGCTGATTTCCTTTGCCTTTGTTTTTGCGATTGTGGCAGTGCTGCTTATCCCGCTGGTTTATATCTTCAAACGCCCGATTTTTCAAAAAAGCCCCGCCCCCGCACAAAATGCAGGGGAATTCATAGATGCTGATTTTGAAGTGGTAAAAGAAGAATCCCCGCAAGAAAAATAGCAGTTAGCGCCGTTTGAACGCAATAAAATGGCCATTCATAATTTCAACTTATACTAGGCAAACAAGGCGAAGATGAGGGAATGTATATAAGCATACATGACCGAGGCTGAGACCGCAGTTTAACGAAGTAGAAGTGAAATTATGGAAGGCTATATAATCTCCCAAGTGCCATCGGGCTGCCTACAAGCCTGACCATATGCACGTTCGGTTCTGCCGCCAACAGTCACGGTTTGGTTATATTCACGGCAATATCTGCCATCAGCTTGCTGATAGGTATTGGTTGGGGTTATCGTACCATAATTCCCCGAATCCGGATTTCTCCATGTTGTCGTATTACCGATGCGGGAACTTTCCAGCGCATACCCTGCGGTTCTTTCATAATAGGCCATGTCTGCCCTATCCATTGAAACGCCGAATTCATGGCCAATTGCAGCACCTGCCAATGTTCCGATTGCAGTTGTGACCAATCTTCCGCGCCCTTTACCAAATTGCGCGCCCGCCAATGCACCTGCGGCTGCACCAACCAAAGTTCCCATTTCGGTTTTTCTAATCTGATTATTTTGTCCATACTCATTATAAGGCGAACTTGAGCAGGCTGTAGTTGCCAGCATGGTTGTGATTAAACCTGCTGATATGATTTTGTTGAATTTCATATTACCCTCTTATTTGCTGTTTATTATAACTATATATTTATAGTTAGTTTTAGTATTAAATATTATTATAGTTTTGTCAATATATTTTTTCATTGAATAACAATGCGCAAAAATTATAGTGCGTGCATGAAACAAACAGCATTAAATACATTACACAAAGAATTAGGCGGCAAAATGGTAGAATTTGCCGGTTACGAAATGCCCGTACAATATACGGAAGGCATCAAATCCGAGCATTTATGGGTGCGCTCTCATGCCGGACTTTTTGATGTGTCGCATATGGGGCAAGCAATGCTGGAGGGCGAAGGCGCAATTGAATTGCTCGAAAAAATCACCCCCTCCCCGTTTTCCAAAACTCCGCTTAATAAGGCAAAATATACGGTTCTGCTAAATTCCAACGGCGGAATTATTGACGATTTAATCATCACCAAGCTAGCGGATGATAAATTCTTTTTGGTATATAACGCTGGCTGCAAAGAGAAGGATGAGAAATTCATTCAGGATAATTTGCCCGCCTCCCTAACTTTCACCCCACTCAGAGAACGCTCGCTAATTGCCATCCAAGGCTCAAAAGCAGAAGCAATTTTATCCCCCGCATCTACCTCCCCCCTTGTAGGGGGGACAGAGGGGGGTCAAGAATATATGACCATCAAATTTGCCGGAGATGTTTTTATCAGCCGCTTGGGATATACTGGCGAAGACGGGTTTGAGATTTCAATCCCATCCGAAAAAGCCGCAGAATATTGCAAAGAATTGCTTAAGAATCCGGATTTAAAACCAATTGGTCTGGGTGCTCGTGATAGTTTGCGTTTGGAAATGGGCTATCCGCTTTATGGACATGATATTGACGATAACACCACCCCGCTAGAGGCCAATTTGCAATGGGTAGTTGCCAAAGATAAGCGTGAAAACTTCCCTACACCACAAAAAATGCGCGTGGGAATAGAAATTATGGACAAAGCAATTGCGCGTGAAGGAACAAAGATTTTTGCTCTGGACGGCAGCGAAATTGGTGTTATAACTAGCGGCGGCTACAGCCCAACCTTAGAAAAACCGATTGCACAAGGCTATGTTAAAACTAGCTTTGCTGAGGCCGGAACTGAAGTTGAAGTTGAGCTGAGAGGTAGGAAAATAAAGGCCAAAACCCATAAATTGAATTTTATTGAACCGAGAACAAAGAAATAAAGAAACATACAGAAACACATTATGACAAATATAGCTGAAAATTTGAAATATACTAAAGACCATGAATGGGTAAAAAAAGACGGTGATGTTGCAACTATTGGCATCACTGATTTTGCACAAAACTCGCTCGGCGATTTGGTTTATGTTGAACTACCGCAAATTGGCCGCAAAGTTGAAAAAGGCGAGGAATTTGTGGTGGTGGAATCCTGCAAAGCTGCCAGCGATGTTTATGCACCGCTTAGCGGTGAAGTGGTGGAAGTCAACACCGCCTTGGCTGATTCCCCCGAATCCGTAAATTCAGAACCATATGATTCCGGCTGGCTGGTCAAACTTCGTCCGGCAAATTCCGATGATGCGGAAGCGCTTATGTCTGCTGAAGAATATAAAAACCATATCAGCGAATAGGGTATAATGCGTTTTTTACCCCACACACAAGATGACAGGAAGGAAATGCTGGGCAGCATCGGCGCTTCTCATATAGATGATTTATATGAAAATGTTCCCGCAGAATGCTTCCCGAAAAACCCGATAAATTTGCCCACAACCAAAGGTGAGATTGAGGTTGAAAGAATCATCAGCGCCTATGCCGCGCAAAATCATGCCGCCCATAACGGCGCATTTTTCCTCGGTGCAGGCAGCTATTACCACCATATTCCGGCAAGTGTTGACCATATAATCCAGCGCTCGGAATTCCTGACATCCTACACCCCATATCAGCCTGAAATTTCACAAGGTACATTGCAGGTGATATTTGAATTTCAAAGCATGATAGCCGCCCTCACCGGACAAGAAATCGCCAATGCCTCAATGTATGATGGCTCAACGGCAGTGGCGGAAGCGATGTTGATGGCAAAAAGAATCACCAAAAAAGATAACGTCAAAATTCATGGCAAGCTGCATCCGCATTATTTCGATACATTAAAAACCTACCTTGATAGATTTGACGGTAAAATCATCAGCGATGAGTTGGATGAAAATTGCGCCTGCCTAATCGTCCAAACTCCGGATTTTTACGGAAATATCCACGAGCTTGAAGATTTGCGCAAAGCTTGTGATGAGAAGGGCGCGCTTCTGGTTGTCGTCATCAATGAAATCGTATCGCTAGGGCTTTTGCCACCGCCGACTCTCGCCGATATTGTGGTGGGTGAAGCGCAATCAATCGGCAATGCGATGATGTTTGGCGGGCCATATCTTGGATTCTTCGCCTGTAGTTCAAAACATGTGCGCCAAATGCCGGGACGCTTATGCGGACAAACCGTTGATGCCGATGGCAAACGCTCATTCGTGCTGACATTGAACACCCGCGAGCAACATATCAGGCGGGAAAAAGCGACCTCTAATATATGTACGAATCAGGGCTTATGCGCCACGGCATTCACAATTCATCTGAGCTTGCTGGGTGAAGAAGGCTTCAAAAACCTTGCCCGCACAAATCATAATAATGCCTGCAAACTGGCTGATAGACTCGCACAGATAAAAGGCGTGAAAATCCTGAATGATAATTTCTTCAATGAATTTTTGATGGAAATCAACGGCGATGCCGAGCAAATAATCAATAATCTTGTTGAGCATAAAATCATTGGCGGCCTTGCAATTGAGAATAATAAAATCCTCGTTGCCGCAACTGAAATGACGAGCGCAGAAGATATTGAAAAATATGCAGAAAATTTAGCGCGGGAACTGGGAGCTTTGGGGAGCAAATGATAATTGTTGAAGAACCGCTATTAAATGAATTGAGCAAATCGGGTCGCAGCGCGGTGGATTTACCGCTTGCCGAAATTAAGCAAAACCGCACCGGAACTTCTGCCAGAGAATCAATCGGTCTGCCGCAACTTTCCGAGCCGCAGATTGTGCGCCATTTCGTCCGCCTCTCCCAGCAAAATTATTCTATCGACACCAATTTTTATCCGCTTGGCTCATGCACGATGAAGCATAATCCGCGTCATAATGAAAAATTCGCGCGCTTTCCCGGCTTTGCCAACCTCCACCCATTGCAGCCCGAAAAAACCACGCAAGGCGCTCTGGCATTGATATATGAATTACAAAACTGGCTAAAAGAACTCACCGGCCTTTCGGGAGTAACTTTGAACCCCGCCGCCGGAGCACATGGCGAGCTTGCCGGAATGATGGTCATCCACAAAGCGCATGAGCAAAAAGGCCGCCAGCGCAAAATCGTGCTTGTTCCCGATAGCGCGCATGGCACAAACCCAGCCACCGCAATTATGTGCGGCTATGAAACCAAAACCATCCCATCCAATAAAAACGGCTTGGTGGATTTGGAAGTTTTCAAAGCAAATCTCAATGAAGATGTTGCCGCTTTTATGCTGACCAACCCCAGCACTTGCGGATTATTTGACCCGAATGTGAAAATCATTGCCGATATGCTGCACGAAGTCGGCGCGTATTTTTATTGCGATGGCGCGAATTTTAATGCGATTGCCGGAAAAATCAGACCCGCAGATTTTGGTGTTGATGTTATGCATATCAATCTCCACAAAACATTCTCAACCCCGCATGGCGGTGGTGGCCCCGGCTCTGGCCCGATTGTAGTTACCGAGGAACTTGCTCCATATTTACCCGTACCGAAAATAGTGCATGAAAATGGCAATTATCACCTCATTGATAAATGCGATAAATCCATTGGCCGCATCAAAGCTTTCCAAGGGCATTTCGGCATGGCAGTGCGCGCCCTTTCCTACATGCTCGCGCATGGTGGCAACGGCATTAAACAAGCCTCCGAAGATGCCGTACTCAGCGCCAATTATGTAAAATCCAAATTGCAGGATTTATATAATGTGCCATTCCCCGGCCATTGCATGCATGAATGTTTGCTCAATGATAAATTCCAGCGTGAATATAACATCACCACAATGGACATCGCCAAAACCTTGATAGAGCACGGCTTCCACCCGATGACGGTATTTTTCCCGCTTGTTGTGCAGGGCGCAATGTTGATTGAACCGACAGAAAGCGAAACCAAGGAAACCTTAGATGGCTTTATTTCCGTAATGCGTGAAATTGCCGAGATTGCGAAAAACAACCCCGATAGTTTAAGGCAAAACCCGATTTCCACTCCGCGCCGCCGCCTTGATGAAGTAAAAGCCGCACGCGAACCAAAACTCACTTGGTAGCAACCACCCTAACTGATTGAGCCATTGAAGGTTAGCCATTTTTTGCTAAGCTGTTTTCCATGGATGAACTACTTCACAAAATCAGCGCACATGCTTTCTCGCGTGAAGTTGATTGCATAAATGAGATGCTGCCGACGCTTGCGCATTTTGAAAAACACTCCGCAAAAATTCATAAAAAGGCCAGCGAAATGGTCGGAAATCTTCGCAAAACCGGTATGGGTGTTAGTGTTGAGGCCTTTTTGACTGAATATGATTTGGGCACAAAAGAAGGCGTTGCCATCATGTGCCTTGCCGAAGCTTTGCTGCGCATCCCGAATCGTGAAACTGCCGATAAGCTGATTGAATCCACTTTTGATGATACAAATTGGAAAAAACATCTTGGTCACAGCGATTCTTTTTTGGTCAACGCTTCAAGCTGGGCGCTGCTCTTAACCGGAAAAACCATAAATTTTACCAAAGAAAAAGTCGACCACCCGCTTAGCACTTTGCGAAAAATGGCAAATAAAAGCAGCGATACTGTCATCCGCAAATCCCTCAAAACCGCGATGCACATCATTGCCCGCCAATTTGTGATGGGTGAAACAATTAATTCCGCGCTTGAGAAAGCCAGAAAACTGGAAAAACAAGGCTATATTTTTTCCTATGATATGCTGGGAGAAGGCGCACGCAACCAATCTCAAGCGGAAGAATATTACGATTCATATCTAAACGCCATCGGGCAAGTTGCCGATGCTCATCCGCAAAATGATGATTTATATTCGCGCCCTAGTATTTCGATAAAATTAACCGCCCTGCATCCGCGTTATGAATTGCTGAAGCTCGAACGTGTGGAGAAAGAACTTTATCCAAAATTAAAAGAACTGGTCAAAGCCGCGCAGCAAAAAAACATCTGCATTGCGATTGATGCAGAAGAGGCAACCCGCCTTGATATCGAGCTTATATTATTCAAAAAACTGCGGCTTGATGAGGATTTTGCAGATTTTGCAGGAATCGGTTTTGTGTTACAGGCATATCAAAAACGCGCATGGAAAACCGTGGATTTCCTTGTGGAACTAGCGCAATTCACAAATTGCAAAATCCCGATTCGTTTGGTCAAAGGCGCATATTGGGATTCGGAAATAAAACACGCGCAAATCCATGGCCTGAAACATTATCCGGTTTTCACCAACAAGCATCACTCCGATGTTTCATATCTTGCCTGCGCGCGCAAAATCCTCGATAATGATGATTTATTTTTCGCGCAATTTGCCACTCATAACGCTCATACAATCGCCGCGATTCAATCTTATGCAGGTGATAAAAAATATGAATTCCAACGCCTTTACGGCATGGGTGAAAAGCTTTATGAACCGATTGTAAAACATACTCCCTGCCGCATTTACGCGCCCATCGGCAGACATGAGGATTTGCTGGCATATCTCATCCGCCGCTTGTTGGAAAATGGCGCAAATAGCTCATTCGTCAATATGATAATGGACAAATCAATCCCCGTGGAAGATGCTCTGCAAGACCCAATCGCCAAAGCGCGAGAACTGGGTGGGCGGCACAATGCAACCCTGCCACTACCTTCAGAATTATATGGCGAGCGCCGCGAAAATCCGCTTGGTGTGGATTATGGCAATCGCGCAGAAATGGATAAATTGAAGAATTCACTTCTGCCTTATGCCGAAAAAGAATGGAAAATAAAAAACAAATTTTCCGGTGAAATGCTCAAGGTTCACAACCCTGCCCGCAAACAAGAAATTGTCGGGCAAATCAAACAAGCCACCGAAAAAGATGCCGATTCCGCCGCAAAAATTGCTGCAAAAAGCTTCCCTGAATGGAAGAAAATTAATGTGCATGAAAGAGCGGAAATTCTGCGCAATGCCGGAAAGCTTTTGCAAAAAAACCAGCCGGAAATTCTTGCATTGCTGATTCGCGAAGCCGGAAAAACCATCAAAGATGCAATTGCAGAATTGCGCGAAGCAATTGATTTTTGCAATTATTATGCCGAGCAAGCCGAGAATTTAATCGCCAATCCGCTTGTCTTACCCTCCCCAACCGGAGAATCAAACTCACTGAGCCTGCACCCGCGAGGCACATTTTTATGCATCAGCCCGTGGAATTTTCCGCTTGCGATATTCATCGGGCAAATCACCGCCGCGCTTGCATGTGGCAACTCTGTTATCGCTAAACCTGCCGAGCAAACCCCGCTTATTGCATATCTCGCCACGGAAATTTTGCATGAGGCCGGAATCCCAAAAAACGCCCTGCAACTCCTCACCGGAAAAGGCAGCGTTATCGGCGCAGCATTAGTCAACAATTCTGCAATAAAAGGCGTATGCTTTACTGGCTCAACCGCCACCGCAAAATATATCAACCGCGCCCTCGCCGAACGGGAAGGTGAAATCATCCCGTTTATTGCCGAAACCGGAGGGCAAAATTGCATGATTGCCGATAGCTCCGCCCTGCCCGAACAATTATGTGATGATGTGATAAATTCCGCCTTTGGCAGCGCCGGACAAAGATGCTCGGCACTCCGCGTTTTATATTTGCCCAAGGAAATCGCCAAAGAAACTATCGGATTAATCTCCGGCGCATTGACCGAATTGCAAGTCGGCGACCCGTGGAATTTTGCCAGCGACATTCCCCCCGTGATTGATGCTGATGCTCTCCTAAATCTCCAGAAACATGAAACCGAATTAGCTAAATTTGCAAAAAACATCGGCAAGCTTAATATCACCGCCAATGTTCAAAAAAGCGGGCATTTTCTCGCCCCGCAAATCTGGAAAATCAAAAATATTTCCGAACTGAAAAAAGAGAATTTCGGGCCAATCCTACATATAATCGAATATGACTCAAAAAAACTCTCAGATGTTATCGAAGAAATCAATAATAGCGGATTCGGGTTGACCTTTGGCATGCATAGCCGCATCCATGAATCTTACGAAAATATTGCTGAAATAATCGAAGCAGGGAATATTTATATAAATCGAAATATGACCGGAGCTGTTGTCGGCGTGCAGCCATTTGGCGGTGAAAAAATGTCGGGCACAGGCTTCAAAGCTGGCGGGCCAAATTATCTGCTGCGTTTCCTAACGGAAAGAACCACCACCATCAACACTGCCGCGATTGGTGGAAATATCGAACTTTTGGTACGTGGATAAAGCTATTATGCCCGCCCATTATCAATAGCCGCTTGCCGCGCTGCCGCGATTTGCGGTGCTGTTGTATCCGGAGAATCTAGCCCATCGGTTTGCGCACCTGTTGCAGCGAAACTTCCTGCCGCGCCAACTGCCTTTGCCTGCTCATTTGCTTTCTCTAAATTTGCCTGAGAGCCTTGCCCCCGTGCTTGCTGTTCTTTTTCTGCGGCTTTTTCTTTTTCATAATATTTTTCATAAATGCTTAGCTCTTTTTCAGCCGAATCCAGCTTTCTTAGTGCATTACCCTTCTCCGAGAAATCCTCCCCGCCCGAAAGCTTAGTGCGCACCCATCCGCTAAAACCACCACCATCCAAATTCTGAGCTTCATCACGCATTTCTGCCATTTTCGCTCTCAACTCAGCAGGAGAAACATCTCTGACTTGGAATGCATCACTATCTCCACGGATTTCATTCGCGATATCATTTAAATTTGTATAACCGAGTAAATCAGCGCCTTTTCCAAATCTTGCACCAGCCATTTCTGCACGATTTGCTGCTGCATCCAAAAGCCCGCCTGTGTTTTCAGATACTCCCAATTTTTCTTCTAATACACTGCCCACCGCATATCCTCCGGCACCCGCAGCAATTACCGAACCACCTACGGCAATAGCGGTTGCAGTTCCGGCAGCAGCGGCAGTTCCTGCAGCAGTTCCTCCCACATAAGTTACGACTGTACCAACAGCGCTGGGTGCTACGGATGCACCCACTGCAAAACCTCCTGTGACGGCTCCTGATTTTGCGGTTGCTAAGGCAGCTTCTCCCAAATCTCCGGTTTCCTGATATGTTCTTATTCCCTGATAACCCGCCGCAATAGAACCTGCGGCAATATTTGCCTTGGTGGCTAATCCTGCTTTTCCGTTTGCGGCAAGCTTGTCTGCTAATGTACCGAGAGCCGTTTGTGTACCACCGACAACAGTTCCGCCAACATCCCCTTTTGCGGCTGAACCCACTGCTTCGATTGCACCTGCAAGGGCATTGCCCCCGCTCAACGCTCTGGAGGAAGTCATTGAATCTACTGCTTTCTTTCCGACATCCACAGCATCAGAAACCACTCGGCCATCCACAAACCCAGCTTCTCCCCCTCTCGGACGCATAGTGCTTCGCATGCCTTTTGGCTGTCCACCTGCTTGCGCTGCCATGCGCTCCGGCAACCCAGAAACTTCATCTCCATTTAATATCAAAGTCCCAGTCTCACCCGTCATATTCACATATTTAATTTCTCTATCCAGCCCCAAAGCTTCAGATATCTGCGCCGCACTAACATCTACGGGAATCCGCAACCCGTGCATAACCTGCCCTTTACGTTCAAACGACTCCATCTTAACACCTAATGGTTTTAGCGCCGCTTCTGCCCGAAATTCCGCTTTCATCTCATGCGGGGCGAGAGTAAAACTTGTGACACCATCCGCTGATGCTGCTCGAACTTCTACCCCATCCCTAACAAATCCATTCAACCTTCTCGTAACATCATCCACATTTCCTTCCGGCAAAATATTAACAACTAAATTACCACCCAGATGAATTTGCACCTCCGTCCCCGGAAGCTTATCAAACAAATGCTGACTAATATTTCTCAACTCATCATAACTCGCACGCGGATTGTGCCCCGCCTCCGCGCTTTGCGGCTGTGATGAAGGCACGCTGCTACCTTGTTGGTGAGCCTGCGCCTGCTGTTTTTGCGCATCTGACAACCCCTCCCAATTCTCAGGCGGGATGTTCCTTCCGCCCCAATCCAGCATTTTTGCTTCTACCCTTTCCTTGGCTTCATCCAGACCTGTCCACACATTGCGAACCGCACTGCCATCAGCTTGTTCTGTTTGTGAAATATCATAATGCCCCGGCGGAGTATCCAGCTCATTTCGCATAAAATTCACTATCTGAGCATTGTCTGCATCAGGACTGAATGAAAACATTAGATTCCCGCCATTTGAAATCATCCTATGCGGAACAACGCTTTGCGCTGGTGCTGAAGTAGGAGGTTGCGTGGTTAACTTCCCGCCTACTATCTCAAACCGTTCATTATGACCAATTCCGGCCAGTTGCAAATTAGTTGCAGCAGCCATGCCTTGTGCATCATCAATGTTACCTTCAGCTATAAGCTGCTCAATTACCTCCGATCTCAGCTTAATTCTTTCTGCTTGGGCATTCCTCGCATCATCTTGATTTTCCGGCAAAATCACCCCCTATTATCTAACTAAAATTCGCCTAACCCTAATATTCCACAATAGCAAAGAAATATTAACTTTTAGTTACATTTACATTAAAGTAAGATTACATATGCGGCTGTGCAGAATGGCGGTTGCAGCGAATAATGAGGCTTTTTTGTCCATGAATTTCCCAGATATGGTGAAAACGCCCAAAATCTCACAAAAAAAGCCCCAAAAGGGGCTTTTGTTTTTAAATGGCTCCTCGGGTCGGATTGAGTCGGGCAAAAAATTGCCCTCCCCCTACTTCGGGCTGTTGCCCTCGTGGTCGAACTTCGTTCTCATCCGGAATATAAATTTTAATATAAATTCATACGCGCTGTAGCGCTTTTTATGATTTATATAAAATGGCTCCCCATCCTATACCAAATGCGAAAGGAATGCCACGAAGAGGTGCTCGATCT
>Ga0066640_10000688_pt1 | contig 19989 bp, 29 predicted proteins | sample CryGeyCG2114_020_2_FD_59505 | JGI IMG/M metagenome (GOLD analysis project Ga0066640, IMG submission 59505) | Groundwater microbial communities from aquifer - Crystal Geyser CG11_big_fil_rev_8/21/14_0.20 | ecosystem: Environmental > Aquatic > Deep subsurface > Groundwater | place: USA: Utah... | reverse complement strand
CGCTATACAAAGGGTTACTTTAGCATATTTAGCCCCCGAAAAGTTCCTTTAGCCCGGAAAGAGAGATATCGCGGGGTAAACACCTGATATCATTTTCAAAATTGCAAGAAAGTTTTCCACTGAATGCACAAGTAGTTATTGCCTCACTTCTGAAGTGAGAGTATCGTGAATTGTGGAGGTGATCTTTATGACTATAGTCATTGACAAGAGGACGGTACAGTTGATTCTGGAACGGATGGAAGTCGCGGATTCGCATTTGGCGAGCTTGTTGACTCGCCATATTGAAGCGAGAATCAAATGGCAGATTCTCAAAAAAGGCTTGAGAAGATGAGTACACTCGTTTTATCGCTTTACTTAAAGCGCGCAGACCTCCGGAACCAAACCCCGGAGGATGTTTTACTGTAAGTGCTTTGCATTACGCATGCGGACTTTTAGAAAAAAAGTGATACAATGCTCTTACACAACTTTATTATAAACTAGGACTTGCGCAAATAGCGCATTATCGTAAGTCCTATAAACAAGACATCTGACATTCTTGTCGGAATAATTTCCAAAAATATATGCCAGCACTACTAGCCCTTTTACTTTTAATAGGCGGTGGCACAGTGATCGTGGCGGACGGTAGCTTGCCGGACGAGTTTTTGTATCCTGTAAAAATAAACTTCAACGAGAGTGTGAGGTCAATTCTTGCGATAACGGATTCAGATGAAGCCAAGTGGCAGGTTTCCGCCGCGGAGAGGCGACTATCCGAAGCGGAAGCACTTGCAAGCGACGGCAGACTTACTACGGAAATTCGGAAGATGCTGGAAGATGAGTTTATCTCGCATGTAGACGCGGTTGGCGCGAGTACAGAGCAACTGGTTATAGCAGGAGAGTACTCGGCCGCCTCTGAAATAATGGTGAGCCTTGAGGCTACACTCATCGCGCATGAGGAGATTATTACCCAACTCGTTGGAGTTACGGAGAAGGCGCTAACAGATAGCGAAGGACTGCTGATAGAGAGCGATGGTGGAGAATTGTCGGGAGAGATAGTGTCTGATCTTACCAGATCACTGCTTGAGTTGCGAGAACTATCTGATAGAGTGAATGATAAGAAAGAGGAGGTGGCGATCGCCAGAGAGGCGATAGACGTGGAGATACTGAAGGTCGCGGAGCAAGACAACGAAGCCGAGGCGCTGGCGATGTCGCGTCAAAGAAACGCTGAGGAGCGCATAGCAAAAGTCAGAGATCATCTTACTGCTCACAGAAGCAACAAAGGGGCGTTTGTTGCAGTAGAAGCGGAAGCAGAACTTCTAGCTTCTGAAAATGCACTGGATAGAGGGAGGGCTGCGCTTGGTGACAAAGATTTTACAAACGCTTACCGTCGCTACCAAGAAGCACTTCGTGTCGCGCTAACTGCGGATGCATACATAAGGGCGGATGAAGCAAAAAGTGAGCCAGAAGTCAGCAACGAAATGGATGTTGTTGCAGAAAATCCTACGGAAGAAAGGGGCGAGGTGGATCCGGAGTCTACGCTTTCACCGGAAGAACTATTTGTCTTGCCTGAGGTAGAATCTATCATGCCCGCTACGGGTGATGAAGCAGAGGGAGCGAATGGTGGTCAAACCCCAGACGACCCATCGGGTGAAATAGAACAGGCGCAAGTATCCGCATCTCCCGAATTAGATGGTGAGTTTAGGGAGACGGCACAGTAGTCTCCTCTGTATTTTGCATGGTAACCAGGGAATTAGGGGAATATATAAAAGCGCAGCGTGCTTACAATGTAGCACGCATGGCGATTGTGGGTGCGCTCGTGAAAGAGGGTTGGACAAGAGTGGATGTAGACGAAGCTTTCGCGATTCTTGATACCAGCCCACCACCGCCCAAAGGCGGTGCTCATATAAAGCCGGAATTCATGAACGAGCGCGCCGATGAGGACGAAGATGGTGTTACAATTATAGAACAGAAAATCTCGCAACATCCGGAAGGATTGAGAGTGATGCCACGCTCACCCGGAGATCTCAATAACAGTAGTACACAGAAGGATAGTCTGGTTAATATCGTAAATAACGAGGAAGAAGCATCCCTTCTTGTTGCGAAAAGAGACAAAGATTCAAAAATACAAAGGAGAGTCAATCCACTTTTGCGAGGATTTCTAAACGCTACATTAATAATCACCGTTCTCGCGATCTTGGCATTTGTCGTTGCTGTCTCACTTGGCTACATCCCGATCGCGCCAATCCTCAACTTCTTTTTGTAATTTAGCGAAACAGTGTACTTCATTTATAAAATTCCGGATGCGACTGAAGCAGTTCAGTCGCATCACAGGAACCTCGCCTTATTATACCCCAATACCAAGTATTGGGGTATAATGATTGACAAGTGTCTTCATGTGCTGTTTTGTGTTGTCGGCTGTACAGATGTCGCATCTCATTTCGCCTTCGCTACGCTACGTCTCATTACGATATGCTCCATCTACTCAACCCCTTACAGGGGCTGTCCACTTGTTGAGATATTTTCTTTCGCGGGCTCAGAAAATATCTCAACAAGTTTTGCGGAGCTCCAAGTATTCGCTCCTCACCAGGACGCGACTAAAGCAGTTCAGTCGCTCGTCCCGACTTTCGTTCGCTATGCTCACTTCAGTCGGGCCGCCGGGATTTGAACCCGGAGTCACGTGAACCCGAATCACGCATGTTACCGTTACACTACGGCCCGTAGGGTACAGGCTTGCAGTATAACGAAAAACAGCCCGTTTGTCATTGCGGGCGGATGACAAACGGAAGTTTTTCAGCTATATTGTAGGTTCAATTTGTTGAGGGGCTGTGGTAGAGCACGTCAATTTTGCACTGTTAAAAACAGAGAGGGCCTATAGTAAAGTGGTATTACACGGCATTCGCATTGCCGAGTCCCGGGTCCGACTCCCGGTAGGTCCACAAACATGAATTTTATGAACAAGCTGACGAAGACAGATTTGATGAAATTGTTGAGAGGATGGAAAAGCCTTAGGGGATTAAAAAAATTGATGCGATATTCACAGGGATAGCATACATTTTAGATATATATTTTGTAGAGTATACTTGTGAAATGTATAATATTTAAACAAAGTTATGAAGCCTGAATAAAAACGACAACTATTGTCACTCCTTCCGGTGATAAGTTTTTGTAATTTAAATTAGGATGATAAGTGAAAGTGCATTTAAGAATACAAAAGCCACTGTTCCCGCACCGGAGAGCATGAGACCGGATTTCTTGCGAGAGCAAATTCGTCTGCCTAGAGTTAGGTGGAGTAAAGAGTTCGCCGATTTCATAGGAGAAAAAATTACGCAAAATGAGCGAGAAATCAGAAATGGAGGGATAGAAAGCTCGGAAAGCGCAAGTGAGTCTACTTTTAACCGATATATGAAAGGTTTGGGACTGGGAGAGGAAGTACTTCATGGGAAAAAAGTTTTAGATCTTGGGGCAGGTGAAGGGGAGTTTGTAAAAGAACTAATAAAAAGAGGGATTACCGAGGAAGCTTATGGGATGGATATCCAGATAGATGATGCTTTGTTTGAGACAGAAGTGGGGACAAATTTTTTCCGTGGAGATTATAGGGATAGTCTACCTATTTCGGATGCCGATTACATCATTTCATTTGGAAGTGTATCAACTGAAATTTGGGGTACAGAGGACATACCGTCTATGGTTGCAAATTGGCTGGGTTCCTTGAAAATAGATGGAGAAATTCGGATATGCCCGATAATGGAAGCTGCGACCGCGACTCCGCAGAGCGGGCTTCAGGAATCTCTACAAAAGTGGAACGAGGTGATTGCGGAGATTTCGGATACGCTAGAGGTAGATTGCAAAATTGAACCTAGAGAGGTAAGAGTTACTGGCAACAATAATGATATAATACTTTGGTCTGTTTTGATTATCAAAAAGAGAGGAATAAGCAAAAACGAATGACCAAATTAATCTTCAAAAATTATGACGGATACCACGTCTTTCTTCTCCTCGCTTTTCTGGCTGTGTGGGTGTGGGCGGCAATAAATCCGTTGTTCCCGCACGATTGGCTTCTGGAGAATTATCTAGTTTTCATTTTTGTGCCAATTATCTTGTTGGTTGGGCGATATTTCAGACTTTCAAAAATTTCTTATACGCTCATCACGATATTTATGATCTTGCATGTTGTAGGTTCGCATTATACATATGCCGAAGTACCTTTTGGCTTTACACTTCAAGATTGGCTTGGGTCCAGTCGTAATATGTATGATAGACTAGTGCACTTTTCTTTTGGACTTTTGATCGCCTATCCTATGCGCGAGGTATATTTGCGAATAGGGAAGACGAAGGGTTTTTGGGGACTATTTTTCCCCATAGAGTTCACACTGGCTTTTTCCGCCATATATGAAGTAATAGAGTGGGGCGCTGTGGTGGTGGTAGACTCCGAAGCCGGCATCGCTTTTTTGGGTGCGCAAGGAGATGTCTGGGATGCCCAAAAGGATATGGGGCTTGCCGGGCTTGGAGCACTTCTCGCGATGATAGTAGTTGCTTTAATCAATGCGCATTACAATAAAAACTGGGGAAGAGAGTTGAGAGATAGCTTCAGGATACCAAAAGACGATATTCCTCTTGGAGAAGTGAGGATAAAAGAAATGACCAGTTTGGGTGGATATAATCAGACCGACTTTTAGTACCACCAAAAGCTAAAGGATGTACTTCCATATTAGTATGATGTGGAGGGCGGAGCCGAGGATTACGAATAGATGGAAGATTTCGTGCATACCCCACCATTTTGATCTGCGCACCACGTGCTCAAGAGCAAAGAATACAACTCCAATCGTGTAGGCGAGCCCGCCACCTACAAGCCACGATAGCCCGCCCCACGAAAGGATCCTATATAGCGGGACGATGGCAACAATCGCCATCCAGCCAAGTGTGATGTATAGAGTCGGAGGTAGCCAATATGGAAGGTGGACCCCGGTAAACTTTGTGATTGAGCCTACTATCGCAAGCACCCAGACAACGGCAAGCAAGCTCCAACCCCAAGGGCCGCGCAAGATGGTGAGACAGATCGGCGTGTAGGTTCCTGCGATTAGGAAATAGATCGCCCCTCTGTCTAATCTTTGCATAATGGTTTTCGCGCGCGCGCTTCTGTATGGCACAATGTGGTAGCTCATGGAAATGGAGTAAGTAAATACAAGCGTTGCTCCAAATATGGAAACGCCGACAATATGCCAGATCGTTCCCGTAGTAGAAGCTTTCACCACCATAAGTACCAAAACAAAAACAGCTAGTATCGCCGCGATCCCATGAGTAAGAGCACCACCCGGCTCTCTCACTCCCAGAACTTTCCACTCGTGTTCAAAAAGAAGATTCATACAGGATATCATATACTCATTGTCCTCTTTTTCAAAGACCTTTACAAAAGACTCCCTTTCGCGAAAGGGAGTCTTTTGTAAAGGTTGCTTAGTTGTGGACGGATGTCGTGGTAGAATTTGGGGGATGTTTGGATTTTTTGAGGACAAAGATGTGCCTTTGTACGATGTGCGGAGGTCAAAGCGCGCAAAGAGGGTAAGTCTGCGTGTTTCTCGTGGCGGGGAGGCGGTTTTGGTTATGCCGTATCATGTAAGCGAAGCGGTGGGAAGGAGATTTGTAACAAAAAATATAGATTGGCTGAATCAGAATATTGAAAAGATGAAGAGAATAAAGGTTTTACCTAGCTCGCTTTTGCCACGTGGTGGCGTGGCACACTATAAGAAACACAGAGAGTCGGCGCGCGCCCTAGTGCGCGAAAAACTGACGACATGGAGCAGATACTATAATGTTCAATACAAGAGGGTGTCTATAAGAAATACCAAAAGCAGATGGGGGTCGTGCTCTAAAGAAGGCAATCTAAACTTTAGCTACCGTATTTTGTTTTTACCCGAGAGATTGCAGGACTATCTTATTGTCCATGAGCTTTGCCATATTATGGAGCTCAATCACTCAAGAGGATTTTGGGTGCTGGTCGCGAAAGCGGTACCGGATTACAAAACAAGAAAGCGCGAACTCCTGGCGTACAGGTGATTAGCTTTTAGGAGCTAGCTTATAGCTTTTTTTGAGCTTATAGCTTGTAGGATTTAGCTTTTAGCTTCTTGTAACGAAAAGACTTGCACAACAACAGCACCTGTCAAGAAGCTAAAAGCTACAAGCTAGCTCCTGCAAGCTTTGTAATCGTCCACACGTCCCACTCACTAATTTGGCGTGAACGCGCTAAAATATAGGTAATGCAAATAGATGCTTGGATAACTTACTTTTTGAGCGATGGCAATTGGATAATACCAGCCCTTATCTTATGGCTTGCGCCCTGGAAGATAGCCGCAATGTATAGAGCTGCCAGGCGTGGGCAGTGGCTCACATTTGTTCTCTTTTTTCTTCTCATCCCCGTCAATACATTAGGGATTGTTGAGATGTTCTATCTCTTTTCTTGGAGCAGACAAAGAGAAATAGAGGTGCCTGTGTACGCGCCTGTAAGAAAAAAACCGACCGAGGAAGATGCTCCTGACGAACATCTTGCAAAAAGTGAAAAGAAGTTTGGTTTTTTGAGCTACAAGGACAAAGAGCTACCGCCAACCAGTACATCGGTTCAAGTACCAACCCTAAACCAAGATGATATACGGCGTGAGATAGCAGGGTTTAAGGGTACGAGGCGGGGCGCTCCGGAGATGAGAGAACTTACCAATACCGAAGGTGTGGGCAAGATTGAGCTCTCCGCTCTATCGGAATTGGAGAGGATGCGCACATTGGCAAGAGAAAGAGAGGAGATAGACAAGACAAGTGTGGCAAAGCCAAAAGTTCCAAAAGAGCGCCAAACTGTGCGTCCAGACATCCCCATACCGCGTCCGCCAGCCCCAAGGGAGAACAAATTAACCATGGGAATTCGGAATACCGAAACCAAAGGGAAGATGGGAGATATGTCAGAAGACTCATCTAACATGACAAACATTATGCCTGGAGTATACATGGCAAAGAAAAAAATTGAGAGCGCGCAAAGCGTATCGCAAGCGCCGACATCTCTATCCGCTGCTGAAACCTTAGTGAAATAAAACAAAATGGTAAAGAGAAAGCAAGGCGCGTCATATATCAGGAACTTTGTTTTTGGAGTAGAGGACTCTCTTGCTTCCACCGCAGGGCTTTTGGCAGGAGTGGCATCGGCTGGGGTAGAGGGCAAGGTAATAGTAATTTCTGGTGTCGTACTTATTTTCGTGGAAGCTTTTTCAATGGGGGTAGGGTCTCTCATTTCCGAAAACGCCGCACTTGAATACGAAAAGAGAAAAGAATCCTCGTATAGAAAATCTGCACTCGGTGCACTCATAATGTTCTTATCCTATATATTGGCAGGGTTTATCCCACTTTTCCCGTACATCGTGTTTTCTCATGACGTCGCGTTTGTTTTATCTATTTCCCTTTCACTGCTTACACTTTTCGTTTTGGGAGCAGTCGCGGCTCGTCTCTCTGGAACCGGTATTTTAAGGAATGCCCTCTCCGTGCTTTCCATCGGTGGGATAGCCGTCATAGTTGGAGTTTTGGTCGGATTTGTAGTAAAGTGAAATGCAATATCTAATTCTTATTTCTAAAATGGTAGACAATACATGAAAGAAACTATACAGAGAATTTTAAGAGGAAAAAATGTAAAAAAAGCAGATGAGTCTCCTCGCAAGTCTCGCAAAGAGACAAAAGAGCCTGAATTTCAAACTGCTTTCATTTTCCTCAAATCTCGTTCAGCGGAGATCACGGCAGAACTCGCGAGACAAGGGGTCGTTCACATACCTGAAGAGTTTACAGATATAAAAGTTATCTCATCTTCACATTACGACAAAACGGTGGTAAGAAGAGACCAAAAAACGAAACTTGATTGGTCGGTGGTTGTAAAGATTGGAGATATGAAGTTCAAAACCAACCTAATTGGTCTTCATGTTCATCACGCTAGAGATATCGCATGGCATGTTGATAAGGTTTATAGATATTCTGAAGAAGGGACAAACAAAAATAGCGCCCCAGAAAAGTACTGGAAAATTGTTTATGATTCTGATAATTCTGCCAACAGCTGAAAGGACGAATAATTTGACTAGGGATGACAGAAGAACGCAAAAATAAAATAGGGGCGATGGAGAAACAAAGACAGTCAGGTTTTTTAGTAGTTTTGGAAAACGTCCACGATCCGCACAACGCGGAGGCGGTTTTGCGGTCATGCGATGCTTTTGGTGTGGGGGAGGTTTGGTTTGTGAATGAGGCGGTGCCAAACTTCAATCCCAAGAAGGTGGGCAAGAAAACTTCCGGTTCGGCAAACAAGTGGCTCACTTTCAAAAACTGGAGCAGAATAGATGACGCAATGGAGGAGCTGGAAAATTTGGGATATACAACAATCGCCACTTTGCTTTCTACCAATTCAGAAAGCGTATATCAAGCTAAATTTCCTGAAGAGAAAATCGCACTCATCTTTGGAAACGAGCATTCCGGACTTTCTGAAAGGGCAATCAGTGGCTCAAGAAGAAAAATTACTATTCCAATGCGAGGAATGGTGCAGTCGCTTAATATTTCCGTATCCGCTTCTATCTTTATCTACGAAATATCAAGACAAAGGTTGCTTGAAAAGCACCTCTAGTATATTTCATGGTTTTTTGTCCGTATATAAGATAGTATATAAGCCACTGTGTCCGAAAAAGAAAACAAAACAAACTGGTCGGCGTTTGGGCTGGTAGCCATGGTGTCTGGCTATATTGCCGTGCCTTTGCTATTATTTCTTGCCCTTGGCTATTTTGTAGGCAAAAGTACCGGACATCCGAAATTGAGCTTGGTCTTGTCTCTTGTTCCCGCTTTTATAATTTCCAACTTTCTACTTTTCAGGAAGGCATTCAAGATAGGAAGCGATTTGAACGAAAAAGACAAGGGTAAAGCTAGCGAACCAAAACAATGAAAATATCATTAGCACCTGAGATATTATTTTACATAGGTAATTTTGCGGTAACTAACACTATTTTGGTGTCTGTTGCTACTTCAATCATCATCTTGCTTTTTTTGCTCTTGGCTAGACGTAAAATGAGCCTTGTGCCGAAGGGTGTGCAGTTTTGGGCGGAGGTGATGCTAGAGGAGGGGTACAAATTTGTAGAGGGAGTGATGGGTACCGAAAGAGCAGCAAAGCGCGTATTTCCTTACATAGCTACTGTATTTCTGTTTATACTAACTGCGAATTTGATACCTTTTGTTCCAGGTCTGGATACGATCACCATGAATGGAGTACCCCTTTATAGGACAGCAACTACGGACTACAACCTTGTGTTTATGCTGACTATTATTTCTTTAGTATTGGTGCAGATGGTCGCGATTGTTTCGGGTGGAATCATTAAATATGTAGCAAAATTTATCAATGTAAAAGGTCCGATTGCCGCGTTCATGGGTATCATGGATTTGGTAGGCGAGTTTGCAAAGATAATTTCGCTGTCCTTTCGTTTGTTCGGTAATATCTTTGCCGGACAAGTACTTTCGGCAGTTATTCTGTTTCTGGCGCCATTTGTGATCCCGCTACCTTTTGCGCTCCTTGGGCTACTCGCGGCTGTTATTCAGGCGGCAGTATTTTCTATCTTGGTGCTAATCTTTTTCTCCATGGCGATAGAGACAGAATCAGTATAACGTGTTACAGTATTGGGAGAGAGGAGGTGTGTCATGATGAACATGAGCATCTCGTTTGAGTTTGAGCCCCCCGCATGGGCGTGGTGCACACTATTGGTCAAGTTCTTTTTTGAAGGAGGTGATTGAAATGGCTATGCCAAAAACAAAGAAGGAGATGGAGGAGCTTAGGATGAAGCAAGCAAAAATCGCGCTGGATAAGCAGCGCAAGCTGGAGAAGGAACAGCAGGATTTTGACAACGACCCGTTCTGGCAGTTCGCTGTCCACAATGTCTGGTGGATCGTGACACTAGCGACCCTCATCGGTTTTTTAGTTTTTAGCAGTTTCTGAGTTAGCCTTACAATAAAGAAGAAGGCGCGACACGCAACGCTGGTTGGTGTCGTTTTGTTTTGGTCACTTTGTTTGCAAAAAAGCAATTTCTGGAGTACAATTTAGCTGTTTTTAATAGTTTTTTATATCAAATATGGAAATAGAAGCAGCACGGCTAATGGCCGCGGGGATAGCGATCGGTTTCGGAGTAATGGGTTCGGGTATAGGCGAAGGTATTCTGGCGGCAAAAGCCATGGAAGCCATGGGCAGAAATCCGGAAGTCTCAGGTAGCATATTTACTCGGATGATTGTAGCCATGGCAATCACTGAATCATCAGCCATCTATGCGGTTGTCGTCTCCCTTATTATTCTCTTTGTTTAAATTTCTACATGGAGCGTTTGATTGAGGTACTCGGGTTGAATATAAACTCGCTTATAGCGCAATTTGTAAATTTTGCCGTACTGCTTTTTTTACTTTGGAAGTTTGGCTACGGTCCAATCTTGCGCTTTATGGAGAAGAGAAAGAAAATGATAGAGGATGGAGTGTCGCGCGCGCGGGAGGCAGAAGAAGAATGGAGAAAGATTGAGAAAGAGAGAGAGCAAATACTGGAGCAAGCGCGCGTAGAAGGACAAGCTATCGTAGAACGAGCCCGTGAGGACGCGATTGTGAGTTCGGAAGCGGTAAAGAGTGCCGCCCGCGACAAAGTGCTTCGCTTTGCGGAGGAGACGAAACGAAATTTAAGAGAAGAACGCGCCCGCGCTCGCGAGGATGTGCGCAGAGATGCGAGTGAGTTGGTGCTCGCCGCGGTCGCTTCCATTGTGGGAGGTGATGTAAAAATTCATGAAGGTGAAGTAAGAAAGGCACTTGCGAGTAGCTCCCATGAGTGATACAACGAACATCGCGCAGAGATGGTTTGGCATTCTTCAGGCTTCGCAAAAGAGTGATTGGGGAGAAATAAATACTGCATTTTTGAATATGTTGGCAAGAAAGGGGGAGCTTTCACTCTTGCCACATATAAGGTCAAAGATTTTTGATTTTGCCACAAGGAGAGGAGGAATTAGGATTGTGGATGTAGTAAGCGCGAAGTCATTGTCAGAAACAGACGCTCTCATTCTTGTGAATAAACATTTCGGAAAGCTCTCTACGCTGGGGCGAGTACGTGAAGACCCTCAAATTTTGGGCGGCGTAGTGCTGTATTCTGGAGAAGAGAGGATTGATCTTTCAATAAAGGGCAAGTTGGGAGCTCTCAAGGAACATTTCACAAATATATGACAACAAAAACAAAGGAAAATGTGGTTGATGTTAGGGAAGTACTGGCATCTTTGGACGATGCAGTAAAAAGTTTTCGGGCGGAGTCCTCTTTGGAAGAGGTGGGAGTTGTAGTGTCGGTATCGGATGGAGTCGCGCTCGCGACAGGGCTCGGCAAAGTGATGGCGGGAGAGCTGGTGCGATTTGTGGATGGGGGTACTGGAGTTACTCTAAATCTAGAGGATGGAATCACCGGAATCGTACTCTTAACAGATTGCGGATTGGTGAGAGAGGGATCAAGTGTGGAGCGAACAAAGCGGATATTGGATGTGCCTGTTGGCGAGGAGCTTTTGGGGCGCATAGTGGACCCGCTTGGCAATCCGAAAGACGCGGGACCAAGTCTTCTCAAAGTTGAAACAAGAAATCCGATAGAAAGACAAGCCCCGGGAGTGATGAAGAGGAAGTCAGTGCATGAATCTCTAGAGACCGGTATCACCGCCATAGACGCAATCATCCCAATCGGGCGAGGACAGCGCGAACTCATCATAGGTGATCGTGGCACAGGGAAGACATCCATTGCAATAGATACAATACTGAGCCAAAGGGGCAAGGATGTAGTCTGTATATATGTGGCAATCGGACAAAAGGCGGCAAAAGTAGCGCAAATAGCGGAAATGTTACGAGAAGAAGGCGCGCTTGCTTACACAACCATCGTTGCCGCGACTGCTTCCGACACCACATCTTTGCAGTATCTCGCTCCGTACGCGGGGGCCGCGATGGGTGAGTATTTCATGGATAAAGGTCAGCACGTGCTCATCGTTTATGATGATCTTTCAAAACACGCTACTGCATATCGCGAGCTTTCACTTCTCTTGCGGAGACCGCCAGGTCGTGAGGCGTATCCGGGGGATGTGTTCTATCTGCACTCACGTTTGCTTGAACGTGCAGCCAAACTCTCTGACAAAGAAGGGGCTGGTTCAATGACGGCACTTCCGGTTATTGAGACACAGGCTGGGGACGTCTCAGCTTATATTCCTACCAACGTTATTTCCATCACAGACGGACAGATATATCTAGAATCTGGTCTTTTTCATCGTGGGGTAAGACCTGCCATAAACGTGGGCATTTCGGTGTCGCGAGTGGGAGGCGCCGCTCAGAAAAAGGCAATGAAGAAAGTTGCAGGTAAACTAAAGCTGGACCTCGCCCAATTTCGTGAACTTGAAAGCTTCGCGCAGTTTGGCTCTGATCTAGATGCCACTACGGCACAAGAACTAGCGCGAGGCAAACGGCTAACGGAGATATTGAAGCAAGTAAGATTTTCACCACGAGAGCTCTCGCACCAGGTAGTGATGCTATACATAATAAACTGCGGTCTGGAAGATAATGTGCAGATCGCCTCGGTCTCTAAAGTTGCTTCAGGTTTCGTTGAGTATCTCACCGCGCACAATGATGGACTTTTGAGAAAGATAGATGTGGAAGGCGTGTTTGATGATGCGTGGGAAAAAGAGGTGGAAGCTGAGTACAAAAAATACGAGAAGAAATTGACTGCAGATGTATTCGTTTTGGTGTCGGATAAAAACAATGGCAAATAGCACAAAAGAAGTAAAGACTAGGCTCACGTCCATAAGTGGAGCAAAGAAGATAACGAAGGCGATGGAAATGATCGCGGCTTCGCGGATGCGTCGTACGGTGGAGAGGACAAAAGCGGCGAGAGACTATGAGATCTCTGCTTGGAAATTGGGAGTGCTACTCTCAGGACAAGTGAAGCTAGATCCGATAAGCTCACTGCGTAAACTCGTCTTCGCCAACCCAAACAATAAGAGCTCTATTCTGTTGGTTATAACCGGCAATCGTGGGCTTTGTGGATCTTTCAATGCCAATGTCGTAAGCCTTGCGATGCGCTTCCTAGAGAGAGAGGGTCACGAGAACGTAGAAGTGGTTTGTCTAGGCAAGAAAGGGGCGGAACTTTTGCAGGCGCGGGGCGTAGCAGTGTCTCGTTTCTTTCAAAAAGATGACAACCCAAAAAATTCAGAATGTATAATGAGCGTCGCGGACTACCTTTTCTATAAGATGCGCGAAGGACGAGCGGGGAGGACGTGGGTAACGGGGAGCTCGTTTGTGTCTTCTTTTGAACAAAGACCTATCCTAAAACCACTTTTCCCTCTTGCATTTGACGAAGTAGCTAAAGAAACGATTGCCGAAATTACAGGAGAGTCAGAAGAGGCACCGGAGTTGGAAGCCGGAAAGAAACGATGGTACAGATTTGAGCCAAATGCGTCCTTGATCCTTGAACGACTCGTTCTTGCCATAGGTGAGTCGCGTATATATCAAGCACTTCTAGAGAGCGCGGCAGGTGAACAAGCGGCAAGAATGCTAGCGATGCAAGCCGCTACGAAAGCAGCAGGGGAGATGTATGATGAACAGCTCGTGGTTTTCAACAAGCTTCGACAAGGAATGATAACTCAGGAGCTTGCGGAAATATCGGCAGCTAGAGCGGCGATGGTGAATTAGCTCCTCGTCGCGAAATGAAATAAATATGGAAAAAAATAAAAACAACATAAATGGGACGATACGACAAATCATGGGACCTGTCGTGGACGCGCATTTTGAGGGCGATAATTTGCCTGCAATAAATGACGCGCTGATCGTGATTTCCGGGGATAGGAAGGTCGTCTTGGAAGTCGCGGGGCAAAAAGGTGGTGGTGTTGTGCGTGCTATTGCGATGAGCTCTACGGATGGACTTTCACGAGGCATGGAAGTAGAGGCAACAGGGGCTCCAATCTCTGTGCCCGTTGGAGAAGAAGTATTGGGAAGGGTATTAAATGTTCTTGGAGAGCCTGTGGATGAGGGTGAAGAAATTAAAGCCAAAGAGAGAAGACCTATTCACAGGAGCGCTCCAGCGCTCTCCGAGCAAAAGGGTAGTGTTCTGATTCTGGAAACTGGTATAAAAGTGATAGATTTGATCTGTCCTTTTGTCAAAGGTGGTAAGGTAGGACTCTTTGGAGGGGCAGGTGTGGGAAAAACAGTTATCATCCAAGAGCTCATCCACAATGTCGCCAAAGAGCATGGTGGCTACTCTGTGTTCGCGGGAGTGGGGGAACGTACCCGTGAAGGCAACGATCTGTATAATGAAATGAAGGATGCCGGAGTACTTCCCAAGGTGGCGATGGTCTTCGGGCAAATGAATGAACCACCGGGCGCCCGCGCCCGCGTGGGGCTCTCTGGTGTTACTTTGGCAGAGAGATTTCGCGACGATGGAAAGGACGTGCTTTTCTTTATAGACAATATCTTTCGCTTTACCCAAGCGGGAGCGGAGATGTCGGCTCTTTTGGGACGTATCCCATCTGCCGTAGGGTATCAACCAACACTTGCCAGCGAAATGGGAGCGCTACAAGAACGCATCACAACCACCAAAGAGGGTTCCATCACTTCTGTGCAAGCTGTCTATGTGCCAGCGGATGACCTCACAGACCCCGCCCCCGCCACCACATTCTCTCACCTTGATTCAACGGTGGTGTTGTCTCGCGCCCTTTCGGAACAAGGTATATACCCAGCAGTAGACCCTCTTGATTCCACTTCTACGATTCTTGATCCTGCCATTGTGGGCGAGGATCATTATCGTGTGGCAAGAGAAGTACAGCAGGTTTTGCAACGATACAAAGATCTCAAGGATGTAATTGCAATACTTGGTATGGAGGAGCTATCCGAGGAAGACAAAAAGCTAGTCAATCGCGCCAGACGTATACAGAAATTCCTGTCGCAACCTTTTTTTGTGGCGGAACAATTTACGGGTCGTCCGGGTAGTTATCTTCCTCGCATGGAGACGGTGCGTGCTTTCTCCGAGATACTGTCTGGCAAGATGGATATGCTTCCGGAGCAAGCCTTTTATCTAAAGGGTGGGATTGACGACGTGAGCGAGTAGTCCCACGCCAAGCATATCTTATGAAAACATTCGACCTGCGTGTTATAAAACCAGAGCGCCTGATATTTGAAGGCAAGGCGATATCTGTTAGATTTCCAACGAGCGATGGACAGATTCAAATATTTGCTACCCACGAACCGATTATTGGGAAAGCCGGGATTGGTGAACTTATGGTGGAAGCAGTGGATGCGAAAGGAAACAAGATAGAGTTGCCGTTTGCAATCGCCGGAGGATTTTTTGAGATGTCAAACGACAACATGACCATTCTTGCCGGTCGCGCGGAGCATGTTCGCGAGCTTGATGTGGCAAGAGCAAAAGAGGCGCGTTTGCGTGCCAGACAACTCTTGGAGGAGGCTAAAGAAAAGACCCCCGCTTACGAAGGACTAGTACGCGAATTTAACAAAGAATCAAATCGTGTAACATTGGCGGAGAGATATGGAAAAAAATAGCATGGCACGGATTCTATTTAGGCGAGCATGATTGTCTAATGAGGAGGAGTGTATCACGAAGCCATTTCCTGATGGTGAAAGTTATGAGGATGTAAAAACTCGCATCGCAGATTTTCTTGCATTTCTAAAGCAAAACTACGACGGTAAACATATTGCAATCGTTGGACATAAAGCCCCACAGCTCGCGCTTGACATACTCATAAAAGGCAAGACATGGAAGCAAGCCCTAGCTGAAGACTGGCGCAAGACAAAAGCATGGCAACCCGGCTGGGAGTATGAATTGGAGTAGAAAACTGACGCTTGCGCTATTCGCTAATTCATCGTATGCTGTATCCATATGAAGCATATTATTCAATATAACATCTCTAAGGGCGAAAAGCAGTATGTTGCCGAAGGGGTTAACTTTCCTGCCGTTACTCAGGCGGTTACGCTAGATGAACTTGTGAAGAATATTCAAGAAGTTACCGAGCTAGTGCTTGATGGTGAAGCGCCGGCGACGTTTGGGCTTGCGACACCATGATAGCAGATAAAGATCTGTACTACGTAGCCGTAAAAGTCTTTTTGGAAAAGGATGGTAAGCTTTTTATTTTCAAAGATGGCTTTGGAAAATGGGATCTGCCGGGTGGTCGCATGAAAAGAGATGAATTCTATACTCCGCTTGCTGACATGATTGAAAGAAAGACGAGGGAAGAACTCGGCGATGATGTTTCGTACAAACTCGGCAGTCCAATTCTAAACATGAGACATGAACGCGTGGAGAATATAGAAGGTGATCCCACTATCAGAATATTTGCTGTGGGATATGATGCTAAATATTTTGAAGGGGAGGTGCGACTTGCAAGCCATCACACAGAATACAAGTGGGTAGATATCAAGGAAATTAAACCGGAGGAGTACTTTGAAGGGGGCTGGCTGTCGGGGGTGATAGAATACCAGAAGATGTGTTGGAACTAATCAATAAAAGCTGGTAAGATGAGCGAATGAGGACTTTTATTCCAAAGGGCGCAAAACTTTTACCAAAAGACGCAGAACGCGTTTTTAAGGGAGTAATCTTTGATGTTTATCAATGGCAACAGGAGTTGTTTGATGGGAGTTCTACAACTTTCGAGATGTTGAAGCGACCCGATACAGTCAAGGTTATTCCTGTGAAGGAAGGGAAGCTTCTTGTACAAGAGCAGGAGCAACCAGCACTCGGTTTTTTTTACGACTTTCCCGGTGGTCGTCATGACGTAGAGGCAGAAACGGAACTTGAGGCAGTCAAGCGCGAACTTCTAGAAGAAACAGGAATGCGCTTTAAAACTTGGAAACTGCTAAGAGTCAAACAGCCGGAGGTCAAGATTGATTGGCTTAAATATACTTTTATCGCAACCGACTTCCTAGACCAAAAAGAGCAAAAATTAGACGCTGGCGAGAAAATCAATAACACCTGGATAGACTTTAAAGAGGTGAATGAGTTGCTGAAAGATCCAGAGGCACGCTACCTAGCCAGAGATATTTTTGAAAACCTGAATTCTCTCGAAGAACTGCTATCAATGCCTGATTTATATGGAAAAAATTAACCCCCCCCACTTGGCGCTCACAGCGCCAAGTGGGGGGGGTTAATGTCTACAACATGTATGACCAATAAGACCAGAAAACCGGAAATAAAGGAGGGTCAGCTCATTGAGGTTGTGGCGAGAGATTTTGGTTTAAATATTAGGGATGTGAAATCAGTACAAAAAGGCGACAGTAGCAGGGTTTTTTCAGCAGTTTCTGATGGTGGTGAAGTATTTATTCGTATCAATCGTGACAGAGAGGCGTATCCTACAGAGATTGCAGGGATTAATCTTTTACGGCAGTCTGGCATACATTGTCCGGAGGTTCTGGGTTATAGAGAAAACAGTGCTATCGGCTATCCCGCGATGATAGAAAGAGCCGTTGATGGTGTACTGCTTGATCGATTCTATGATGCGGTAGATAATGTTGATGAAGCTAAGATAAATAGAATCGCTAGAAATGTAGGTGCGACTTTAAAAAAGATAAATGATGTTGTTACTAACGGCTATGGTTGGCCGATTCTTATAGAAGGTAAACTTGTCGGTAAATATGAATCTTGGGCAAGCTTTTGGCGAAGCAATGATAACTTATACTACAGAACCCCGGATTATTTAGCGCAACACAAGTTGGTCCCGAAAGAAACCATAACGCGCATTATAGAGGCAAATGATGAAATTGGGGAAGAGACTGTGTCTTCGCACTTCCTGCATAATGACCTTCACGACGGCCATGTTTATATAAAGGATGAAGCCGTATTGGGAGTTATAGATTTGGGAGCGATTATGTTTGGAGACCCAAGATTTGACATTGCATATTTGCTATACTTTACGCCACCTAAATACAGACAGGCATTTATAGAAGGATATGGTTCACTTGCAAGCGATCCCATGATAAATAAATACATGTTATTAATTGCTGCTCGTAAGATTGAATACCGCCATGAGGGTGGTTTTAAGGATCGTTTACCGGACGCATTCACCGGACTGGAAGATGCGCTTAAGAATCTATCAGAGTGCTAGTAGTTTATATGTCATTGATTTTTGCCTCCAGTCATCATATACTCTATTTATGGAGCAGTACGATTCGTCGTTCGGGAGGATAGAGCTAACCGATGAGCGATTACGTCATATTGTATCTTTCCACCCGGAAGTTCGTTCGGCGGTCAAGCATTTTACAAAGTGTTTAAAGGAGCCGGACTTCATCAAGCCTTCTCGCAGGGATAATGCGGTCGTGATCTTCTATAGAGCTGTTTCTTCCAAACGAAGGCTCGCGATTGTCGTAAAAATAACCGTCCCACGATTCATACTCACTGCCTATTTTATAACTAACCTAAAACTAGACCATGAAAACAAAAACTAAGCCAGTCGCCAGTCAACTTTTTTACTTTTTTGATAAAGAAGCAGATGTTTTTTACCTTTCAAAAGGGAGGCCTTCCGCGCGGGATAGCGTACAAGAGAGCAAAGACGACATTCTCCTCCGTACAGATAGTAAGGGGAATGTCCGTGGCTTTACCATTCTGAACTTTAGCAAACATCAGTCCGGCAATGGCCGGCCCGTCGGACTCCCGATTCGGGCCGACTGGGTCGCTGTCTAGTGTCCACAACGAAGGAATGTTCTGATTGTATAATCTCCCTATGGCAACTATAATTCTCAAATTAGCCAAGATTTCATACCAAGGGGATTCTGTTGGTCGCGAAATTGAAATAGATATTTCTCTGCCGGAAGGAAAAAGCATTCATCTTGCGCATCGCATTCAAAAAGGGGACGTATATATGCCTCTCCATGAGTTAGTGCATTTCTCTACATCACTAGATGTTTTTCTTGCGACAATTGATATTACAGTAACCGAACGTGACGCAATATTTAGTGATGTTGGTACAACAAGAATGGAGTTAAGCGTGGCGACAAGTGCAGACTCGCTTTCAAAACATAATGCTGAAGTATTCGTGTCAGAGCGCCGATTAATTTTCTGGAAACGCACCGCAAAATTTTTGATTACTCTTGAGGCAGATGTGCGTACCAACAAGCGTGAGCCAACTCAAGAGAATCCCTTGTGGACAGGCGACTTCTCGGATGATTCTGCGCAGATGATACTTGCACGGGCAATTTTTGGCGAGGCTCGCGGAACAAAAGATGATGAGCGAGTTGCTGTAGCATGGTCTATCCGCAACCGTCTTGGGCGTCCTCGCCGTTTCGGTGGTGGAACCTATCATGCGGTAATTCTAAAGCCAAAGCAATACAGTGCTTTCCTCGAGGGCGATCATAATCGTCTTTTTGTAGAAAACCCTCTTCATACTAGGAATTCACTTGATCTTCGTGCTTGGGATGAATGTTACGCTATTGCCGGTAAAGTTATTCTTAGTGAACTCAAAGATCCAACATTGGGGTCGGATCATTATCATGATAAAAGTATCCCACCTCCAAAATGGGCGAAACAAGAATACTTCAAGGTGCGTATTGGACCATTTCTTTTTTATGCAGTTCCATAACAGAAAAATAGTCATTTTAATAGTATTCGGTGTACTACTGATAGCGGTCAGTGTATTTGCATACGCTATGGGACGCACACACGCAAAACGCAATTTTTATAGCAGTCAAATAGGACAAGGCGTGCCAGTACGACTAGGGGGTGGAATCATCGACACATTGGGAGGCGAGCATATATTCTATTCAACATACTGTGGAAGTAGCTGTCTCGGATTTACAGTGATAAACCTTACTACTGGCAAAACACAAAGGGGTTCTCTTAGCTTTATGGCTGATGATAACGGCAATGCGTATACGCTCTTCGAGGATTGGAGTGGTGAAGTACATCGATTTGATGGCGAATTTGTTTCGGTGCGTGGTCGCGAACATTCAGAAAAACATATACTCGATTTCACCATAAAGGATGAAA
>Ga0066640_10000673_pt1 | contig 20126 bp, 18 predicted proteins | sample CryGeyCG2114_020_2_FD_59505 | JGI IMG/M metagenome (GOLD analysis project Ga0066640, IMG submission 59505) | Groundwater microbial communities from aquifer - Crystal Geyser CG11_big_fil_rev_8/21/14_0.20 | ecosystem: Environmental > Aquatic > Deep subsurface > Groundwater | place: USA: Utah... | reverse complement strand
TCTATTTGCAAGTTTTATAATTGGAGTAAGTGCTGCAACGCCTGAAGTGCCATTTTTTCTCGATCCGAATGCAACGCGCATCCCGAATAAAGACTTTGCCTATCTTGCCATGATGATCTCTTTGGGGCTGACAGGTGCTGGTATGTGGTCGATCGATAAGAAATGCAAGAATTGCTAAGTAAATAAATGCGAGCGCCACTGCGCGAGCTTATAATAGGGTGCCGCTCTCGTTTCACGGGGACGGCACTCTTTTTTTGCGCTACAATAAACGCATGCCCGACACGCTCTTGGCAAAAAACAAAAAGGCCTGGTTCGATTATGAGGTTTTGGAAAAACTTGAGGCCGGAATTATGCTCTCCGGTGCCGAAGTGAAATCTGCAAAAGCCGGCCGTGTTCAATTAAAGGGCAGCCATGTGACTATTGAGGGTGGTCGCGCGTGGCTTGAAAAAGCACATATTTCACCGTACGACTTTGCACGCGGCCAGGAGTACAATCCAAATCGCCGCCGCCAGCTCCTTTTACACAAAAAAGAATTGCTCCATCTTGCAGGTTTGCTGAATGAAAAAGGCATCGCCTTAGTGCCGCTCGAGTTGTATCTGAAGAAACAACTTATTAAACTAAGTATTGGAGTATGCCGCGGTAAGAAAAAATATGACAAACGCCATGATCTCAAGAAAAAGGCAATGCAAAAAGAAGTCGCCCAAAGCTTGAAATCAAGCCTGCGCGAAGGGTAAAGTACACTCCTTAATTATGATGCAACAAAGTTCACTATTTGGCGGCGAGGAAGATGGTACGACACTTCCAGCCGCTCCATCCGTAAAGAGCCGCAAAAAACCATCCCCTAAACCCTCTTTAAAATCTATGGATACCGCAACGATCTCAGAGACACCAAAAAAAATTAAGCAGCCGTCAAAATATTTGAGTCAACAGTGGCTGGAAGATGTTCATCAGCGTTTAATTATGGGTGTACGCAGCTATTTCGATGCAAACCGCTATAAGCGTGCAGTTATTGGTGTTTCGGGCGGGGTCGATTCGGCACTTACATTAAAAATTGCCGTTGACGCACTTGGCGCTGAAAATGTTTCTGCGCTTATTATGCCGGAACTGAGCGTAACCAGCGACGAAAATTGTGTGCATGCCAAAATGCTCTGCGAATTTTTCGGCGTACCATATTACTATGTGCCCATTAACAGTTACGTCTCATCTTTTATCGATCTGCCATGGGAGCCGAATCATGTTGCAATCATGAACTGCAAAGCGCGCATACGCATGACTATGCTCTATAGCCTTGCCAATAGCGAAAAGGCTCTTGTACTGGGAACTTCAAATTTAACCGAAATCTTATTGGGCTACGGAACAAAGTATGGAGATTTAGCTGCAGACATCGAAGTAATTGGAGAGCTGTACAAAACCGAAGTTATTAAAGTAGCAGAATATGTGGGCTTACCGCCGGAAATTGCGCACAAAACACCAAGCGCGGAGCTGGTTGCCGGCCAGAGCGATGAAGAAGAGCTGGGCGCGCCGTATCCGGACATCGACAAAGTACTGATGCGCCGCGAGCTTGGACGCGAAGGGTGTGTAGCGCATGGGCTGCCACTGGCACTGGTGCAATTGGTATTCCGAAGAATGGATGATAATGGACACAAGCGCGCGATGCCGCCGGTGATTGAGAGTGTTGCGAGCCGATAACACATGAAAATCCCCCCTCTCTTCATCGGACGATTTCAACCCTTCCATCTTGGACACCTTGATGCGGTTCAGCAAATATTGGCGCGGGAAGATTTTTTTTATATTGGAATTGGAAGCGCAGAGAATGCACGCGAAACAGAGAATCCATACACGTGCGGCGAGCGGTATGAGATGATTTGTGCAGCACTGAATGCTGCTGGTATTGATCCAAAGCACTATGCAATTTTGATGGCGCGGGATGTTAATGATAACAATGCGTGGGTGGCACATCTCGAAAGAGTATTTCCACAATTTGGTGATGTCTATATTATGGATTCTCCGCTGGCAAAAAAATTATTCCGGGCGCATGGCGCGCATACTGTGTTTAATTTAGAAAAACGCATTAATGTTTCGGCAACAGAAGTGCGGCGGCGTATGAAGCTTGGTGAAAATTGGCAGGAGCTTGTGCCTGCAGCTGTAGCTGAAGCAATTGAAAAAATAGGATATCCCGTTACAATAAGCACAAACTAAATTATGGAAATTAACCCTCTGATTTTTCGGGCATACGATATTCGCGGTATTGCCGAAGGTGACTCGGTGGACTTGTCGCCCGAAGCGATGTACGCCATTGGCCGCGGTTTTGGAACATATATGCAGCGGAAATCGGGTGATAAGCAAAGCCACCGCCGAGGCGGGGCAGGCGGAGCAAAGGGGGCTCAAAAATTTGTTGTAGGCAAAGATAACCGGACGCACGGGAAAATTCTGCATGAGTCGTTCATTGCCGGATTGCTCAGTACCGGCTGCGATGTACTGCATGTGGAACTGGCAAGCTCACCGATGATCTACTGGGCATCATGCGTTTTGAATGTGGACGGTGGCGTGAATATCACAGCAAGTCACAATCCTAAAGAGTATAATGGCGTAAAATTAGTCGGCAAAAATGCGCACAGCATTTGCGGTGACGAGCTGCAAGAAATTTTAAAACTTATTCAGCAGGACGACTTTATTGAAGGAAATGGACAAGGCCGGCTAGAGAGCGTCGATATCTTTCCTGAATATTTAACCGATATAAAAAAACGGGTAGAGATGGCTAAAAAGTTAAAAATTGTAATTGATGCCGGCAACGGCATAACCGGAAAATTTGCGCCGGAACTTTTCCGCGCTCTGGGCTGTGATGTTGTTGAGTTGTACTGCGAGCTGGACGGAACATTTCCAAACCACGAAGCGAATCCCGAGGCAGAAGAAAATATGGAAGAGCTGAAAAAACGCGTTGTTGCAGAGGGGGCGGATCTTGGTCTGGCCTTTGACGGCGACGGCGACCGCGTAGGCGTTATTGACGAAGGCGGAAAATTTTATGCCGCGGATCTGCTCCTTATTCCGCTGGCCCGCGATTTGCTCTCACGCAATCCCGGAGCAAAAATTATTTTCGATACCAAGACTTCCAAAATTATAGAAAATGATATTCGTGCGGGCGGAGGCGTGCCGGTGCGGTACAAAACCGGCCACTCGTTTATCGAAACCAAAATGCGCGAAAGCGGCGCACTGCTTGCCGGTGAAACCAGCGGACATCTCTTCTTTGCAGAAAACTGGTATGGCTTTGACGACGGCATGTATGCAGGTGCGCGGCTGGTGCAGCTTGTGAGTAAAAGTGAGAAGCCTTACTCCTCTTTTTATGAAGGGCTACCGCAAGTACACAACACCCCGGAACTCAAAATCCCCTGCTCTGACTCTTCTAAATTCCGGGTAGTCGAAGATGTGAAAGAGTACTTTGTAAAGCGGTATCCATGCCTTACAATCGATGGCGTCTGGATCGACTTTGGCAACGATGCCTGGGGAGCCGTACGCGCCTCAAACACAAGCCCGTATTTAACGCTGCGGTTTGAAGCCGGTGATGAAACAACCTTACAGCGCTGCCGCGAAATTGTTGTCACAAAATTAAAGGAGTATCCCGAGGTGGATTTGCGGAAGGTGTGATCTACGCTTTACATTGAACAAACCATTCCGCTACAAGCTCTTTAAAGCTCTCAAAAACGAAAGCTACATATTGCTTTGCGGGTCCAAACGCCTGTCTCCCCCCAATTTTGGATTTATTTTCATATATTCTATTTAATGCTTGGGCTCTATTGTCATGTATTAAATTTAACCCTATTGCTCTCATTTCGTAGCATTGATTGATACTACCTCCTTCTATAAGAATTTGTTTTGCTCGCTCAATCCAAACTGCCACTTCTCTTGTCATTATTGGAGCAATTTCTTGCAGAAATTTTTTCGTATGGTGATTTATATCCGGCATGTCATCTAAACCGAACTCTCTTTTCATATCCAATGAAAATTTATCTAGCCCGGCAACTTTCTCTTCTTGTTCGGGCGTGAGCCCCATGACTGCTCCAGGTGCATTTACTCGCACACATGTTCCATCGGCAAATGGAGCAGACTCTAGCGCAACGCCGACTGCTTGAGCTCCTCCTTCAAATAAAACTCTGCCATCAGGTGTAACTATTACTCTTCCTCCGCCTCCCCCCGAAGTTGCTAATGAATTTTGCACTGCAAGTCTGGTAGCAGTTGCTTGAGAATCGGGACCTTCTGCACACATAACATAATCGCCTCCTTGTTGTAGCCCTTCTTGCCGTATTCCTAAAATGCTTAGAGCTTCCGATCTAGTTCTGGAATTTTCAACTGAAACGGGTCCGACATGAGGGGTAGCCGCGCATGCCTCTAAAAGAACTAGTCCAAGGGCTGCAAGATTTTGAGGTGATTTCATAGTTTTATAGTTAATAGAAAATATTTCTATAGAATATTCTCATTTTTGTCAAGCCCTCTCTCGATAACGCCTTTCTGTGTCGAAGTGCTGTATACTGGGCGCATGGAGCCAAAATCCCCTGAAGAGCTAGTCTCACAGCAACATGGCCGCGCTACAACTTTTGATGAACTTTGGCAGCGGGCACAGCAAGAAATCAAATCACAGGAGTACGCTTTGGCACGTGCAACACTTATGGATATTTTAGATATATGCCAAGATCTGCCGCGCGAAAAACGGGCCGAAGTTTTGGCGCTGGGCGGCAAGATCGGCTACTGGCTGGGCGACTATAAAGGTGCGAAAGATGATTGCAATGCTGCACTACAACTCAACCCGCGCGCAGACGACGCACACATTACCCTCGGAAAAATCGCAACTAACGAATATTTTTTTTCTAAAGCGCAGGGTCACTTTGCCACAGTGCAAAAACCGAATTCAGAGTGTGAACTGGCCCTGTGCAGACTCCATATTCGGCTGAGGAATCCATCAAAGGCGCGCCAGCATTTAAGCAGCGCTGCGGGAAATATCTCTGCGTCTCATCCCGAATTCAAACTCTATGCTGCATATCTTAACTTGCTGGAAGGCAACACCGCCGCAGCTCAGCAAGCACTTTCAACCAGCAAAGAAATTTCAAAAAACCCCGAAGCTGCGATAACGCTTGCAGAACTCATGGTGACTGCCGGACAGTATTCCGCTGCACAATCGCTCTTGAATCAACTTCAAACAATCATACCAGCCAACGATCAAATTTACGGACTCCTTGCGCAGTGCGCATTTGCACAAGGCGAATTTCAAAGTGCCGAACAATATGCAAAGCGCGCGCTTATTCACAATCCCATGAATCTCTTTGCTATAACCGTACAGATGAAGGCAAAGACACGCCAAGGCGAATATGACGATGCCGAAGAGCTCGGCCTCCGCATTTTGCAGCTTGCGCCCGAATATCCGCTGGCGCACGCAAACCTTGGCGATGTTTATTTTGCACAGGGAAAATTTGACGAAGCCCGCTCTGAATACAAAGTTACACAGCAGCACACCGGCGCAGATACCAAAGGCTCCAAACTTCGCAGGGCCCGCATGGCCTATATGCTGGGAAATTATGATGAAGCACGCAGCGGCCTGGAACAACTCCTAAACACGAGCGACCTTATTTACGACGACGCCATCGCCGACCTTCACCTTATATATAGTATGCTCGGTCTGGACGAAGAGCGCCAAAAATTACAGGCAAAGATGGAGACGCGGCGCGCTTACTCGCATAGGATTGGCACGATTCTGGCACAAGTTACCAATACCAAAGCGTAAACATACGCTTACCCTACCCGCACACCGTACACTTCTCCCGCTCTTCTTTTTTGCTGTCTACAATTACGCCCTGTTCGCACTTGTCGCACTGGCGCAGCGGCTTATCCCATGTTGCAGTTTTGCACTTTGGAAAGCGGTTGCAACCCCAGAAGACACGGCCGCCTTTGCGCGTGCGGCGCTCGACCAAGTGTCCCTCGCCGCAGCCCCAGCACTTGATGCCGGTATCGTTCACAATAGCTCTAATGTTTTTGCATTCCGGATATTTTGAGCAGCCCAAGAACGGACCAAAACGTCCGCGCTTCACCTCCATAGCACTGCCGCACTTTTCGCATACTTCATTTTTATGCTTCTCTTGGAGCTCCTTCAATTTTTCATCTTCCTCTTTTTGCTTTTCGGGATCTTTTCCAAACGGCTTGGCATTTTTACACTCAGGATAACCGGTACACGATAAAAATTTTCCAAAGCGTCCCAACTTAATTTCCATTGGCTTACCACACTTTTCACAAACCTCGTCGGTTTTTTCGGTAATAAGATCGTGCTTTTGCAATTCGGCATCTTTCACTTCAATATTTTTGTGGAAGGGACCATAAAAATCTTTCATGAGCGGCCGCCACTCTACTTTGCCTTCGGCAATGGCATCCAAACTTTCTTCCATCTTTGCCGTAAAGTGAATATCGACAATATCCGGAAAGTGCTCAACCAAGACATCGTTTACTACCTCGCCCACATCGGTCGGCTTGAGCTGCTTTTGCTCTTTCTCTACATAGCCGCGTGTAATAACCGTAGAAATTGTCGGTGCATATGTAGACGGACGCCCAATCCCCTCACTCTCTAACTTCTTTACCAAGCTTGCTTCGGTATAGCGTGCCGGCGGTTTGGTAAAGTGCTGCTCGGGCACAACCTGCTGCACATCGAGCTTTTCGCCCTGCGACAGCTCCGGCAAAATCTTTTCTTTATCTTGCAGCTCTTCTTCAGGATGATCGCGCCCCTCGGTATAGGCCTTCATAAATCCTGCGAATTTAATGGTCTGACCGGTCGCACGAAACTGATATTTTGTATTCTCAACAATAATATCGGCACCAACCTGCTCTAAAATCGCCTGCTGCATTTGGCATGCGAGCGTGCGCTTCCAAATTAAGTCGTAGAGACGGTGTGAATCTTTATCTAAATATGCTTTTGCATCTGTTGGAGAAAGTGCAAGATCGGTAGGACGAATGGCCTCGTGCGCCTCTTGCGCACCCTTCTTACTTTTATACATGCGCGGTTCATCCAATACATACTCCTTGCCGAACTCCTGCTCAATTACTTGGCGAGCCTGATCCAGCGCAACCTTACTCAAATTCACGGAATCGGTACGCATGTAGGTAATGAGACCCGTTGTCTGTCCTCCGATCTCAACACCTTCGTACATCTTCTGTGCAAGCATCATCGTCTTTTTTACCGAGAAGCCAAGTTTGCGCGATGCCTCCTGCTGGAGCGTAGAAGTAATAAAGGGTGGCGATGGATTACGCTTTACCTCTTTTTTACTCAGCTCCCCAACGAGATGCGGCTTGCCCTCGATGGCACTCATAATTTCTTGTGATGCGGACTCATTATCGATCTTTGCTTTTTCGCCATCTATCTTATTTAGTTCAGCGGCAAATTCATTCCCGTCTTTAATATAGTGGGCCGTAATCGACCAGTACTCCTCAGGTTTAAATGCACGGATTTCGCGTTCACGCTCTACAATCAAACGTACGGCAACACTCTGCACGCGGCCGGCAGAAAGTCCGTAACGAATTTTTTTCCATAACAATGGCGACAACTCATATCCCACAAGCCGATCCAAAACGCGGCGCGCCTGCTGCGCATCGATGAGGCGCGCATCAAGTTCGCGCGGATGTTCAAGCGCATTCAAAATCGCGCCCTTCGTAATTTCATGAAAAACAATTCGCTTTACGCGCGCATCACCATCATCAACTTTTAAGGCCTTTAAGAGATGCCATCCAATCGCCTCTCCTTCGCGGTCTTCATCAGTTGCGATCCAAATAGTAGTATTGTCTCCAATCTTTGATTTTAATTCGGTAATAACCTTCTTTTTGTCGGTCATTACTTTATATGTGGGCTCAAAATCTTTTTCGATCTCAACGCCGATTTTGGATTTCGGCAGATCACGCACGTGGCCCATAGATGCTTTTACCACATACTCTTTACCCACAAAGCGGGAAATAGTCTTCGCTTTTGCGGGTGACTCTACGATAATTAAATTCTTTGTAGGCATAACGGGCGCTATAATTACTGTTAAAAGAGTGAGACAGCAAAGATTCTCAATTGCATACTGAGGCTAATTGTAGCATAATCAATTTTCCCATAACAAAGCCATAAACTCGATTTTGCTCTTGGCGCGTTTGTAATTTTATGTCGTGCAAAAGGAGAGAAAAGAAAAATTATTGCATAGAAAAAAATCTTTTTACACAGCTTTTACCATGATTTTCGCTCTACTGCGTGCTGTGGCGTTTTGACTTGCATGCTGATTTCTCATTCATATAATGGGGTGGTAGTTATTTATATCCCCTAATCCTTCTTAATTATGACTAAGCAGGACCTTGTAGCAGCAGCTGCAAACGCAACTGGTGTTACCAAACGCCAAGCTTCAGAAGTACTTGAGGCTTTGCTCGGTACTATTACAAAGGCTCTCAAGAAAGGTGAGTCTGTTACAGTTACCGGTTTCGGTACATTCCGTGTGAGCAAGCGCGCTAAGCGCATGGGTGTAAACCCACGCAACCCAGAGGAACGATTGCAAATCCCTGCAATGAAGCTTCCTGCTTTCAAGGCTGGTAAAACTTTGAAGGACGCTATCCGATAGAACGGATATTGAAAAAATACAGAGAGTCTCGTATTCGAAAGGGTGCGGGGCTCTTTTGTTAAGAATGACTTTTAAATTTTTAAATTATCATCTCCGCCCATACTTAGTTCATCTAAAGTTGGATCTCGGCTAAGTTCGCTCAGATTAGTTCCGTGTAAGTCCGGCTGCTGCAATGCAGCATGCGACGGCCTCAACGCTGTAGGATTTTTCAACTTCCAGTCAACAGCCACAGAAACTCTCGATGCCTGCAGCGCTCGCGTGACCAATGATCGAATTGCCCTACGAATACCATTACTATCCTCACGAAGCTGCTCAAATGTTGGATAAAATTCAACAGCGCGTATAGCTCGGCTACCCCTTCGTTCAATGCGGCAACCCTTCCGCTCAATAGTCCCAACAGCTGCCACCGTCTCTCCATCAAGCGTATAAAATTCCGGTACGCTCAACGATAAAAATGAGGTCCGCTCTTTTTGCTTATCGCGCAACATTCTATCTTGCAATGCTTGAAGCGCCTCATCGGCGTCTTTGAAATTTTCTAGTTTGGACATATTCGGAAAGAAACTTTAAATCAAAGAGCCATATCTGTCAACCATCGTTCCACGTGCTTCCGTTGATCTGCCAACACGATACCTTGTATAGTTCGTGCAACATGAAAGAGCTGCTTACAAAGATGCAGGCGCAGGCGCTTGCCGACATCGATGCCGCCCAAACAAAGGAGGCGCTGTATGAAGTGCATGTGAAATATCTTGGCCGTAAAGGCGAGCTAACGCTTTTGATGCGCGGCATTAAAGATCTTCCAAAAGAAGAAAAGCCGGAGATGGGAAAACTGGTAAACGAGGTGAAGGTAGCGCTTGAGGCGGCTTTTGAAAAAAAGGGGGCATCCTTGGAGCGCGAAGAGGTCGAGCGGAGTTTGCGCGACTCGTGGATCGATGTAACGGCACCGGGCACCGAATACAAAACGGGACGGGTACATGTCTTGAATCAAGTACAGCGTGAAATTGAGGAGATTTTTAGTGCTATGGGATTTGAAATCCAGGACGGACCCGAAGTAGAGAGCGAATATTACAATTTTGAGGGATTAAACATTCCGGAGCACCATCCTGCACGCGACATGCAAGACACTTTCTTTTTGAAGCGCAAAGCCGATCCGCAGCACGGACGGCTGGTATTGCGCACGCATACGTCACCGGTGCAAGTTCGCACATTAGAAAAGTACGGTGCACCGGTTCGCATGATTGTACCCGGACGCGTATTTAGAAACGAGGCGATCGATGCAAGCCACGAACATACTTTCAACCAAGTTGAAGGAATGATGATCGATAAAGATATTTCTATTGCACATTTAAAAGGTGTGATGGAGACATTTTTAACACGCTTATTTCGGCGCGAAACCAAAGTGCGGTTTCGGCCTGGCTATTTTCCCTTTGTGGAACCCGGACTAGAGTTAGATATGTCGTGCGCGCTCTGCGGCGGTGACGGCTGCCGCGTGTGCAAACACACGGGCTGGATCGAATTTATGGGCGCAGGCATGACACATCCGAATGTGCTGCGCGCCGGCGGTGTAGATCCAAATGTGTATCAAGGCTGGGCCTTTGGCTTTGGATTAACACGCCTCGCAATGATGCGCTACGCAATTTCCGACATCCGCCTCTTTGCAGGCGGCGACATTAGATTCTTAGAACAATTTTAACTATGTATATCTCTCTCAATTGGCTGCGTGAGTTTGTGGATGTGCCGCACGGCACAGATGCACAAGAACTTGCGAATACAATTACGCTGCATACTGCTGAAATCGAAGGCTACGAAGATGAGTGCAGCAAGTTTGCGAACATGGTTGTGGGGCAGGTCAAAAAATTGAAGCCGCATCCGAATGCAGACAAACTGCAGCTGTCGGAGACGGATATCGGTGGTGGCAAAATTGTGCAACAAGTGTGCGGCGGACAAAATTTAAAAGAAGGCATGAAGGTTGCGGTTGCTTTGCCGGGAGCAATTGTGCAATGGCATGGAGAAGAAACTGTGGAACTTAAAGAAGCAAAGGTGCGCGGAGAAACAAGTGTTGGCATGATCTGTGCAGGTGAAGAAATTGGGCTGGAGCCGGATAATCGCGAGGGGCAAAAAGAAGTCCACATTCACGATCTTTCGTATGTGGATGCTGTGGCGGGCACTCCGCTTGCCGATGCGCTTGGGCGCAACGATACTATTTTTGAAGTCGACAACAAATCACTCACCCACCGGCCCGATCTCTGGGGACATTTTGGGTTTGCGCGCGAGCTCAGTGCAATTTTCGATAGGCCGCGCAAAAAAATCGACCACCTATTCGCATCTTCGCTCAAAGAAAAAAAGAAAGAACTTCTGCACATAAAGATTGAGGATGCAGAGATTTGCCCCCGCTTCTCTACCTGCATGGTTTCAAATGTAAAAATTCAGGAGTCGCCGCAGTGGATTAAATCTCGCCTGCAGGCAATCGGCATCCGTCCAATTAATAACATTGTTGATATCACAAATTTTGTAATGGTCGAACTGGGCCAGCCAATGCATGCCTATGACCGTAATATTGTAGGCACCGATACCCTTAACGTACGTTTTGCAAAAGATGGTGAAACGCTTGAAACAATCGACCATAAAAAACGGACGCTTACCGCGCGCGATCCGGTAGTAACGGACGGTCAAAAAATTCTCGGACTTGCCGGAATTATGGGTGGCAAAGACTCGGAAATTTCGGACGCAACTACAGAAGTTATTTTCGAAGCGGCAAATTGGAATCCTATTATTATTCGCAAAAGCTCAACGCACCACATGCTCCGCTCGGATGCTTCTCAGCGCTTTGAAAAGGGCCTCGATCCAGAGTTGACCGAGCTGGCTATCAAGCGTGCGCTTGCCCTCCTTCAAGAGACCTGTCCTGATGCAATCATCACTACGCCACAACAGACGATTGGCGACTGGAAAGAAAAAAAGATCGTAATTGATTTAGATGTAGATATGGTATGCAAAAAAATTGGGATAGAGATTTCACCCAAAGAGATAGTGCGGATTTTAAAGGGGCTCGAGTTTGGAGTAAGTGGCAGCGGAAAAAAACTAAAAGTAAGCGTCTCGCCGCATAGAGCAACCGGCGATGTAGAGATAGCAGAAGATCTCATAGAAGAGGTGGCCCGGATTTACGGATATCAAAATATTCCTTCGCAACTCCCCGATCTTCCAATTCATATTCCTCGCGAGAACCGCACGCGCCAATTAGAAAATACAGCCCGTGATATTTTTTCGCATGATCTCGGCATGTTTGAAGCACAAACGTATTCCTTCTACGGCGATAAAGAAATAGACGATGCACTCCTGCCCAAAGAGCTCCATTTGGAAATGCTCAATCCGCTTTCTGAAGATCAAAAATATATGCGCATCAGTTTAATTCCAACGCTGCTTCGAGCTGCACATCACAACATAAAATACCGCGATGCATTTTCGCTTTACGAAATTGGCCGTACCTACATTGAGGACAGCAACTACTTTCCAAAAGAAGAGACTTTTGCAGGTGGTATTTTTATAGATCCGGCAAAGAAGGGGGAAATTTTCTATAACGCTCTTGGGGCAGTACAAGAGTTTCTTGCGCGCTTTAATGCCAGCAAATTCCGCGTTCAAGAAGCGCAAAGCGTTCCGCCTTATGCACATCCTAAAAAGTGCGCCGAAGTCCGCATTGGCAAAGAGGTAATCGGCACTCTTTACGAAATACACCCGCAAGTTCTTAAAAACTTTGGTATTGAGATCGCCATTAGCGCGTTCGAGATTAACCTTGCCAAGCTTATTGCATTAGATAGCAACATACGAACCTTTCATCCGCTGCCGCGCTTCCCCGGAATTGAATTTGATATTTCCGTTCTTGTAGAAAAGCGGACGCCGGTGCGAGAAATATATGAAATAATTCGAAAGCCTGACAATAAACTTTTGCAAAGCGTGAAGCTCATAGACATTTTTACCGGGCCCCAGCTTGGATCAGGCAAAAAGTCCTTCACATTCCGCCTTCTGTTACAATCTGAAGAGCGGACACTGACTGATGAAGATATGCAACAGGTTCAGGAGCGTGTGTATGGGGCAATAACCAGCGCAAACTTTGAGATTCGCGGACGATAACGGTATAATCCCGGCGCATGGGGAAATTTAGTGATAATTTAAAAAAGCACGTACATCGTGCAATGCCTGCCCACCACGAGCCACTCTGGAAGCGCATTATTATCTGGCTCTTACTTTTGGCAATCGCAGGAATGCTCGCCGGATTCTTTGTCTTTACCCTTGCTGTTGCAATTCTTTCGATAGGGCTGCCCGATGTGCGCGACTTTAATCAGCTTGCCGGCGTCGAATCTACTGTAATTTATGACCGCGAAGGCGGCATCTTATATACAATTCACGGTGAGGAAAACCGTCAATACGTTCCGCTCGAAGAGATCTCTCCCCTTCTACAAAAAGCAACGATATCAATCGAAGATGATCAATTTTATACCCATAGCGGTTTCGACATTCCGGGTATTTTGCGCGGATTAGCCCACGAAATAACGGGATTCGGCGCACGACGCGGCGGTTCAACAATTACACAACAGCTCGCCAAGAATGCCTTTCTTTCGCCAAAGCGTGTCTACACCAGAAAGATGAAAGAACTTATTCTTTCGATACGGCTTGAGCGCGCTTACGACAAAGAAAAAATCCTCGAACTCTATTTAAACCGTATTCCCTACGGCAACAATGCCTATGGCGCAGAGCTTGCCTCACGCGTCTACTTCGATAAATCGGCAAAAGACCTTACTCTTGCCGAAGCTTCGATTCTTGCATCACTGCCAAAGGCACCAAGCTTCTTTTCTCCGTTTGGACCAAATGTATTTTCGAGCCTCAATATCGACTTTGATGGCATTGAGGCAGAAAAACTACCTAGAAATATTGCAGATTTAGGTGAGCGCGACTTTACACTCGGCCTTATTGGAAGAGAAATTTCTTTTAGCGAAGATCATAAGCTCTACATTCCCGGGCGCACCGATCTCGTCTTAAAACGCATGGAGGATCTGGGTTTTATTGTAGAGGAGGAGCGACGTGCAGCACTGGCTGACCTCCAGGAACTCGACTTTAAAAAACATCGCATCTCTATTAAAGCCCCGCACTTCGTCTTTTATATTCGGGCGCTATTAGAAGAAGAGTTCGGCAAAGAAGTGGTTGAGCAAGGAGGCCTGCAGGTATATACGACTATCGATCCCAAACTGCAAGAGCTGGGAGAGGAGCTTGTTGCGGAAACTATTGAAGCCAAGCGAGAACAGCATAATGTCTCTCACGGAGCGCTGCTCTCGCTCGATGCCGAGACCGGACAAATTTTAGCTATGGTCGGCTCTGCCGATTATTTTGATGAAAACGGTGGCAGCATAAATCATGTCTTTTCGTTGCGGCAGCCAGGTTCGTCTTTTAAACCGTTAGTATATGCAAAAGCATTCCTTAACCGCTACTCTCCAGCAACAGTGTTATACGATGTCGATACGAACTTTGGTGCAGGCTACCGGCCGGATAACTTTGATGGAAAATTTTTAGGCCCGATGAGTATTCGGTATGCACTTGCACAGTCGCGCAACATTCCTGCACTCAAAGCCTACTTTCTTGCCGGCCAACAAGAAGAGATCATTCCATTTGTCGAAAAACTCGGGGTTACAAGCTTAAATCCAAATGGTGACTACGGCCCGCCGCTGGCAATCGGCACCGGAGAAACTACCCTGGCGCAAATGGTAACTGCCTTTTCGGTCTTTGCGAATGAGGGCAAATTACGCGACATGTACGGCATCATAAAAGTCGTGGACCGGGACGGCGATACACTTGTTGAACACTTTCCTGATGAGACACCGCCAAAAGAAGTTTTGGATCCGCAGGTTGCCTATTTAATAAGCAGCATCTTATCAGATACGAGCATCAACCTTGGACCGCGCTTAACAGTCCCAGGGCATGCCGCCGCTGCAAAGACAGGTACATCGAACAAGGAAATTTCGGCAAATAAAATTTTGCCTTCAAATGCCTGGACCATTGGGTACACACGACAGGTAGTCACCGGCGTTTGGGCCGGAAACAGCAATGGAGAACCAATGAAAATTGGGGGTGGAGGTTATAATACGGCCTCGCCAATCTGGCATCCTTTCATGATTGCGGCACATGAGGGACTCGAAAATAAACCGTGGAGAAAACCTTCTGAAATTAAAGAAGTAACCGTAAGCCGGGCAACCGGACTCCTGCCCGGACCACTCACCCCCGACCACTATAAAACAAAAGAGGAGGTAGCAAGTTTTGCCATCCCAACAGAAACTGAAGATGTCTTTGTACGGACCAAAGTAAATACGCTCGACGGGCTGCTGCCAACACCGCAAACTCCAGAGGAGTACATTGAAGAGAGACTCTTTATGAATCATAAAGATCCAATCGATACCTTTGCACTTTGGGGTCAGGCTATTCGCGGCTGGGTCGCAGCAGCGAGTAAGAGTAATCCAGAAATTCTACCATTCCCTCCTACAGAGACCACTCCAATATTTACCGAAGAAACACTGAAGAATAAACCGACAATTCAAATCACATCGCCGTCTGCTTTTTCTACAATCAGCGGGGCAAAAGTGCCCGTGAAGGTAAAGGTAAAAGCACCGCATGGTGTCGAAAAAGTACAATTCTTCCGTGATGACCGCTCGCTCCCCTACACTACTGAACGCGATGCGCCGTATACCGGCTTTGTACGATTTGGCGGTAGCGTAGACGAAGGCAAGCACCTCATCCGTGCCCGGGTATATGACTCAATCGGCTTCTTTGATGAAGCGGTAATTGAAGTGGATTGGGAGGAAGAGGAAGAAGATGATGACGACGATGAATGAAAAAAACAATTTTCATTTTGGGGGGATACGGAAGTACCGGCCGAGCCGTATGTCGCCGATTACTACAGAATACTGATGCAAACATCGTTATTGCCGGTAGAGATGTAGCTAGGGCCAAAACAGTCGCCTTAGAATTAAAAAAAACTTATCTGCCAGAGCGCATTCATACTGCGCAAGCGGACGCAGCAAAGTGCGCTGAACTTGTCGAATCCATTAAAAACATTGATCTGCTTTTAGTGGCGTCAAATACGCCTCAATATGCCAAAAATGTAGCTGCGGCAGCGATTGAAGCGGGCGTTGATTATTTGGATTATCATTTTAACCATAATGTTCCCGGCGAATTACAAAAGTTAGATAGTGAGGCAAAGAAAAGAAATAGAGTAATAATTACTCAGGCGGGTTTCCATCCCGGACTTCCAGCTACATTTGTTCGTTACGGCGCCAAATTTTTTGACACTTACGAGAGCGCGTTGATTGGTATGATTATGAATTCACCAATAGAAAATTCGGATTCTATTCTGGAGCTTGTTGACGAACTTCAGGAACCAAGCGGTGAACTATTCGAAAACGGCTCATGGAGAAAAGCAAAATTTCGCGACACTCATATTTTTGACTTTGGACGCTTTGGAAAAAAACAGTGCGTGCCTCTAAAAATGGTTGAAATGCATATCTTGCCGTCCATGTTTCCATTAAAAAAAATTGGAACATTCGTAGCCGGCTTTAATTGGTGCACTGATTATTTTATTTTTCCACTTGCATTTATTATTGGGAAGATTTTTCCAAAACGATCTCGCAATTTTTTGGCAAAATTATTAACGTGGGGTATTAATACTTTTTCGAGCAAAATTCCGGGGGTTGTATTTGTACTCGAAGCAAAAGGCAAATGCGAAAAAGAGGGAAAGACGTTACGCTTAGTAGCCGATCATCAAGACGCCTACGACTTTACTGCCATTAGCGTAGTAGCATGTATAAAACAATATTTAGATGGCAAAATTATTTCGCCCGGCGTTCACATGATGGCGGCAGCAGTTGATCCCGAGGAGATAATAAAAGATCTGCAAGAAATGTCGGTGACAATTTCACAAAGTCTCCGGCCAAATGGTGAATAAATCGGTATGGTCGGGATGCCGAGAGTCGAACTCGGGCTACACCCACCCCATGGGCGCGTACTACCGTTATACTACATCCCGCGGTGCGCGCATTATTATACAAAAATCGTGTAAGATAAAGGTATGAATGAGCTGATTTTTGTTATAGGTGTAGGAGTTTTGGCGCTTGTTCTTGGCGGACGCTATATTGCAGAGCACCTGCCGGTACGCCACACGGCAGAACGTGCCGACCGCACCGCCCCCAAAAGCAGCGACAAAGCCGAAATTACCCAACTCATGGGCACATTTGAAGAGGCAATGAATACATCCGATACGACGCTCATGAGAAAACTTATCGCCTTGGAAAACACAGAGCTGCAACGCAAATTCGATGAGCTGCTGCGGAATAAAAAAATTCGCTACAGCATACCACTCAAACTCATTCCCTTTATTTCAAAACAAATCGACACCAATACCTATCGCTTTTCTTTACCGCAGAGTGCGGGCGGCAGATTTTGGAAGGTAAACGGAATACCGGCACGCTTTACGGTCCAGCGCCGTGGCGGCACCTGGGTTATTACCGACTCCAATGTACCGGAACGCCTAAATGTAAAACACATCTTGCGGGCAATAGCAACGATCTTTGCTGCTATTTTGCTAATCAACGGGATCGTCTTTTTTCTTATTGCGACTCAGAATAGCACTGCCGTGACTCCATGATCCTATTGAGTACGTTCACTTCGCAAGAACCTTCCTGATGTACCGCGGGAGATGGGAAGATCGGTAAATGCAGTACCAATTGCTGTGCGCAAATTTTTAATGAGATGTGTCCAATCACCACCGCCTGAAGTTCGAGCAGCTTCAACCTGTTCTGCGCACAAAATGCGGGCAATACCGAGCGCCCTTGCCTGAACATCTTTAGAAAGCGTTGCCAACAATGATTTTGCCTCAGGGTGCACACTTAATGCGGCAACAATGGCCTCTACAGCTTCCGGAGTAATACTATCTTCTCTGCGTAATGGCCTTTTCATAAACATAGGTGTTATGAATAGATAAGGCCATACTATAAATACAATTTTATTATTTGTCAATAGGCCGATATGGGGCTTCGCGTATAAGATGCGCCATAAAGAGCTTAAGATATAAAAGTGGAATAAACCACTCTAGCCCAAGCGGCATTTCAAAAAGATATGCATTCATTACCAGTGCACCGGTATACAAAATAAAAGCAACGGGCCTGCGCAAATAGAGCGGCGTCTGAGCAATACCGATAGCGCCGAGCACAAGATATCCGTATATTATTGCGAATAAATCCCACTGTCCCGGAAAAAATGCCAGCATGATAAAAAGAGGCATATAAAAATGTGGAAGAATGAACTTCATGTGACTCTTAAAATTCTGCCGCTCTTTGCGATGCCACCATCGCTTGGCAGCATTTGTTGCATTTGTTGCAATCCCGCCGCAAATATCAAATACAAGGTATGCAGCAACTGCCACTTGCCAGCCGTTCCAGCCGAGCTCGGGTTGTAATCCAAAATAAAGCATAGTCAAACCTGCCGCTACTGCAAATCCAAATTGCAGCCACAGCTCAGCCGGTGTTGCTCCCGGACCGACAAGCCGGTCAATAAAAGCTCCGAATCCTTTTTTTCTCGGCGCAGGATATTGCCAATCAATTTTGCCAGCTTCAGGGTTCATTTTATCTGGAGATATGTAGTATCTCGAACAGTATAGTATGATCTATCTACTTTATGAAACAACTCAACATTGTATATCAAGATGCATCACTGGTCGCGGTTGAAAAACCGGCACGGATGCTCGCAGTACCAAATGCCGGTGACGATCGGGAAGAAAGTGTACAGAATATATTACGAGCACAGATAGAAAATCCACGCCTCTATCCTTTACACCGTTTAGATTACGCAACATCGGGCATTATGGTTTTTGGCAAAGATGCCGGTGTCCGAGCAGAACTCGAAGCAATTTTTCGCACCCCTACAACACGAAAAAAATATATAACTCTTGTGCGCGGCATTCCCAAGTATGCATCAGGAACGATTACGAAAAAATTGCGGGCGCGAAACCGCAATGTATATGTTGCAGCAAAAACAACATACCGCGTTGTACAAAAATTCCAGATACCTCCTTGCGCCCTTGTCGAAGCCGAAATATCGACCGGACGCAAACACCAAATACGTCAGCATATGGCATCGATTTTTCATCCCATTATTTTAGACAATGAATACGGTGACGAAAAATTTAACCGTCAATTTAGAAAAATTTTGCGCCTCGGGCGGCATTTTTTGCATGCAGCATCGCTGGAATTCATACACCCAATAACGCAAGAACACATCGTCATTGAAGCGCCACTGCCGCCTGATTTACAAAGTATAGTGAAAAAATTAAAATCGGTATGATGAAACAAAAGAGTAATTTTTTCTGTAAAGTTGCGCCGCTTTTTTTGGTGCTGGCCGTTGCGATTGCCCTACTTTTTGTCCGGCCTCAGCCAGCAAACGAGGTTATTCCCGCAGCCGAAATTCCTGCGCCGCCAAAATATCAGCCGCCGCCAGAAGATGTGGCAATCCGGCTCCCGATTCTTGTCTATCACCACATTGGACATGCAGAAACGTGGCGCGACAGCGCATATAAAAGTTTGTTTATTGAGCCGGAATGGCTCGATGAACAACTCAAATATCTTAAAGAAAATGGCTTTGAGAGTGTAAGCTTTAAAGCTGTGAGTGATTTTTTTGAGAGCGGGAAGCCGCTCCCAAAGCGGCCAGTACTCATTACGTTTGATGACGGAAATGGTAACAATTACACGAATGCGCTGCCGATTCTTCGCAAGTACGGATTCACAGCCACCTTTTTTATTGTGACGAATTACACCGGGAATGGGAGCTTTATGAATGAGGAGCAAGTGCATGAGCTTGTTGCTGAGGGACATGAAATTGGGAATCATTCTGTCTCGCATCAAAAAATGACAGCGTTAAGCGACGAAGCGCTGGCACGCGAAGCCACTCGTTCTAAGGAAATTCTTGAAGAGCTCTATGGAATTGAAGTCACTGCATTCGCATATCCATTTGGAAAGTATGATGAACGCGTGATGGAGACAGTGCGTGCCGCGGGACACAAAACCGGACGCTCCTTTTCTGGCAAAGATGCCCCAACAATTACACGCGGCAACTTATTGAATATGCCGGTGGTCAGCATTTGGGGAAATCTCCCTATGAAGACGTGGGACAAATATCTCTTTCCACCTACGCCCGCTCCACATACTCCCCAGTCTCCGTATTAACGCGAATCTTTTCGCCTTCATTTATAAAGAGGGGTACTTGAACAACCAGTCCGGTTTCGAGCGTTGCAGCTTTGGTTCCGCCACTTGCAGTATCACCTTTTACTCCAGGGGTTGTTTCCGTAACTTCCAACACAACCTTCGGTGGCAGTTCAACGCTCAGCGGCCGTCCGTCATGCTTTGTAACAATTGTGTTTTCTCCTTCCTTTAAATACTCAACAACATCCCCCAGAAGCTCTAGCGGCAAGTGGAACTGCTCATAATC
>Ga0066640_10000672_pt1 | contig 20146 bp, 18 predicted proteins | sample CryGeyCG2114_020_2_FD_59505 | JGI IMG/M metagenome (GOLD analysis project Ga0066640, IMG submission 59505) | Groundwater microbial communities from aquifer - Crystal Geyser CG11_big_fil_rev_8/21/14_0.20 | ecosystem: Environmental > Aquatic > Deep subsurface > Groundwater | place: USA: Utah... | reverse complement strand
TCTGAAGGGCGAGAATAGTTTGCAGCTTTTATGGGATGATATATATGAAACATTGCTGCCAGGTGAGGAAAGATTGCTAAGCGGCGTGGATGAAAAGATTTTGCTGGGCATATCCGGTTATGAAAAAATGATAGAGCGCTTTGCCAAGAAAAATATCAGTGGGCGGGTGCTGGCGATGCAGGGCGATGTGGTAATGTCGGATTATAGCTGTGAATATCGTTGGGTGAGTCGCGATGTTTTTAATACCGTGCCATATTATTTATATGCAAATAAATATGCGATTCTGATTTCGCAGCCTGAGCCAAGTGTGGTGATTATTGAGAATCAATCAATCGTGGATTCATACCGCCAGCAGTTTGAATATCAGTGGAGCTTGGGCATGAAGGTGAAGAAGAGGCAACGCAAGGCTGAGCAGGTTAGGGAGCCGGAGTCAAATAGAGAGTTGGTTGACGCTTAAGCGCAGATACCAAAATGCTGCGCTGCAATATATTTATGCTGCACTGCACACCAAAAAGGTGTATTTTGCTATCATTCCTTCATTCTTTGTGGTATAATATACTTACTTCAACCAAATAAGGAGGTTTATATGACTACTACAATGTATAAGTTCACCACTATTTTGATAATGATCGGTGCGATCAATCTTGGACTGGTTGGAGCATTTGATCTGGATATAGTATCGAAGCTACTTGTTAGCCCGCTACTAACCAAAATAGTATATGTACTAATTGGTGTTTCAGCAATCTTGCATCTGGTAACAGACGGCAAGAAATTAGTGAAATAACTTTAGTTGCATATAGTGCAAACAAGGGGGGCAATTGCTCCCCTTTGTTTTTGCTGTAAGCGCAAGGATTTAGCTAGTTGCAAAGTTCTTTCATTCTCTTATAGGCAGCACCAGAGCCTTTTAGAGAATATGTATCAATTGAATATGTACCTTTGCGTGAGATACCTTTAACAATCATTTTTGAGCCAGCCTGCACATCATTGACAATTTTTGTATCGGTGATGGAATCTTTAGCCCAAGCATGCTCGCCTTGTGTGAATAGGCGGTATTTCTGTTTGTCTATCTTCACTTCAACATCCACATCTTTTTTGTATGGATAACCGGAGGAAATATTAATTTCATCAGCCCCGCCGGATTTATGATTCACCAGCACATAAGGTTGCCCTCTTTTGGTATAATTCCCGTCCTGAGCAATCGGGGTGGAGGCGATATAGCATGTATTCCCGCCATCGTTAAACACGGTCCAGTCGCCGTGGGCGGAATCAATATTCTGAGCGTTGGCAGGTAATGTAAAGGCTATAAGCGATAATGCGGTAAATAATGATTTTTTCATAATCCAATCTCCTTGCAGCCAACCTAACCAATTTGAAAAACGCAGGCAAGGAATTTTTGAGAATATTTAATTGCGCTCAAGCGGCGCGCAGCCTTAGCGGCCTCAACGGCCTTGCCTTCGCTGCGCTCGGAATAATTTCGCTCAAGCGGATTTAAGGCTAATCAAACAAACTCGAATGAAATTGCGTGAAGCTGCCTTATTTCATCTGCCAGCAGTCTTTGCACGGATTTTTGTCTTTCTAATTTGCTGAAATCCGCAAGCGGTGCGGCTGAAATGACAATTTTTAAATGGCTCTGCCCGCCTTTTCTGTATGGCCCATGTCCGATATGTCTATGTGATTCATCTATAATTTCCAGCGTTTCTGGTTTGAAAGCTTGGGAAAGCTTGTTATATATAATCTCAGAAATATTTAATTCAGGTTTAGTCATGACAAAAAAGATAATAGTATCTGCAAAGGAAATTTTCAATCTCCCATTTGAAATGAAGGTGAATGCTTTTGCTGAAAAGTCCGAACATGTGCCGGAAATTGATCCGACATATAAGTTTGACCCAGAAACCACAAAAGCGATTTTGATCGGTTTTATGCATAATCGCCGTGTGATGATTCAGGGTTATCATGGAACGGGTAAATCTACGCATATTGAGCAAGTGGCGGCGCGGCTGAATTGGCCATGTATCAGGGTGAATCTGGATAGTCAGATAAGCAGGATTGATTTGCTCGGCAAAGATGCAATTGTGCTAAAAGACGGCAAGCAAATCACTGAATTTAAGCCCGGTATTCTGCCATATGCACTGGAACATCCGGTGGCATTGGTGTTTGATGAATATGATGCGGGGCGGCCAGAGGTGATGTTTGTGATTCAGCGGATTTTGGAAGCGCAAGGCAAGCTCACCTTGCTTGACCAAAATCGTGTTATTAAGCCGCATGAGGATTTTCGTTTATTTGCAACGGCTAATACGATTGGGCTTGGTGATACTAGCGGGCTATATCATGGTACGCAGCCAATTAACCAAGGGCAGATGGATCGGTGGAATATTGTAACAACGCTCAATTATCTTGATGAAAAGGCAGAGGAAGAAATTGTTTTTGCTAAATTCCCAAAATTAAGTGCTGCCGAGAAAAAGACAATCAGCCAAATGATAAAGCTAGCAGATTTGAGCCGTCAGTCGTTTATGAGCGGGGATATTTCAACCGTGATGTCGCCGCGTACAGTGATTACATGGGCGGAAAATATGTTCCTGTTCGAAGATGTTGAGCAGGCTTTCAAACTCAGCTTCCTGAATAAATGTGATGATGCGGAAAAACCGGTAATTCGTGAATTTTATCAACGCTGTTTCGGGGACGAGGCGATAGCAAGGCTCGGAAGCTGATAGTCATTGCGGTTTTGCGGAGCTAATACCGCAATCCGGTTAAATGGAGTGGGTTTTGAAGCAACCATGTGTCTATATACTGGCCAAATCAAGGAGGTCTACACTGTATGTAGGTGTAACTTCAGATTTAATCAAAAGAGTATACGAGCATAAGAATGAACTAACAAAAGGTTTCAGTGCAAAGTATAATATAAAAAAGTTGGTTTATTATGAATTTTGCGGAACTATGCAAGATGCGATTATCAAAGAAAAACGTGTCAAAAAGTGGAAACGACAATTTAAATATAATATCATTGAAGAAATGAATCCCGATTGGGAAGATCTTTATGATAGGATTATAAAATAACCAGAACGCGGTATTGATTGCATCAAACCGCGTTGACAATTCGGGCTTTATGAACAAGGAAGCAATAGCGGCAGCGTTTCGGGCATTGGGCAAAACCAAAGCGGAAATCTCTTATCAGATCTCAAATCGTGAAGATTACCATTTTGAAGATGGAATGCTGATTATTCCCGATAGCGAGGATGCACATTTTGTCAGAGCAATGGCAGATATGGCGGCGGCTAATTTGCGCTTTCATGATGCTGAATTGCACCGAGAATTGAAACCGCAAGCCGCAGACGCGCGAGAAATATATGATGCGCTGGAACGGACGCGGGGAGAAATTTTGCTGGCTAAGCGTTATGCGGGGGCATTTGAGAATATCAAAGCTAATAAGGATTTTGGCAATAATCCGGCAGCGAATCTGGCAGAATTATTATGGTCGGACGGGATGAATTTGCCGCTTGCTAAAAAATCTCTTTTACAAGAATGGGCAACGCAGAATGCACAAGGGCAATTTTCAGAAATGCTGGAGAATCTTGATAATCAGCGCGATTTTGCTGAGTCAGTGCATAAATTTCTGGATTTTATGGCGGGGAATAATGCACAGAATGAGCCCTCAGAAGATTCCGAGAGCTATAATGCCGAGAAAATTGAAAATGAAAGTGACGGCGATTTTAGTGAAGAAGAGGGCGATGGCGAAGAGCATGACTCCAAAAGCGCAACTCAGGAAAAAAGCGATGGCGGAAAGCTCGCAAACCCCAAGCCTTCAAAGTCAAAAGAACCGGACGCGATGCCGAATTATGAGCCGATTTCCAACATGGAATATGAGCCGGAGCTGGAATATAAGGTTTATACCAAGGAATTTGACGAAATTGTTTATGCTTCTGCATTAGCGGGGTTTGATGAGCTGAAACGCTTGCGTGCCCAGCTTGATAATAAAATCGCGGATTTGAAGACAATTACGAATCGTTTAGCCTCGCGCTTGCAACAATTGCTGATGGCACCGCAGGATATATGGTGGGAGCTGGATAAGGATGAGGGAAGCTTGGATGCAAGCCGTTTTGCGCGGTTTATCGCCAGCCCTGCCAATGAAAATATATATAAGCATCGGATTGAATCGGACTTCAAAGATACAGTTGTGACATTGCTGATTGATAATTCCGGCTCAATGCGCGGACGCCCGATTATGTCGGCAGTAGCTTGCGCAGATATATTAGCGCGGGTGCTGGAGCAATGCGGGGTGAAAGTGGAGGTGTTGGGATTTACCACCGCAGAATGGAAGGGCGGGCAAGCGCGGCAAAAATGGCAAAAATCCGGTGCGCCGAAAAATCCGGGACGGCTAAATGATTTGCGCCATATTATATATAAATCAGCCGATTTACCTTGGCGGGCTTCAAAACGCAATCTGGCTCTGGCGTTGAAGGAAGGGCTGCTCAAGGAGAATATTGATGGTGAGGCGATTTTGTGGGCAAGTTCGCGCTTAATGAATCGTCCCGAAGCGCGCAAAATCCTGATGGTGATTTCTGACGGTGCGCCAGTGGATGATAGCACAATGGCGGTGAATGTGAGCAATTATCTTGATAGCCATTTGCGCAAGGTGATTAATAATATTGAGCATTCCAATAAGCTGGAATTGCTGGCAATCGGCATCGGGCATGATGTCGGCAGATATTACAAAAATGCGGTGACAATTATGGATATCAATGATTTGGGTGAAACCATGATTGGCAAAATGGAAGAGCTATTCGGCAAAGCTGCTTAGAGCTATATAAGCTTACTCTTTAGGTGCTTTTGCAGGAGCAGCTTTTTTTGCAGCAGGCTTTTTTGCAGCTTTCGGCTTTGCAGCAGTTGCTGATTTAACCTTTGCAGGTTTTGCTTCTCCGGCTTTTTTCGCTTTTGCAATCAGAGATTTTGGGGAAACATGCTTCTTCTGAGTTTCTGAGCGCTTCACAAGCTTTTTCAAATCCTCTTCAGATAATTTTTTAAGCAATGCTCTTCTGAGCTTTTGCCCTGATGCCGCCAATTTTCTGTTTGGCGTATTCACCAAAAATTTATCAATTCCACCAACATGCTCAACCGAGCGCAATGTTTTTACGGCAATTTTCAATATCAATTTGCCCAAATAATCACTTTGCAAAGCGATATGTTGAACATTCGGGTCAAAACGTCTTCTTGAACGTACCCCAGTTTGACTTCTGTTAACAGGAACGTTATGACCGGTTTGCGGCTTAACACCCAATAATTCACAAGCTCTTGACATCTTTTCCGCCTAAATTAGTTATTTAATTATATAATTTTTATGTTCTAGTGTATATCTTAGGACGGCGGAATATATATATTTAACCAATAAGGGTCAAGAGATTTTATGAAAAAACTGATTTATGTTTTTGTAACACTGGCAGTTCTGGTGGGACTTGCCGCTATAATTATACCGATTATCGCCGATCCTAACCGCTACAAAGAGCAGATTACCAAGAAATTTCGCGAAAGTACGGGGTATGAGATTGCTATCGGCGGGGAAATAGAACTTTCTGTTTTTCCGTTTGTTGAAGCATCTGCCACACAGATTTCTATTGCTAATGGCTCCAAAGTTTTTGCCGGAGCGGAAGAAATATCTGCCGAGGTTGAGCTTTTTCCACTGCTTTCGGGTGAAATTAAAATTGGCTCAATAGAAATCAAGAAGCCGAGTGCAACATTGATTAAAACCGCCAACGGTAATAATTGGGAAGTGATAGGTAAGGAAAAGACAGAGGATGCCGGAAAATCTGGCAGTTCAAGCAAGCCCGCAAAGCTGGCAATTGATGAAATTAAAATCACTGAAGGTAGCGTGGAATATCGTGATGAGGCTTCGGGCAAGAATTATGCGATTGATAATATTAACCTGAATTCCGCGCTTGGCTCAACACAAGGCCCGCTTTCACTTATCGGGAATTTTGAGTTTTCGGGTGAAGAAATGGGGATTAATGCGAATATTGATAATTTCGATAATCCGAAAATTGCAATGAGGCTGACTGCGGTAAATTCTGAAATAGGCTTTGACGGAAATGCCGAAAGCGGGAAATTCTCGCTGAAAAGCTCAGATGTGAATAATTTGCTGAAATTTGCTGACCCAAGCGGGAATATGAGATTTGCTAACCCTACTGCGGATATTTCCGCCAATATCAGCAAAGAGGGAGAGGTTTATAAACTTTCTGATGTGAATTTTAATTTGGGGCAAACCTCGGGAAAAGGCAATCTTGCAGCGCGCTTAACCGAAAATGCAAATAGCATAAGTGCGGCGTTTAATTTCTCAAATCTGGTGATAGAAGATTTGATTCCGGAAACTGGTGCAGCGAAGGAAGCTGTGGAAGATATGCCGAAACCCGACAAAAGAAAAGCCGGATTTCTCGATACATTATATATGAAGGCGAATGTAAATGCCGACAAGGTCGCGTATAAAAATGCGAAATTCTCCAATTTGAAAGTGAAAGCCTCGGCTGAAGGCAAGGAAATTACTCTGCAACCGATTGAGATGAATTTGCCGGATGGTGGCAAGTTTTTGGCCTATGCAGTTATTGGAGAGAATAGCCGTGGTGTGAAGTATGTTGAGGGTAAGTTTGAAACATCGGGAAATAATTTGCGTCAGGTTTTGAAGGCATTTGATATTGATGTGGCGAGTATAAAATCCGATAAGTTGAAGAGTTATAAAGCCGATTCTTCAATCTATGTTGCGCTGAATAATACTCCTACGGTGGAAATGAACAGGACGAAAGCAACCGTTGATGGGATTAATTTTAACGGTTCGATAAATGCAAATCTGAAAAAAACACCGGAAATTACGCTAAGCGGTGGAATCGGAGTAATTGACCTTGATTCTATGCTGGTGAAGAAAGAGAAAGTTGCGAATGCGCGTGCAGATGGCGTGAATAAGGGCTCTGATATCGACTTTTCGGCAATTAGTGATTTCTCATCAAAAGTAACATTAGCTTTGGGTGTAGGCAAGCTGGTTTATGACGGCGCAGCATATAGCAATATCAAGGTTTCCGGAGTTGTTGAAAAAGGTTTGGCACATCTGAAAAGCTTCTATTTTGATTCAGCCAAGCTTTCAGCCGGCGGTGCGGTGAAGATTGATACCAAAGGCGCAAAACCAAAAATATCGGTGAATCTTAATCTAGGAAATTTGGATACGGCATTATTCCTAAATAAGGAAGCGGCGAGTAATAAATCCACAGCACCAAAAGGCGCTGCCAGATGGTCGGAGAAACCGATTGATTTGAGTGTTTTGCGGCAAATGGATACTGAATTTACTGCCAAGATAAAGAGCCTGACTCATGATAGGCTGCGCTTGGACAATGTTGAAACAAACGGTACTCTGGTCAATTCGGTACTTATTATAGACAAGCTTACTGCTGCGGCATTTGATGGAAGTCTTGGCCTTTCTGCTAATATTGCTGCCGGAAATGTACCGACTTTTAAGATGAGTTTTAGCGGGAACAATCTGAATACGCTCAAGATTATGGATGCTTTCGCCGATATGGATCGTATCAAGCGTGGTACGGTATCGGTGAATGGTAAATTGGAAAGTTCCGGCATCCATCAAAAAGCGATGGTGCAAAATCTACAGGGTAATATTGCGGTGAATGGACGTGATATTGTTGTGCAGGGATTTGATGTTGAAGGTTTCGCCAACCGTATCACCAATATTAATAATGAGGCGGAAGCTTTGAGCCTGTTGCGGGTGATGTCCAATGAGAATAGCTATACTACAATTAAAACGATTGAGGGCCCGATATATATCGAAAAAGGTGTGGCAAATATTCCGGGGATTAACCTCGATGCCGGAGCTGCCAAAGGTGTGTATAAAGGTTATTTAGACTTGCCGAAATGGTATATGGATACGGATGCAGTGTTTGGGATTTATATGCCCGATAACAGAGAGCGCCCGAAAATTGGCATCAGGATATATGACGCAATTGATAACCCCAAAAAGGATGTCGATGCGCGTGAAGTTATTCAATATTATGTCAAAAAATTGCTAAAAGGTTTGATCAAAGGCAATGTGCTCAATGAAAGTGACTTTGCGCCTGTGCAGAAATTTTTGCCGCCCGGAATTGTTGCGCAAGAGCCGCAAAGCGGAGGCGATAATGCAGATGCAGAAGCGCCAGTGGATGGTGATAATGCAGGTGATGCGGGTGCGGTTGATGGCGGCCTAGCCCCAGCCGAACCGACTATAGAAGAAGAAAAGCTGAAACCTGAAGAGCAAATTTTGAGAGGGTTGATAAATCAGCTTGGTAGGTAGGTTAGCCGGATTTTTTACTTAAAGGGTGGAATTTGGAAACTATTTCCTGCAATTTTTCTGCCTGAATATGGGTGTAAATCTCAGTGGTGGCAATCTGCTCATGTCCCAGCAATTCCTGCACAAGCCGCAAATCCGCGCCGTTATGCAGCATATGGCTGGCGAATGAATGGCGTATAACATGCGGCGAAACTTGTGCCGGATTGAGGTTTGATTTAAGCGCCAGCTCTTTGAGCATTTGCCCGAAGCGTTGGCGGGTAATATGAGATTTGCCGGAAGGAAATAGCCAATATTCGATATCATTATTATCCAGATATTCGTGCAATGCGGCGATAGCAAAGCTGCCCAGTGGCACAAGACGTTCCTTACTCCCTTTACCTTTGACAAAAACGTAATACTCCCCATTTTCAACGTGGATGCAGGTTTTTTTGAGTGAAATAAGCTCTGAAACGCGCAAGCCTGTAGCATATAAGATTTCCAGCATTAGCTTCAGGCGTAAATCTTCTTGCGTGGCCTCAAGCAATGTTTCTACATCTTTTGCGCTCATGAATTTGGGTAGGGATTTTCCGGTTTTTGGGGCTTCCACATCGCTGGTAGGATTATCTTTGCGGATTTTTTCCGTATATAAATATAGGAAAAACTGGCGCAAAGAAGAGAGTTTGCGCGCCCGTGTTTTGGCAGATAGACCGGAATCCGAAAGTGATTTGAGGAATTTCCTGATATCATCGGCGCTACAACTTTCTACCGATATTTTATTTCCTGCTGCAAATTCACACAAATCACGCTGATAGGCCTCAATCGTGTTTCTTGAGCTGCCGCGTTCAACCGACATCATTTCCAAAAAAGATTCTATATGCAATTGATTGTTCATTAATTGTAAAATTTAGATTATTATGTGAATATGTTGATACTGGCTGATTGTAAGTGAAAATGCAGAAAATATACACAAAAAAACCGCTAGTCCTAATCGGGCTGATGGGCGCAGGGAAAACCACCATAGGTGTGCATTTGGCGCATAAGATACATTTGCCGTTTCTGGATTCAGATAGGTTGATAGAAGATTTGGCAGGAGTGACGATACCGGAAATCTTTGAGCGTGATGGTGAAGAATTTTTTAGAAAAGTGGAATCAAAAACTATCCGCAAATATCTGAAAAAAGAAGAAGCTTTCGTCATGGCAACAGGTGGCGGCGCATTTATGGATGAGCAGGTGCGTACGAGTATAAAAAAGAATGCTATATCTATCTGGTTACGTGCAGAATTGGAAATATTGCTGGCAAGGGTTGAGCAAAATAAAACGCGCCCATTGCTTAATGATGTTGATAAAAAGCAAGTCTTGCAGGATTTGATGGAGAAAAGATACCCTATATATAGCCAAGCGGATATAATTGTTGATACAGATTCAAATTCCCGCACAATTATCGTGAATGAAATTATCAGACAAATAGAAATATTCGGGCAGAAAAATAAGTGAAAAAACTAACGCTAGATTTGGGTAATAGAAGTTATGATATTCTAATTGGCGATGGGCTTTTTGCGCATTTGCCGGAATATTTACCGCTTAAAAAAACTGCAATTGTGGTAGATGAAAATGTGGCGAATTTGCATTTGGAAAAATTGCAGGCTGAGCTGGATAAGAATAATATTTCGCATACTAGCAAAATCCTTCCCGCAGGTGAGGGTACAAAGAGCTTTAAATATCTGGAAGAAGTGACCGAATGGCTGCTGGAACAAAAAATTGAGCGCAACTCAACGGTCATAGCATTTGGTGGCGGGGTGATTGGTGATTTGGTTGGATTCGCGGCAAGTATGGCAATGCGCGGGATAAATTTTATCCAAATTCCGACAACATTATTGGCGCAGGTGGATAGCTCAGTGGGTGGAAAAACTGCAATTAATTCGCGCTATGGTAAGAATCTTATCGGCGCATTTTATCAGCCGAAGCTGGTGTTGGCTGATACATCTCTGCTTGAAACTTTGCCAGAGAGAGAGTTTTTATCCGGTTATGCTGAAGTTGTGAAATATGGTTTGATTGATAATGCAGAATTTTTTCAGTGGTTGACAGAAAACTGTCTGGATAATAAAGAAAATTTGCAGCAGGCGATTTATGAATCATGCAAAGCCAAAGCGGAGATTGTTTCTGCCGATGAGCGAGAAGCGGGTAAGCGCGCATTGCTGAATTTCGGACATACATTTGGACATGCGCTGGAGGCGGAAACCGGATTCTCCGATAAGCTGTTGCACGGTGAGGCGGTGAGTTTGGGGATGCTAATGGCGTTTAAATTCTCGGCTGAACTTGGGTATTGCAGTTTGCAGGATATGAAAAAAGTTGAAGAATATTTTGTGAAATCAGATTTGCCGACAGACCCACTGAAATATCTGGAAGAATGGAATGCAGAAAAACTTGTTGAGCATATGCGCCTCGATAAGAAGGTGAAAAATGGCAAGATGGTTTTCATATTAGCGCGCGGAATTGGCGAAGCGTTTATTGCCGAAGATGTTGAGGAAAAGACCTTATTAAACTTTTTGAGAAATTATGGACACTGATTATATTTTAATTATCGTTATTTTTTTTCTGATATTATTATCCGGATTCTTCTCCGGCTCAGAAACCGGATTGACCGGTGTTAACAAGGCTCGTATGCATAAGCTTGCCAGTGAGGGCAATAAGCGCGCGCAAATGGTGATTAATTTACGGCAGGATAAGGATAGGTTAATCGGGGCAATATTGCTTGGTAATAATGTGGTAAATATTGCGGCATCAATGCTGGCAGCCTTAGTGGCGCAATCAATTTTTGGTAAGGAGGGGATTGCGTTGGTTGTAGCAACCGGAGTGATGACGATTATGATTCTGATTTTCGGTGAAGTTATGCCGAAAACCTATGCATTCCAAAGCTCGGATAAGGTGGCGATTATGGTTGCGCCAATTTGGAATGTATTGGTGAAAATATTGAATCCGATAACGATTGTGGTGCAGGCTGTTTCCAGAAGTTTGCTAAAATTATTGAGAGTTGGTAAAGGCAAAGAATTAGTGAATGGGGTGGATGCTTTGCGCGGTGCGATTGATATGCATCATACAGAAGGATCGGTGGTGAAAGATGACCGTGATATGCTGGGAAGTATTCTGGACTTAAGCCAAATTGAAGTTGCTGAAATTATGGTGCATCGCAAGGATATGACAACGGTTAATCTGGATGATGAGCCAGCAGCAATTGTGGAGCAGGCGATAACATCTATACATACTAGATTGCCAGTTTGGGAAAATGATGATGAGAATATTATCGGCGTTTTAATTACCAAAGATGTGCTGAAATTAGACCGTGATAATATGGATAAAGAGGCGGTGCGGGCGTTGCTGCATGAACCGATGTTTACACCGGATAAAACTTCATTACGTGACCAGATGGAATTATTCCGCAATCGCCGCAGCCATATTGCAATTGTGGTTGATGAATATGGGGCGTTGATGGGCTTGTTGACACTTGAAGATATATTAGAAGAGATTGTCGGTCAGATTGAAGATGAGCATGATAAGGTGATTCGCGGGATTAAGAAGCAATCTGGCGGTGGTTATAAGATGCGGGGAAATCTCAGTTTGCGTGATTTGAATCGTGAATTGGGCTGGAGCTTAGAAAGTGATGGTGACGCAACAACGATTGCCGGATATGTTATAAATTTGGCAGAAAGAATTCCCGATGTCGGTGAAGAATTTAGCCATGAAGGCAAGCTTTTTAGGGTGTTGGGGAAAGTGAGAAATCAGATAACCAGCATTTCCGCACTTGAGATTGAGCAGTATGAAGATGAGAGTTAATCGGGGCAATATATGAGCTCAAAAAGCAACAGTCACGAAGGATTCATAATTGAGTTTTATCAGCTAGGAAATGCGTTGAAGGTCAGCGCGATTGATCCCAAAACCTTCCGTGAAGTCTCGATTGTAGGCGATCCTAAGGCTTCGCAAGAAGAGATGATTAAAGTTGCAGTCAAGAAATTGCAGTATGTCCTCGCTAAGGAATAACTTGACTTAGATGTGCAATATAATATCGTTGTGCAACGCAATAAATATATCAAATTCAGGAGAATATAATGCCTATAACCGCAGATAAAAATTCCAGTAATTCCGCTAATAACTCAACTAATAAGAATCAGCCGAATAGTGCTAAGCCTAATGATGCTCAGGCTAAAGCTAAAATAGCGTCCGGTGCAAATAAAGTAACACCGATTACTGCGGCTCAGAAGCCAGCAGAAAAAGCGAAGCCAGCAAAGAAAAAGAAGGCAGTCAAAAAAACGGCAGCAACCCCGCAAGTAAAGCAAGCTGAAAAACCTGCTGCGAAAGCGGCTAATAATGCTCAGAAAAAGGCTGCAAAAAAAATTGTAAAGAAAGCTAAGAAACTTGCCAAAAAAACAGCGGTGAAAAAGCCGGCGCTGAAGCCAGCTAACAAGGTAGCACCAGCAAAGAAAAAGAAAGTAGCAAAAACAGCTTCCGCGAAACCGCAAGCAAATGCGGCGGCAAATAAAGCGCAATCTGCGAAGCAATCAGCGGCAAATAAGGCAATTGACGCAACCGCAGAAAAATTAAAAATGGCTTTTGAGCAATCGTCGCAAATTACAAATCAGGCGATAAACACGGCGGTGAATACTGCGAAAAAAGCGCAAGAAACCCAGAATCGGGTTGTGAAGATTAATAAGAAAGCATCAAAGAAGATTTCGCGCAAAGTTAAAAATACAGCCAAAAAGGTCAGCGCAGCTACGGCGAAAAATGTTGCGGTGAATACCAAGGTTGCGGCAGATGTGAACCAAAATAATTCGCAGGCAGTTGCCAAGGGTTTGAAAACGGCAACATCAAATTGGCAAAGAACCGGTCAGGAGTTAGCAAGCTTTGCCGGACGTAATTTTGAGCAAAATGCAGAGGCGGCACGTCAGGCTTTAGCGGCGAGGGATATCAATGATTTCTTCCGAATTCAGAATGATTTATTCAAACAGAATATGGAATCTTGTTATGAATATTCACGCAATTTTTCAAAAATTTGTTCGCAGGCAAGTGCGGAAATTTTGCAGCCTTTGAGTCAGAATATTCAAGAAAACTCAAAGAAAATTTCTGATATCGTCCGCAAAAATTTTGCTAAATAGAGTGCGTTGCTGGGGGCTATTAGCTAATAGCAATTTTCGGACGTAGGAAATGTTTTGTTTTTAACATCCCTGGCATATTGTTTGACGGCAGCGGAGATTTCTTCGTTTAAGCTTCCAAATTTCTTGACGAATTTTGGTGATTTGCTATTTGGCGCTGCCAGACCCAGCATATCTTCGCTTACCAAAACCTGCCCATCACAATCCGGCGAAGCACCAATCCCGATTACCGGAATTTCAAGAGCTTGAGTGATTTCTTTTGCCAATGATTCTTTCACGCCTTCAACGACAATTGAAAAGCAACCAGCATCTTGCAAAGCCCTTGCATCTTCCATAATCTTGTTTGCGGAATCCTCATCTTTACCCTGCACCTTAAACCCGCCATAAGTGTTGAATGATTGCGGTTTAAGGCCAATATGCCCCATCACCGGAATTCCTGCATTTACCAGCAAGTGCACGCTTTCGGAGATTTCCACTCCGCCTTCCAGCTTAACTGCCTGACATCCGGTTTGCGAGATGATTTTTGCGGCATTCCGAAAGCTTTGCGCGGGAGATTCCTGATATGAACCAAAAGGCATATCAACTACGACCAAGGCGGAATTTGAACCGCGTATTACTGCGCTACCGTGATTTATCATCATCTTGACGCTAACGGGCAGGGTAGAATCCATGCCATATAGCACCATGCCCAACGAATCCCCGACTAGAATTATATCGACATATTCATCAATAATTGCGGCAAGCGGGTATGTGTATGCTGTGAGCACGGCAATCTTCTCTTGGCCTTTCATTGCGGTTATTTGCGGGATAGTTTTGCGCATATAGCTTTATTATAAGGTTTATCGTCTTATCACAAGTCTGTTTCAATAATATTTACGAATTGTATGAGGGCTATTCGGAAGAGGTTTTCGGATTATTTGGTAGCGGGTGCTGGGCTTGTATCATCTCTTCCTTATTATCTTTAGGTAGTAATATGGTAATTTTTGTACCTTTGCCGACTTCACTATGAATTTTTAGCTCACCACGCAACAACTCGGTGAATTTCTTGGTGAGTGGCAATCCAAGCCCTGTACCTTCATATTTTCTGGATAACTCGCTATCAACCTGCCCAAATGGTGAGAGGGCTTTTGCGATATCTTTGGGCGCAATCCCGATTCCGGTATCTTCAACTTCAATTCCGATGCGCTTGTCAGATATATTTTCCCATATTGAAACTTTTACACTACCTTCGGCAGGAGTGAATTTCACCGCATTTGAAAGTAGATTGAGAAGGATTTGCTTTAAGCGTTTAGCATCGGAGGTGATTATAATATGCTCTGAAGGTAAATCTTTTACCAAGGCAACTTGGGCACTATTTGCGCGCGGTTCTTGGGTTCTTAGGCACACCGCCACCATCTTATTGAGGTCAATTTCTTCATATTCAAGTTCCAGCTTGCCCGATTCTGCTTTTGAGTAATCAAGAATATCATTTATCAGGCTCAAAAGATGCACACCCTGCGCGTGGATATCCTTGGTATAGCTTTGATATTGCTCATTCTGAATTGGTCCCATTACTTCATCTTTCATAATCTCGGAGAAGCCGATAATGGCGTTTAGCGGAGTGCGTAATTCGTGTGAAATATTAGCCACAAATTGTGATTTTTGTTTATTCTCGGTTTCCGCTTTTACTTTTGCGGAGGTCAATTCAACATTAGTTTCATGCTGTTTCTCAATAATTTTCTCAGCGCGGCGTGATGTATAAATTAACAAAGTAAATAATATTCCGAATATGACTAATATAAACCCAGCGCCGATATATTGGAAATTACGCATCACCCCAATAGCGTCGGTGACATCATAATAAATTTCAATAACACCGTCTAATTCCGGTTTCTGATTGCTCAATATACCAACATAATTTTCCGACATAATGGGGATAAGAGTGCGAACTAATATGCCCTCCTTAATTTTCCCGCCTGCTGTATAAAATTGTGCGTCCTCAACAATCTCACTTTGCGGTTTGCCGTCTTTTATTATGTCAAAAATATTGATACTGACATTCTCATTAAGGTTATTATCCGTGCCGGAGATATTTAATGTATTATGTGTGGTTCTGATAAAAGGTTCGCCATTTGGGGAATAGAGGTTAAAGCGGGCGATAGGGATTTCTTGTAAGAATCTGACAGTATCTTTGCCGAAATTGACGTATTCAACATATTCCGCTCTATCCTGCGAGGCGATGTCATAAATAATCTTGACGACCTCCCTATGTTCTTTCCAAACTGTGTTTGTATAAACCTTCGCAATTGAAATATTATTCGTCTGAACTTGGTTTGAAATGATATTATCCGCAGTTGTGCGGTAGTACCAGCCGATAAAGGCTGTTGCGCAAATTACCAGCACAATGCTGGACATAAAAAAGAACTTCAGATACGAAAACATAATAACTAGCTAGTTGTATAGTCTTTTATAAATCAATTTATTACTTCGCCAAACTACGGACTCGGCTTCAATCATGTATTTTTGATATACATTCAATCATCCTCGCCTAGATTAGCTTGCCTTAAACCAATTTACAAAAGACTGTAATAGGAAAATGTTACAGTTGATATATTAATAAAGCGTTATCAAGCCATAATCTGAGTAAAATTTGTAGTGCTAGGAGTTTTAGGCTATAATCCTGTGTAATTATCATGGGAAAGTGTAGCTACATACTAGCGTTAACATTGATTGCCGCGCCTGCGCAGGCAAGTGACGCATATTGCAGTTTGCCACATGATAATAGCGGTGCTATGAAAAGCATTCTAAGTCGCGTTACATCGGTTCTAGCTTCAACCAATTTACCCCGTCATAGTGGCCGTGATGAACGGGTTGGCAACCTTCCGCCTCTATTTGAGGATGATGGCAATTCCCGCAAACTAGGCCCAAAAATTCGCTTGGAAGCTGCCGATGATAATGGGATGCAGGTGGTTATTGAAGGTAATCAGCAGGGTGGTGATATAGCGGGACAGGTAATTGTTGCAGAAGAATTACTGGAACAAATGATTGAAAAGAAAATTAAGGATAGTGGCGGCTATGGGGCATCTCAGGGGATGGTGTCAAAATTGCAGCTATCTCCAAAAACTTTGGGTTTATTGCGAGGCTTGCCTGCCGGAATCTCTGATCCGCAAATCCCTAAAACTCAAAAAATTGCAATAAATCGTGGTTTGTTCGAAGAAAGCTATATTGACGCAGCCGAATCGGTAGACGGGGAGGATTCTGAGGCAATTGACGCAGGAGAATCTAAGGCGAGCTTTGAAATACAGGTAAAAAACCAAAAAGTAACCGCAGCAGAAATAGATCAGCTACAGGATAGCCTGAAAGCGCTATCAATGGGTCAATATGAAAGTGCAGTGGCGATGTATAAGGCAGTTCTTGCCAAAGATAAGAAAAATAAGGATGCCTTGTTGGGTTTAGCAACTGCATATCATAAAAGCGGGCAAAGGACGCAAGCGCGGGCAGCTTATGAGAATTTGCTGAGATATTATCCAAAATATGAGGCCGGGCTGAATAATTTATTGGCTCTAGCCGCCGAAGAAGCTCCACTGGAGGCTTTGGCAGAGCTTGACGAATTGCAAAGAAGAAGCCCTAATCTGGCAGTAATCTATGCCCAGAAAGCCTATATATATGCTGATTTATCCGATTATGAAAAGGCGATTGAGAATTTTGCCAGAGCTTTGGAAGTTGAGCCTGATAACGCGGATTATCAATATAATTTGGCGATAATTCTGGATCAAAACGGTCATCGTGAAGATGCGGCAAGAATTTATCAAAACCTGATCGCTCTAGGTCTGAAAGGAAAGCGTATTCCGGTTGATTTACGTGCTTTGCAGGAAAGACTTGCATATGTGAGTGCAAATCTAAATTAATCTATCTGAGAGTTAATAGTTCTTTAACCCAGATATGAGAGATTTAACTTACATAATATAAATGGCAGGCAATTCCATATGGAAGATATCTCTGAGTTATTAAATCTTACGAAGAAGAATAATGCTTCGGATTTGCACTTATCTGCAAAGAAACCGCCTATCATGCGGATTAATGGAGATATGATACGGGTGGATTCAGTCCCTGCATTGACGCCTGAGCAGGTGAAATCGATGATTTACTCGATAATGAGTGAGCAGCAAAGGGCGACCTTTGAGAAGGAATTCGAGATGGATTTTGCGATTTCTTTTTCGGAAGATGCGCGTTTCAGGGTGAATGCCTTTAACACAATCGATGGGCCCGCGGCTGTATTTCGTGTGATTCCCGGTAAAATCCTAAGCTTGGAAGAGGTTGGTGCGCCGCCTATTTTAGCTGAACTCACACAAAAAGAAAAAGGGCTGATTCTGGTGACAGGTCCAACCGGTAGCGGTAAATCGACTACGCTTGCTGCGATGATTGACCATATAAATACCCGCCAAAGAAAACATATTATTACAATTGAAGACCCAATCGAATTTACTCATCAGTCGAAGCAATCTCTGATTAACCAGAGAGAAGTAGGAATTCATACAAAAGCATTCTCAAGAGCCTTAAAAGCAGCATTGCGCGAAGATCCTGATGTTATATTGGTCGGCGAGCTGCGTGATCTGGAAACCGTGCATTTGGCGCTGACGGCTGCTGAAACCGGACATATCGTTTTTGGTACATTGCACACAAGTAGTGCGCCAAAGACAATCGACAGGATTATTGACGTTTTTCCGGCAAATGAAAAAGAAATGATACGTTCAATGCTTTCAAGCTCAATCGAGGCGGTGATAACGCAAAAATTGCTAAAACGGAAGGATGGTTCAGGGCGGGTTGCATGCCATGAAATTATGCTTGGTTCACAGCCAATCAGAAACTTAATTCGTGAAAACAGAATTCCGCAAATTGGCTCTATGATACAAATAGGCAGCAAACAGGGAATGAAATTAATGAAGGATTCGGTTTATCAGCTATTGCAGGATGATATTATCGATAAAGAAACGGCAATGCAGGCTGCTGCCGAAAAAACCGCTACGGATGACGATGAAGGCGGAATCAACAAGGGTTCTTTCTAATGAATATTATCGCACTTTTGCGCAGAATGGCGGAATGTGGAGCTTCAGATTTATATCTGACCAGCGGGTTACCGGCAACTTGGCGGGCGGATAAAATTGTTGAGCAAGGCGATGAAGTGCTTACTAATGTGAATATTCAAGATATGGCTGAGGCAATATTATCCAAAGAAGATTTAGCCAGCCTTCCTAAAAATAAAGAGCTGAATCTCGCATATAGGGATACAAACGGCGAAAGATATCGGATAAATATTTTCTATCAAATGCAGAATTTAGGCATGGTTATCAGAAGGGTGAATACACAAATCCCGACCATAGATGATTATAATCTGGACGATATATATAAAACCTCAATCATGAAGCATAGCGGCTTGATTCTGGTTGTAGGCCCTGCAGGTTCAGGAAAATCTACATCAATTGCAGCGATGCTTGAACATAGAAATAAACATGGTGACGGACATATAATTACTATCGAAGATCCGGTAGAATTTGTGCATCAGCATGATAAATGTATTTTTACCCAACGCGATATCGGCATTGATACCAACTCGTGGGATGAGGCATTGAAGAACACTTTGCGCCAACGTCCCGATGTTATATATATCGGGGAAATTCGCGACCATAAAACCATGCAACATGCGCTGGATTATGCAGAAACCGGACATTTATGCATTTCAACATTGCATGCACCGTCGGCGAGTCAGGCAATTGAACGCATTGCCAATTTAGCCCCTGAGGCGGAGAATAAACAAAGATTATATACTTTATCGCAAACTTTGCGGGCAATTATCGCACAAAGATTAGTGCCTAGCATAGATGGCGAGAGTAGAGTTCTGGCAACTGAAATTCTTAGAAATGAAGGTTTGATGCGGAGCTTAATTGCTGCCGGAAATGTTGAGGAAATCAAGGAGCTAATGTATAAAAATAATGATATCGGCATGATGACCTTTGAGCAAAGCCTGCGGCATTTATATAAAACCGGAAAAATTAGCAAGGAAACAGCGGTGACTGCCTCGGAAAATCCAGATAATATGAAGCTGGAATTGATGAAAGAAGGGTTCGGCTCGCAAAAATTTAATGGCTCAGATTTTTAAGCTTCCATAATTATTCTTGTTTAAATTTTATTTCCAGCTAACCTGAGAAAGATGGAAAACCCTTTTGATTTATTTGAAATATGGTTTGCTGAAGCACAGAATATCGGCTTGAAAGAGCCGACTGCTATGCATCTTTCTACCGTTTCCAAGGATGGGAAACCATCTTCACGCATAATTTTGCTGAAAGGGCATGATGAGCGCGGTTTTGTATTTTACACTAACTCAAATTCGCGTAAAGGCGGAGAATTGGCGGAAAATCCCAATGTTGCCTTGTGCTTTTATTGGATGGATTTGGGTAAACAAATCAGAATCGAGGGCAAGGTGAGTGAAGTAAAAGGCAAGGAGGCGGATGAATATTTTGCATCCCGACACCCGCAAAGCCGTTTGGGGGCATGGGCGAGCAAGCAATCACAGGTGATGCCGAGTCGTGAAGAGTTTTTGGCGGATGTGGAAAAGGTGCGTGAGAAATTTGGAGATAACCCGCCGCGCCCAGAGCATTGGTATGGTTATCGCGTCAATCCTGAGCGTATGGAATTTTGGCAGGAAGGCGAGTTTCGCCTGCATAACCGCGATATATAT
>Ga0066640_10000659_pt1 | contig 20321 bp, 14 predicted proteins | sample CryGeyCG2114_020_2_FD_59505 | JGI IMG/M metagenome (GOLD analysis project Ga0066640, IMG submission 59505) | Groundwater microbial communities from aquifer - Crystal Geyser CG11_big_fil_rev_8/21/14_0.20 | ecosystem: Environmental > Aquatic > Deep subsurface > Groundwater | place: USA: Utah... | reverse complement strand
AAAATTCCATGCGTACGCCGTCGCCCCCCACTCAGTATGTCAAAAGCGGATTGCCGAATCTCGACAAGACCATCGACGGACTGCGCCTCGGTGACAACGTTGTTCTGAAAGTTGAAGATCTTTCCGATTACATCCGTTTCTCCCACGCCTTCATCCGCAACGCGTTGAAAGAAAAGCACCGCTGCGTCTATTTCCGATTTGCCCCGCATGAGCCCATCCTCGATCCCCAGCCGGGGCTCGAGATCATAGAGATGCACCCTGATTTGGGTTTCGATCTGTTTAGCGCCGAGGTCCATGACCGCATCTCGCAGCTCGGCAAAGGCACCTTCTACGTGTTCGACAACCTTTCGTCTCTCGTTGAGGAATGGGCCACCGATGAGCTGCTGGCCGCGTTCTTTCAGGTCACGTGCCCCTTTCTGTATGAAATGGACACCGTGGCCTACTTCGCGCTCACCCGGGGCCGCCATGCTCACGCCGCGGTGGCTCGTATTCGTGACACCACGCAAGTCCTGCTGAGCGTTTATCATGTCAAAGACAAGGTGTATGTGCATCCGCTCAAGGTCTGGGGACGTTATTCTTCGCAGATGTTCCTGCCTCACGAGATCACCCCCGACGGGTGGCACCCGGTGTTTCACAGCGAAGCGGCCGCTGAAGTCTCAGCCCTGGCCAGTGCCACCCCGCTGGAATCCGAGATCAGGACCATCGCGCCGTGGGACAGTGTCTACCGCAAATTGTCGCGGTTCCGGGAATTGGACCCGCCGTTACCCGAGGATGCCCCTGAGATTGTCGGGCTTAAACAGGAATTTTCCCGGATGATGCTGGGCAACCACCCCACGTTTAACCGGCTGGTTGATCAGTTCCTGCGTCTGGAAGATTTGTTCCAGATCCGCAACCGTCTCATCGGCTCAGGGCGTATCGGCGGGAAAGCCGCCGGCATGCTCATCGCACGCCGCATCCTCGAGAAGCACAAAGGTTCTCTGGGATTCAGCGAAATCCTCGAGAACCACGATTCTTTCTTCATCGGGTCAGATGTGTTTTTCACCTTTCTGATCGATAACGATCTCTTCCGCCTGCGGCACTATCTGACCAAGAAACCGCAGTATTCCGAAGAGGAATTCCGCGAGGTCGAAGCCCGATTCCTGACGGGGGAGTTCCCTCCCGAGATCGTCGAGCAATTCCGCCGCATGTTGGATTATTACGGGCAGGCGCCCATCATCGTGCGTTCGAGCAGTCTGCTTGAAGACAGTTTCGGCAATGCCTTTGCCGGCAAGTACCGCAGTGAGTTTTGCGTCAACCAGGGTGATCTTTCCCGGCGGCTCACCGATTTTGTCCACGCGGTCAAACTGATTTATGCCAGCGCCCTGAGCCCCGATTCGCTCAGGTACCGCCGAAAACGCGGCCTGGGCGACCAGGATGAGCAGATGGCGGTCCTGGTCCAGAGGGTATCGGGCCGGCCGTACCGCCACTACTTCTTCCCGTCGCTGGCCGGGGTTGCGATGTCGCGCAACCTTTACGTATGGAACAAACGCATCGATCCGCAGAAGGGCCTGGTCCGTCTCGTCTTCGGCCTGGGCACCCGCGCCGTTAACCGCGTGGGCAATGACTATCCCCGCATGATCCCCTTGAGCCATCCGGGCCTGCGTCCGGAGAGCGCCAGGCAGATCCCGCGCTACTCTCAGAAGATGGCCGATGTCCTGAACATCCAAACTAATGATTTCGAGAGCCTGATGATAAGCGAGCTGATGACAGAACCGGATTATCCCCATTTGCACCTTTTTGTGTCCGAGGAGAAAGGGGGGTTTCTCACCGATCCCGTCAGCACGGTGGTCGACACGCCTGTCAACCAGCTGGTGTTTACCTTCAACGGGCTGATCGGCCGCAAAGAATTCACCGACATCCTCGACAGCGCGCTTACCGAGCTTGAGCGTGTTTACCGGCAGACCGTCGAAATCGAGTTCACTTTCTCCATTCGGTCCGACGGACGGCTGGGGTTCAATCTGCTCCAGTGCCGGCCCATGACCATTCCCGGGCAGGAAGGGTTTACCGGACCGGTCCCGAATGTCGCGGCCGAGGACACTCTTTTTTACTCCAACAAATTTCTAGGAGCCGGCCAGGTCGAAAAGGTGCGTTACCTGATCTATGTCGACCCGCGCGCCTACGGGAAGCTCCAGGACATCGATGAAAAGCGGATGATCGGCCGCCTCATCGGCCGGGCCAACGAACGCCTCGCCGCCGGGGGAGAGAAGCTGGCCATCATCGGCCCGGGTCGCTGGGGCAGCAGCAACATCGACTTGGGGGTCAATGTCAGTTACGGCGACATCGATAACACCTGCGCACTGATTGAGATCGCGCACACGGAGGCCGGCCATTCGCCGGAAGTTTCCTACGGCACGCATTTTTTTCTTGATCTCGTCGAGTCCAACATTCTCTATACGGCCATTTACCCGGATGAAGCCGCCTGCGCCATCAACGAAGATTTCTTAAGGACAAAGGACAACGAGCTGCCTGTCCTGTTCCCGGAGCACCCGGCGCTGGCCGGTGTGATCCGCATCATCGATATCCCCAAGGTCCGCGGCGGGCGCATGGCGCATCTGATCGCGGACCCGCAGAGGGAACGGATCCTCTGTTATGTGCAGTAAGAGTTTGCAGTAAGACAATCATTGTCCCTTAAGCATTTTCCGCCCCCGACGGCCATGGCCGGCTGGGCCGCGACAGAATCCTTAAGGCACAGCGAACATCTACTTCTTCACCAAGGAGGGGATGCTGTGCTTTAAGGTTTTTTTATTTTAGTGAGCGGGCATATCCAACAACCGGGGCGCTGACAATCCACGCTCCACTGCCGTTTGTGGCAGAGACAACAGAAAGGCCGAGAAAAAATGAACAGCAAATCCGTAAACATCAATAACAAGAAGGAGGATCCCATGGTCGTTGATCTGACTCAACTCAATCCGTTCAAGATCGCGCAGGCCCAGCTTGACCAGTGCGCCAAGATGCTTGGATTGCGCCCCGATGTTCATCAGATGCTGCGCGAGCCCATGCGCGAGATCCATGTGACTATTCCCGTCAAGATGGATGACAAGACCACACAGATTTTCAAGGGTTTTCGTGTCCAGTACAATGACGCCCGCGGCCCGACCAAGGGCGGGATTCGTTTCCATCCCGACGAAACCATCGACACGGTGCGCGCGCTGGCCGCGTGGATGACATGGAAGACGTCGCTGCTCGACCTTCCGCTGGGCGGGGGAAAGGGCGGCGTCATCTGCAACCCCAAGGAACTTTCCTTCGGTGAACTCGAACGGCTCAGCCGCGGCTATATCCGCGCTCTGGCCAAGGCGCTTGGGCCCGACATGGACGTCCCCGCGCCGGATGTCTACACCAACCCGCAGGTGATGGCCTGGATGATGGATGAGTATTCGAAGATCTGCGGCAGGAACCAGTTCGGCGTGATCACCGGCAAGCCGTTGAACCTGGGCGGGTCGCTGGGACGCGGGGATGCCACCGCCCGCGGGGGATGGTACACGATCCGGGAGGCCGCCAAGAAGCTGGGGATCGAGCTCAAAGGGGCGACCGTGGCCATTCAGGGTTACGGCAACGCCGGGTATTATGCCGCTCTGCTGGGCCACACGCTTTTTGGCTGCAAGATCGTCGCGGTCAACGACAGCAAGGGTGGGATCTATTCCAAGAATGGTCTTGATCCTCAAGCGGTTTATGAACACAAGATGAAGACCGGTTCGGTGCTTGGCTTTCCCGGCACATCGCATCTTTATCATGAGGAGATCATCAAACAGGATGTTGACATCCTCATCCCGAGCGCGCTCGAAAACGCCATCCATGGGATCAACGCCAAGGATGTCAAAGCCAAAATCATGGTCGAGCTGGCCAACGGCCCGACCACGATCGAGGCCGACGACATCCTCTACCGCAACGGTGTGCATGTCATCCCCGACTTTCTGGCCAATGCCGGCGGGGTGACGGTCTCCTATTTTGAAATGGTCCAGAATATGTACATGTATTATTGGACCGAGGAAGAGGTGCATCAGCGCCTGGACCGCAAAATGACCGAGGCATACGCGGCGGTGTGGGAGATGTCTCAGCGTCAAAAGGTCGACATGCGCCAGGCGGCCTACGCGGTGGCGGTCAAGCGGGTGGTCGAGGCCATGACAGCGCGCGGATGGGTGTAGGGAGGTTCAGTTCAGAGTTAACAGGTGAGGAATCCAGGTCCCACTCCTGAGAGCCAAGCATCCGCCAGCCTCATTGAAGGGATGGCGGATGCTTGACTTCATTTCCCGCATTTTAACCACGCAGGTTTAACGGTCGTAACCTGCGAGGATGAGGCGGTCGGCGCCGCTCACCGGTTGCTGCGCGGCGCGTTTGCGTTGCGGAAAAACCCTTTGACAAATCGGCATTTGATCGTTATTCTTATCTTTTACCGTTGTTCATTGTTCTTTACAAATTTTACGCAAATTACAACTGGTCACCGGTTGCCGGTCGCTAATTTGCAAAGCAAATTTTGCAGCGGGGTGGAGCAGCCCGGTAGCTCGTCAGGCTCGACTTATGGGCCCCCAGGCCGGAAACGACCTGGTGCAAATCCGTCAAATTCGGGGAAGCTTGCCCTGAGCGAAGTCGAAGGGCCTCGTTCAGAATAGTAATCCCGAGCCAAGCCCGACGGAGCTCCCAAACGAAAGTTTTGGAGCGAAGTCGGGAAGGTGTAGAGACTAGTTGGCGGATCCCGCCTACCTTTCTTAGTTAAATAAGAAGGGCGGGAAAGGTATAGTCCAGACCACAAACCGTGCAGCCAATGTCATTTGGTTGCCTGCCTGCCGGCAGGCAGGCGCGGACGATGAAAATCGTAGTTGGTGAAAAGCATAACCTGAAGGTCACAGGTTCAAATCCTGTCCCCGCAACCAAATTCTCACTACCGGGTGAGAAATCAAAACCCGTTTACCCCTCGGGGGGTAAACGGGTTTTCTTTTTAAAGGGAGGAGATGGTGGATACGAAATTAAAGTCTGACATTGCAGAATTAGAAGTGATTAAGGAATTGTTAAGTCGGGGCTTTAATGTATTAAAACCGATAGGCGATCGGTTAGCTTATGATTTGGCGGTGGATTGTAACAACCGGCTCATAAGGGTCCAGATCAAGGCAGCCTGGTACAACGAGAATAAGGCAATGTATTTGGTAGATAATCGGAGGACAAGAACCAATCGTCGAACTATGATAAGAAAGTGCTATGGTAAGTCGGATTTTGATATTGCGATAATGGTAATACTCGAGAAACGTGTCTTTTATGTTATGCCGGTCGAGGTCTTTACGTCTTATGCAAGTAGTATAGCGATTATTGAGGATGTCAAAAGACAACGGCCGCCGAGGTCTCACGAATTTCGGGAACGATGGGATTTGATCAGCCGACCTTGTGGCTCATGACCTGAAGGCCGTTGCATCGCGCCAACAGTTTTTCACACCCCCAGATGTGCCCTTAAGGTCGTGCGGGCGGTTTCCATGATGCCCTTGGATTTCGTGCGGAGGTTGTCGTATTCATTGCTGAACACGGCATATTGCTCTTCGAACTTTTTATCACTAACACCGCTTTTCTTTTTCGGCTCCCGGATCTCCCTCCACAACAAGGACACCATCCTTTCGATGCGTTCGATCTGATCAATGCAGGACCGGTAATCCCTGATCGACTTATTGTCGGACAATCGCCCCAGGGGAGATATGGAGATATTGTGCTTCCATTTTGCCTGATCATAATCCCAGCACTTGATCAGGAAATTCAAGGTCTGTTCATAGGCAAAATTCCTGTTGTTGATGAGAAGGTCGCGCAGGACGGATGTTTTGATGTTCAAGAACTCGGACCGCGGCCGGTGCAGGGGCAGTGACCGGATGCCTTGTGAGATCTCGGGAAACCAGTTGGCCAATAGGGAATAAGTGCCGTACGTGTCGACCAGGCTTTTGGCGCTGTATTTGTCCCCGGTCCCGAAGTCCCCGATGGCAATATCGGGGTCCGTTGTTTCAATAAAGCCGCCCAGATTGTCATAGAACTCGACGTCCTCATGGACATAATCGAGGTCGCCGGGAAGCTGCACGATCCTCTGCGTGTCAGGGTAGTGGTCAAGCACATGGCCCCAGCCGGCCAGCCACGTCTGGCAGGTGTCCACCGACCAGGTCTGGACGACCTCAAGGGCCCCGGTCCTTTCATCCTTCATAAAAGAAGCGGCGTCCTGCCGTATGACCGTGTCCCGGGGCACGACAACGATCGGTTTGGGGTCGATCTTTCTGCACCTGTCGACCGTCCACCAAAAATACCATTTGCACTGCTCATTGTTCTCATACCCCCGGTATGGGAAAATGATCACAGGCTTTGAATTCATTTTTTTATCAGGTGTTTTCGTCACGTTCGGTATCCCCGCCTAAGAACAGCAAGAGGTTTCTATTGCCCTTTTTCCCGTCGTTCTTCTGCCCGTCTCTCTTCAGCCCGTCTTTCGCTTGTTCGTCTTTCTTCTTTTCGTCTTTCCTCTCGGCGCCGTTCGATCTGCTCACGGATATCGTAAGCTTTATTTTCGGAAATGTCAAAGGTCGCGATAATAAGAATGGCGACCAGAGACGTCACGATGGGAATACCGACGTCGCAAACCCTCATCCAAAACAGCGAACTGGCAGACTGTCCCAGGTCTAACGCAACATCAAAGCCCACGATGTTGAACATGAACCCCGAGATCAGGGACGCCAGGGCGACGCCCAATTTGACCATCCACCAGTAGGCCGCGCTGAAAGTCCCCTCCCGGCGCTCGCCGGTATTAAGCTCATCGAGATCGCAGACGTCGGCGATCATGGAGTTCATCAGCGTAAAAAGCGATCCTAACCCGAACGTGACAAAGGGAGCGGTCATCAAAAGCAAATACGGGAAATCCGGGTTATAGCCGAACCATTTTAGCGCATAGCCGAAGATCGAGATGGGGATCGTGATAAAAAAGGTGTTCCGCTTCCCGACCCGTTTGGAAAGGAAATCGGTCAGATAAATGACGCCCATGCTGCAAAGAGCGCTGAGGCTCCCGTACCAGCCGAGCAGGATCCCGCCCGATGAGCGCGCCGCGTCGATCGAGCCGGCGTTTTGATAAACATAGTAGAAGACCACATATAAGGTGAACGCGGAGGCGAGCATGAAGCCGCCGAAGATCAACAAGGTGGCCGCGCACAGTTTGACAAAAGGACCGCATTGAAAGGCGATAACCAGTCCTTTGAAGAACTTTTTCATGACATTCCAGGCGCCGCTCTCTTTGGGCTTGGGCAGGTTGGTGAAATATTCCTTATTGAAGATGGCCGGCATGATACCGCCCAGAATGAGGCAGGCACCGATAATGATTGAAACAACGCGCACGCCTTCAACGCCGTCCGTGAACCATGATTTGTTGAACAAGATGATCCATGTCCAGGGTGCGATGAACCATGGCAATTGTCCAACAAAGCTGCTGGCGGCCTGCAGTCGGGTTCGTTCATGATAATCCGGGGTCATTTCGTACCCCAAGGCGATCCAGGGGATGGAGAAACAGGTGAAGCACAGAAAGAACAGGCACTGCAGGGTCAGGAAATAACCAAAATAGAACATTTCGCTGTGGCCCTTATAGAGCTGGAACATCAGCGCGAATAGAATGCCGCCGGTGATCGATCCGAACAATATCAGCGGCCTGCGGCGCCCCCAGCGGGTCCGCAGGGTATCAGAAAAATAGCCGGTCACAGGGTCTGAGACCGCGTCCATGATCCGGGGAAGGAACCCGATGAACCCGACCAACGCCGGGTTGATCCCTAATCCGAGGTTCAGGATGGCGACCATGTTGGCAAGAAAAGCAGCCTGGGCCGTGTTGGCGAAGGCCCCCATGCTGTAGGTGAATTTCTGAAAGAAAGGAATACGATCCTTGGCGGCCGTGACGTGGTGGATAGGTTGCTCCGCTGCTTGTGCCATTCATACCTCCCTAAAATGATTGGAAATTGAAGAAAACGGATTTCGGTCAGGAAAGGAATATAAGTTTCGTATTATAGCAAACAAGCCCGTCAGAAACAACTTATTTGTGGTTCGAAACGCCCGGTTCTCTTCCTGTTGGACGTTTGACGCAGTTCCCACTGCGGGTGTAGAATAGATTCAAACGGCAAGCAGGACATTATTCTCCGTTGTAACAATAAGGAGGTCCACCATGGAGAAGCAGACATTGATCAGGAGTTTGAACGAGGATCTGGCGAATGAATTCAGCGCCATTATTCAATATATCACCTATGCGGCCAAGACGACAGGGCCGTACCGTCCTCAGCTGTCCCAATTCTTCCTTGCGGAAGTGGCGGATGAACAGATGCACGCCCAGTTTCTGGCCAATAAGATTGTTGCCTTGGGCGGGCAACCGACCACCAAGCCCGCTCCGGTCCAGGAGGCCAAGAACAACAGGGAAATGCTCGAGGCTGTCCTGGAAGCCGAAAAACTGGCGGTCAAAGGCTATACCCAACGCGCCAAGGAGGCGGAGGCATTCGGTGACAAGGGCCTGGTCGTGCAGTTAGAAGATATGGTGCGGGATGAGAGCGGTCATTCGGAAGAGACCGAACGGATCCTGCGCGACTGGCCGTTATAAAAAGAGAACAGGACAACGATAGAAAAGGGCAGCCCCGCGGGGCTGCCCTTTTTTTATTCCCGGTCCGGAACTTTTTCCTTGAGGGAGTGTTTAAGGAAGTGAGCGCTTTCAAGCAACCGCTTCTTTAAAAAAGGGGGAAAAGATGAAAAAGATGCTCATCGTGGGCGCTATCCTGGCTGGGGTAACGCTCATCGGGCCCAACGCCTGGGCCGATACGGAGAAGACCGTCAGTCAGGAGGATTACCGTGTTTTCCGCAAGGTCGTCCGGATCCTGGACGATGTCCTTAATTACGATTACCGCCGGGGAACGAAAGTGGTGGTATACAAGAACCATTACCGGCCGCGCAAGGTCTGCTACACGCCGCGGCATCATCACCGCGGCCGCGGGCACTACAAGCAGGTCTGCCGGGTGTATCGGTAGTTTGTTGTTTTCAGGGGTCACATGTCACAGGTCATAGGTGTCGGTTTTTCGTGTGACATGTGACCCTGCCTGCCGACAGGCGTCAGGCAGGCGGGCTGCGTTACCGTTGCTGAATAACGCGATGATCTCTCATTGGGCCCAGTCTGCGGATTCTCCCATGTCCGCCCTAAAGAGTTACCCAATGACTGAGCGTTAACACCAGTCCCCGGCACCTATTTTCTTGCCACCCGCAACCCTCAATGCTAAAATAATTTACATTTTTGGTAATTCACCGAGGGAATAAAGTGGAAAATATCGTTCCGGTCCTATTGGGTGGGTCGTGGGCATCAGGCGTCAATCTTTACATGACCGTCGCGGGATTGGGCATTGCCCAGCGCATGAACTGGGTTGATCTGCCCGGGGATCTTAATATCCTGGCCAATCCGCTTATCATCGGCTTGGCCGTTGTCATGTATTTGATTGAATTTGTCGCGGACAAAGTCCCTTTTGTCGATTCCGCGTGGGATATGGTCCACACTTTTATCCGGCCTGCCGGAGGGGCCGCGATCGGGTATTTCGCGGCGGCCAATGCCGATCCGCTCATCCAATCGGCCGTGGCCGTGCTGACGGGTTCGGTCGCGCTCAGTTCTCATTTGACCAAGGCCACGACCCGGGCGGCCATCAATTCGGTCCCGACAGGGGTCGGCAACAGTGTTGCGAGTGTCACCGAGGACACGGCGGTTTTTAGCGTCTTGTATTTTATCGTGAAGCATCCTGTCATCGCCTCCTTCCTGGCGATCGCGTTCATCGCACTTTCCATATGGCTGCTGATAAAGTTTTCCCGTTTCTTGAAGAGGCTGTTTTGTCCCGTGAAGAAGGATGAGGTCGCCGCACCTCCCGTCCCCTTAAGGGGCAACACGGCACGATCACCTTAATTGTTTTCCCCGTATTTTGATTAACATCAGGGAGGACATATGTCCCAGAAAGCCTACTCCCCTCTCCTGAAGATCGAAGAGGTCCTGCCTATTCTTAACCGGATCTCGATTTTCGGAGGCCTCACTGACAAGCATCTCTATGAGATCTTCAAGTTATTAAAAACAGTGTCCTACGATCCGGGTGAATATATCTACAAAAGAGGGGAGGCCCCCAGCCATATCTACATTATCCGCCAGGGAGAGGTCAAAATCGCTATCGACAGCAAAGATGTTTCCCTGGAGCTGATCACTTTTGTGACAGGGGATTGTTTCGGCGAGACCTCCGTCATCGGCATCCAGGGGCATACCGCGAGCGCATTGTCCGTTACCTCGACAGAATTGCTGGTCTTAGAGCGTGGGGCGCTGCTGAATATCTTTGATATGGATAAGGAGCTCTTCGGATTACTGATCCTTAATATCGCCCGGGAAACGTCCCGGCGCCTGCATAAGGCGGATGATGAGATCCTGAGATTGGTATTGGGTAAAGGGAATTGAAAAAAAAGAGTGCATGGTATATAGTATGTGAGCATCGTGAAGACAAAAAAAGGAGGGCATTATGAGAAAATTCTACGTCATCATGACCGCGGCTTTATTGGCCGTCAGCCTGACAACTGTTCCGGCCTTTGCCAACGCCGGATACGGGTATCAGGGCAAGAGCATGTCCACGGAAAAGAAGATCTACAAAAAGGTCCACATGCTCAGCGAGCACCAGCAGGAAGTGGGCGTTTCGGACGACCAGCTCAAGAAATTGAAGGCCCTCAAGCTCGCTTTGAAGAAGGACCTCATCAAGATGGACGCGGATATCGACGTGGTCAAGCTCGATATCAAGGCGGCGATGGCCGAAGACACGATCGACCTTAATGCCCTCAACGCCCTGGTTGACCGGAAATATGAAGTCAAGAAGGCCCGGGCCAAGCGGGTCATGGCCGCTTACGCGGAATTAAAGAACGCGTTATCCAAGGACCAGAAAACAAAGCTCAAAGCTCTGTACATGCAGAAGGGTTATCACCAAGCGGGTTATGGCAAGAAATAGCAAGAGACCGGAATAAAGCCAGAAGGGTGCGGCAGGCAAACATGATGCCTGCCGCACCCTTTTCTTGTGAAGAACAACGGACGAACCGATGCTCAGGAAATTCATTGAATATTTTGTCGACCGGCACCTGCTGATCAATCTGATCTTTATCATGGTCCTGGTGGGGGGCTTGATCAGTTGGCAGAAGATCAAGAAGGAGGAGCTCCCGGACGTCACTTTTGACCGGGTCAGGATCTCCGCCAGCTACCCGGGCGCGACCGCTGAGGAAGTCGAGCACTTTGTGACCAAGGAGCTCGAGGAGGCGGTGCGCGGCATCGACGGCGTTTACCGCGTGACCAGCACAGCCAGCCAGGGCAGTACCTCTCTTATGGTCGAACTTCTTCAGGACTTTCCCCGCAAAGATGAAGCTATTACCGAGATCCGCACTGCCGTTTTGGCGGCGGACCTTCCCGATGATGTCCGTGATGACCCCAGCGTCCGTGTTTTTGAAACGTCTAAAAAGGCGATTATCGACGTGGCCCTGATCCACACGGGTAAACCTCTTTTGGATATCCCGTCCCGCCAGCTGCTGCAGCAATATGCCAATAATCTGGAAAACCAGTTAACGAACATGCCGCAGGTCAACAGTATTAATCGTTCCGGTTATTACCCGGAAGAGATCCAGATCAAGGTCGATCCCGACAAGCTGATCGATTTCAAGATCCCGTTAAGCCAGGTCATCAGTGAAGTGCGCGACAACCATGTCCGGCAGCCGGCCGGCAACATCGAGGCCAAGAATGAGCCCAAGGTCACCTTAAGCGCGCAGTTGGACACGGTCGAAAAATTAAATGCCCTGATCATCCAGGCGGGGTTCGAAGGGCGCGCGGTCATGCTGCAGGAGATCGCCCGGGTCGAAGAAGGCTTCGACCTGGACAAGGAAATATTAAAGGTCAACGGGCGCGAAGCGGTCATACTCAATGTTGTTAAGAACAGCGCGTACGGCATCCTGCAGTCGATCGAGGTAGTGGAAAAGACAGTTGCCCAGTTCAAGGAGCGGTACCTGAAAGGGACCCCGATCGATGTTGTTATTCTTGATGATGAATCGATCGACGTGCGCAACCGGTTGTCCATTATCGCGACCAACGGCGGGATCGGGCTGACCCTGATCCTCATCGCCCTGTTCTTATTCCTTAACAAGCGTTCCGGCCTATGGGTCGGGCTGGGGATCCCTTTTACCGTCTGCTTTACCCTGATCGGCGGGCTGATGTTGGGATATACGATCAATAACACCACTTTGGCGGCGGTCATCATCGTCATGGGGATCGTCGTCGATGATGCCATTGTCGTCGCTGAAAACATCTCGCGCCTGCGCGCTAAGGGGATGAGTTCCCGGCAGGCGGCGATCGAAGGCACGAACAATGTTTTTCTTCCCGTCCTGGCCAGCATCGTTACGACCTGCATCGCTTTTGTCCCGCTCTTCTTTTTCTCCGGACGGTTCGGCCAGATCAATAACTTTATTCCGCCGATCATCTTTCTGATGCTGGGTGCCAGCCTGTTTGAATCTCTGGTGATCCTGCCCGGCCACATGCACTTTGAACTTCCCGCCCAAAAAAGGGCGGCGAACGGGAGCGCGGCCTTGACGGCCAATGGGATTAGAAAACACTGGTTCGACGACATCGAGGAACGTTACGGCCGTTTGGTAGCAAAAGTGCTTCCCCGGAAACATTTTATTTTCCTCGGGTTTCTGGCCCTTTTGGTCATCTCGGGATTGCTGATGCGTTTTACCATGAAATTTGTGATGTTTCCCCATGAAGAAACACGGGATATCGTCCTTTCGGGCGAAGCGCCCAGGGAGGCCGACCGCTATGAAACGGAAGCGCTGACGCGGCAGATCGAAGCCGTCTTTCATCCGTTTTTAGGCAAAGAAGTCGTCGGTTACCGGACGGAGATCGCCCGCAGCCGGCGGGGCGGGGCGGTGGAGGAGAACAAGTTCCGCTCCATTGTCGAGATCGTGCCCCGGGATAAGCGCCGTAAAAGCGCGGACCAGCTCGTTGGGGAATGGAAGCCGAAGATCGACCAGATCGAGGGGCTCAATAAGATTGTTATTTCCAAAAGCCGCTGGGGGCAGGACAGCGGCAGCCCGGTCGAGGTTTTGGTCCAGGAGAACAATGATGATCTGCGGAAAGCCGCTTCCGATAAGCTGGCGGAACTGATGAAGGCGCATCCGGCCTTGGCGAATGTCGATATCGAGCGTCCCATCGAGATCCCGGAATATAAGGTCGATTTTAAGCGCGAAAAAGTCAAACGGCTGTCGATTAACCCGACGGATATTTCCGCGGCCTTCCGTTCTTCTCTGGAGGGAACGATCCTTTATGAACTGCCCAAGGGGGATGAGGAGGTCGAGGTCCGGCTCACCATGCTGGACGCCATGAAAACGGATATCAAAAAACTTTTGGACATCCCTGTGGAGAACCGCTCCGATTATCTTGTGCCGCTTGGGGAGCTCGTGGATATCCAGGAAACCGTTACGGCCAATTCCATCGCGCGCCGTGATGCCAAACGGACAACGACCGTGTATGCCGACATTAAGCCGGGGGCGGGAAGAACTCCTCTGGATATCGCCGTTGATCTGGAAACGGATATTTTCCCGCAGGTGGTCGGCCGTCAGCCGTCGATGACGCTCTCCTTTACGGGAGAGATCTATGATACGCGTGAATCGACCGGGGATTTCCGTAATGCCATTATTCTGGTCATTTTCTTGATCTTTATTATTTTGGCGGTCTTGTTTAATTCGTTGATCCGGCCGCTGGTCATCATGCTGGCGATCCCCTTCGGCATGGTCGGGGTTGTCCTGACCTTTTTTCTGCACGGCAAACTCCTGTTTGGGTTCTTTGCCGCCGTCGGGGCCTTGGGACTGGCCGGCGTGGTCATCAATGATTCCATCATTATGCTGGATAAATTGGACAAGGAATACGACCCCCGGGACGACAAGAACCGCCATGCCCAGATCGCGGCCATTGCCAAGACCCGCTTAAGGGCGGTTGTCTTAACGACCGTCACGACCGTCGCGGGGGTCTTGCCGACGGCCTACGGGGTGGCCGGGTATGATGCCATGCTGGCCGACATGATGCTGGCTTTGGCCTGGGGGCTTGTTTTCGGCACGACGATCACGCTGCTTCTTATCCCGTGTTTATACTGCTGGAACCGGGAATTAATGGACAAGGTGAAGGCGGCGGTGGGGTGAGGTTTATGAGTTCGAATATGCGAAAGAATCCACTTAAGAAAACATTGACCGGCGCGCTGCTGGGCGGGTTTGCCGTGTTTTTTTTCCTGACCTGGGTCCCGGCCGAAGAGTTACAAACGCCGGCGGCCGATCCGGGGCGGGTGTTGGCTCTGGAGGAATTTATCCAGCTGTCGACGTTGCATGACACGGAATTCGAGCAGATCCTGATCGATGAGCTCACGCTGAAATATGAGTATGACCGGCAGCTGCCGGCCCGGGACCTGATCCTTTCGGTCAAACATCAACATGAATTCTTCTTGAACCAGGACCGCGATTCGCCGGACACGACGGTGGGATTAAGCAAGCTTTTTCCGTATACGGGGACGCAGGCGACATTGGAGTATGAAGTCGGACGGTCGGTCAGCTCCGATAATGAGTCGTCGAGCGCCTCGTTTACCATCGCCCAGCCCATCGCGCAGAACGCCTTCGGCCGCTCCACACGGTTGTTAAAGAAGATCGTCGGCTTGGAGGTGGATGTGGCCCGGTATCAGATCGTGGAGGCCTATGAAGATTACCTGGCCACCATTATGACGGCTTACTATACCTGGTATGAAGACTACGAAAATCTGCTGATCGGACGGTCGTCCTATCGCGAGAACCAGAAGCTGCTGGATAATATCAATGAACGCGCGCGGCAGAAAGTCGCCTTGCCGATCGACGTGAATAAAGTCAGGATCCAGGTGTTGTCCAAGAAGGAAACGCTCGTTGAACTGGAGGAAGAATACAAAAACAGCCTGCATGTCATCGAGCGGATGATCCGCTACAAGGCAGAAGAGCCGTTGATCCCGCAGGAGCCTTCGGACCGCGGGGCTCCCGCCGGTGATTTCGGCGGCGAGTTCACGATGTTCTCCCAGGCCAGCCGGACCTTCGAGATCCTGCGTAAACTTGAAGAACGAAGCACGCTGCAGGTGGACCGGGACGCGGATGCCCTGCTGCCGTCGATCGACCTTCTGGTGGGCTATGAGCTCAGCGGGCAGAAATATGACGTCAGGGACAACAACGATCTTCTCTTCGCGGGGGTCTCGGTCGAATGGCCGTTCCCCGACCAGGTGGACCGGGCCGAATGGGAGGTGTCCAGGATCCTTGTCGACAAGCGGCGATTAATCACGACCAACACGTATTATAAACTCTACACCCAGTTGTTGAACCTCTATCTGCAGATCGAGCGCGAAAAACAGCTGGTCGATATCGCACACGAACAGATCGCGCTGGCCGATGATATCCTCAGCGACGAAACGGAGAATTACTCCTTCGGCCGGGTTTCGCTCAACGACTATATCCAGGCGGTCAATGTGCGGGATTCCACGCTCTTCAGCCAGGTCCGGCATGAATCGCAATATAAGAAGTTGCTGGTCGAGTGGCTGCGGCTTAATGATCAGCTGGTGTCCGCCCAGGACATCCGCGACCAGTATCCCGGCGCGAAGCCAAAGACCCCTTAATTTATCTTCCACAATTCCCCATTTCCCTTGCAAATTCCGGGCTAAGCTTTAAAATAAGCCTTGGATATGCTGAGCACCCGGAATTCTGTATTTTCCCTATCATAAAAGGAGACCCTCATGAAATGGTTCAAGAACCCGAGATTGTTCTTATCGACCCTGGCGGCAACGATCTGTCTGTTCGGGATCCAGGCGGCCGCCCTGGCCCAGCAGGCGCAGGAACCGCTCAAGCCGTATATCGACACGGTCCAGCAGTCCCAGACCGGTATGACGCTGTGGGAAATGCTCAAGGCCGGCGGGGTCGTGATGCTCATCTTGCTGGGTGTTTCCATCCTGACGATCACGCTGATCGTTTATAATTATTTGACGGTCCGCGAGAAGAAGGTCGCGCCGCGCAAGTTCGCCGAGGACGCGCTGCAGGCCATGGAGCGTAATGACGAGCAGAAACTTGAATCGCTGTGCCGGTCCGAGAAGAACATTTTCTCCGTCATTATCCAGGCGGGTCTGGAAAAAAGAAAACGCGGCCCGGTCTTTGCCAAAGAGGCCATGGAGAACGCCGCCCGCAATGAAGTCACGACCTTGTGGCAGAATCTCAGTTATCTGGCGGATATCGCCACGATAGCACCCCTGATCGGCCTTTTGGGGACCGTTCTGGGGATGATCCAGGCTTTTAATGTCATTGCGTTCCAGACGATGGTCGTCAAGCCGATCCTGTTGGCCGGCGGGGTTTCCAAGGCCATGGTCACGACGGCCGGCGGGCTCATTGTCGCGATCCCGGCCTTGATCTTCTACTCCTATTTTAAGGTCAAGGTGCAGGACATCACCAACACGGTGGACAATTATACGCAGGACATGATCAAGGTCCTGACCAAGGACAAAGCTGCTGCCGGGAGAGGATCAAATGGCTAAGCTCGATCCCTTTGAACAGTTCAAGCAGCCGCCGGTTTTTCCGATGGCGCCGCTGATCGATATCGTCTTTCTGACCCTCGTTTTCTTTATGACCCTGTCGGTTTTCAGCCAGCTGGAATCGGAGATCAATATCAGCGTCCCGAAGTCAAGCCAGGCCAGAGAAATGGTCCGCAGTCCCGGTGAGGTCATCATTAACGTCACGAAAGAGGGCGAGTATTATGTCAACCAGCAGCTCTTGACGACCCGGGGGCTGGAGGAGATGCTGGGCAAGGTCTCGGTCCTGTTCCCTGACCAGCCGGTCATCATCCGCGCCGATGAAAAAACCTATCATCAGTACATCATCAATGTCCTTGATATCTGCGCCCGGGCCAATATCTGGGACGTTTCGTTTTCAACATCAAATGAAGTGAAATGACCTTGCGTCACCCTTTCCGCACAGTCCTTATCATCGCTTTCCTGTTTTTTGGCCAGCGTATCCTTGGCCTATCGGCAACGCCCGTCTTTGCCCAGACCCCGAGCGAAGTGGAACAACTGGATTTTGCCAGCGGGTTGTTCGAGCGGGGGTTTTACGACATGGCGTTGGGGGAATATCAAAAATACCTCCAGTTGTTCCCCCAGGGCCAATATGCCGACGAGGCGAATTTCGGGGTGGCAGAGAGCCTGTTCTTTAAAGATGACTTTACGGCCGCCGTCGACGCCTATCAGAAACACCTTCAGGTCTTCCCCGCCGGCAAACATCTGACAGAGACCTACCTGCGCCTGGGCCAGGCCAATGTTCAATTAGAGAAATATGAAGAGGCCCTCACGATGCTTAGAAAGATCAAGCCGGAGGACCTTGATCCCGCTTTACGGCAGGCGCTGTATTTCTTTTCCGGCCGGGCCCTGGAGGCCCAGCGGCTCGACCAGGAGGCCGTTAAGGCGTATACGGCGGCCGCTCAGGTTCCCGAGCAAAAGAAGTATACCGCGCACGCCTTTCTTCATCTGGGCGATATTGCAACCAACAATCAAAGTTTCCAGGAAGCCTTGAAATATTACCAGCAGGCCCTGCAGGCGGCTCCCGGCGAAGATCTGAAAGCGTTAGGTTTTTACAAGCAGGGGGAGGCCCTGTTCAAGGCCGGGGACCTGAAGGCCTCGGCGGGCATGTTCCAGATCGTGGTCAAGGATTATCCGCAAAGCCCTTTACGCAATGACGCGCTTTTGAACATGCTGGTGGCCTTGTACGAGTCAAAACAATATGAGCAGGTGATCTCGTCTGTCAAGACCTATGAGGAAAAGGTCGTTAACGAGCCGGTCCGGTTCCAGGTTTATAATCTCCTGCTGGACGCATATAGCCAGCTTAAGAATTTTGACCAGGCCCTTAACGTCGCGGGTTCGATCATCGACGGGGACGGTTATGACGACGGACAAAAGCAGGCGACCCGTCTGAAAAAAATGGAACTCTTGGTCACCGCAGGCCGGTTCCAGGACTCACTGGATTTTATCCAGAAGGTAATGAAGGAGGTGGACACGGACCGGGACCACATGCTCTTCTGGCAGGCGGAGAGCCTTTACGGGTTAAAGCGTTATGAGGAAGCCGCGGCGTCCTATCAGGAGATCCTGGCCGATTTCCCCGCTTCCTTCTATGCCGATGAAGCTTCTTTTGCCCTGGCGCATACCCAAAACGCGCAGGAACAGTTTGAGGAGGCCTTAAAGATTTTTCTTGCCTATGTGTCCAGCGGCCAGGACGCGGAAAAACGTAATCAGGCCTTGTTTAACGCGGTTCAGATCGAGCGAAGACTGGGGGCAACCAAAGACGCGATCGGCCACGCCCAAGAATATCTGGCCAGCGGAAAAGAAAGCCCGCATTATGAAACGGTCCTCTATCAACTGGCGGTCCTTTATAACGAGAACGGGGAGTTTGAGCTTTCCGGTAAGACGTTTGAGCAATATCTGTCCGAATTTCCAGACAGTCCGCGCCGGGACGAAGCGAATTTCTTCTTGGGGTTGAACCAGCAGTCGCTCGGACATCCGCAGGAAGCCTTGACCTATTACGACCGGTTAGCCACTCCGTCACCGGAGAACTCGTTCTATCTGGCGGCGCTCAAGAACAAGGTGATCATTTATCTGGACCAGAAAGCCTACCCCCAGGTCGCGGATATCTACCGGTGGTTCATGATGAACGTCAAGAAGCCCGACTTGAAACCCAACGCATATTTCTGGCTGGCACAGAGGGATATGGGAGCGGGGAATTTCACCGAGGCTCTTGAGGTCCTCGGCAAGATGGACGTTATCTCAGATCTGAGCGACCAGGACCAGAGCGGGCGGGATTATTACAAAGGGGAAGCTTACCGTCAGTTAAACGATTGCGCGAATGCCTTAAAGCAATATGAGAGCGTTGTGAAAAAAGGAGTAACGGATATTTATGCCGCTCCCGCTTATCTGGGCAAAGGGCTCTGCCTGATGGAAACAAAAAAGCTGGACCAGGCAAGGACAGCCCTGAAGGCCGCGATCGAGGCCAATCCGGACAATCACCGGATGACGATGCAGGCCCGGTTCGCCCTGGGCCAGCTCGAGGAAGATGCCAAAAACACGGATGAGGCGATCAAGTATTACATGCTGGTGGCGGTTCTCTATAAGGACGCTGAGTTCAGTCCGCAGGCACTGTGGAAGGCCGGCCAGCTGATGGAAGCATCCGGCAAAGCAAATGAGGCCGTCAATGCCTACCGCAGCATCATACTTCAATATCCCCAAAGCCCGTTCCGGCCGCAGGCGGATGAAAGGATCAGGGTGCTGAATGCTGGATAGAAAAGCCCGCAAAGACGCGGTGATCCTCAGCCTGATGTTCCACAGCATCTTGATCGTGTTCGCTCTTTTTTACACGCTGCCGGCCTTAAAGCTCAAGGAAGACGACAATAAATCCCTCTTTCATGTCAAGATCAGCAGGAAGAAGGACCTGTCGTCTACCCGGGCCGCAAAGGACCAAAGGGTGGTCGAGCCCGTCAGGGTCGGGGCGGCCGCTAAACCGCAAATCGTCAAGCCTGACCTGGCGGAGAATATCGAACCGAGGGAACGGTATCAGCCGCCGGCGATCCAGTTCAACCAGCCGCTGGCTACCAGGAAAGCAGATCCCGATTTTGAGATCGTTAATATCCTCAAGGATGATATGATCATCCAGAGCCGGGAACAGCGCGAGGCCAAGGAGGAGATGATTGCCGAGGGGGACTTAAGCGCGCAGGCGGTCGTGGAAAATCCCATAACGGATGAGGACATCAAGATCAGTACGGAATTTGTTGAGAAGATGCCGGGAATAACACCGGCCGCCGTTGCGAATGAGATCTATCCATTAAGTCGGCCTCCGCAGGAAAACGCAGAATTAAAGGAACGGTTTGTCCCGGTCCTCGTAAGACAAAAAGATGTGGAGAGTCTGGATAGCGACCTGTTGTGGAACTTGTCTGTGTACCAGGACCCGCGGGATGGACAAAAATATTTCAAGATCACGATCGAGGCCTCCGATGAGGTTTCCAAGCTGCCTAATATCCCTAAAGAGATCCTGTTTTTGATCGACTGTTCCATCAGTATTGAGCAAAAACGCCTCGAGCAGTTCAAGGAAGGCGTGCGGTATGCCCTGACCAACCTCAATGAGGGGGACGTATTCAACATTATCGCCTTCAAGGAAGACCTGGCGCGTTTTCGGCCGCGGTCGGTCGCGCGCGG
>Ga0066640_10000655_pt1 | contig 20357 bp, 15 predicted proteins | sample CryGeyCG2114_020_2_FD_59505 | JGI IMG/M metagenome (GOLD analysis project Ga0066640, IMG submission 59505) | Groundwater microbial communities from aquifer - Crystal Geyser CG11_big_fil_rev_8/21/14_0.20 | ecosystem: Environmental > Aquatic > Deep subsurface > Groundwater | place: USA: Utah... | reverse complement strand
CTGGAAACCGCCAGGCTTTCATCATATTGATGCGGAACAAATATTCATTAGCAGAATAGACACCATCAAGGTTTTCTCCTGGGATTTTCATAAACTTTGGCAAGCCTGCTCCAGAGCCGATAAAAACAGCCCCATATTCTTTGAGCAGCTCTTCAATAGTTAAAACATTCCCAATCAGCATATCTGTCTTAACTTCAACACCTAAACTTTTAATATATTCGACTTCAAGATTAACAATCTCTTTTGGCAAACGAAATTCCGGAATCCCGTAAGTCAAAACCCCACCAGTAACATGAAGTGATTCAAAAATAGTGACTTGATGCCCAAGCCTGGCCAGGTCTCCTGCACAAGTAAGCCCTGCAGGCCCAGAACCTATAACAGCAATTTTTTTGGATTTGTTATTTTGGTATTGTTTGTTATTTGTGATTTGTGATTTGGAATTTTCCCGCTCATAATCCGCCACAAACCTTTCAAGGTTACCAATCGCTATGGGTTCACCTTTCTTGCCCAAGATACACTCACGCTCGCACTGCTCTTCCTGCGGGCAGACGCGACCACAGACTGCTGGCAAAGCATTGGTCTCTTTGATTTTTTTAGCGGCTTCGTCAAAGCTGCCTTCGGCAATCAGTTTAATAAAAGCCGGGATATTGATCTCAACAGGACAGCCTTTAACACAGAGCGGTTTTTTGCACTGGATACAGCGTTTAGCCTCTTCAATAGCTTGCTCCGGAGTATAACCAAGCGGGACCTCTTTAAAATCCTGCTTGCGCTCACTGGCCGCGCGCTCATTCATTTTTTGGCGTAGTTTTTTCTCAGCCACGTAGTTTCTCCACTAATTTACAAACATGGTCTAAAGCCTTCTTCTCCATATCTTTATACGGCTTTAGTCGCGCCACCAGATCGTTAAAATCAACTTCGTGACCATCAAACTCCGGCCCATCAACACAGGCGAATTTAGTTTCTCCCCCAACGGTTACGCGGCAAACCCCGCACATCCCTGTTGCATCGAGCATTATTGGATTTAAAGAAACCACAGTTTTAATTTTGTGGGGTCTGGTCACTTCGCAACAAACCCGCATCATAGGGACAGGGCCTACGGCAATAACCAGATCAACTTTTTCGGCCGCAATAATATCTTTGAGCTCATCAGAAACAAAACCCTTGCGCCCGCAGGAACCATCATCTGTTGTTACCCGCAGTTCTGTACTCTGCTCGCCAAGTTCTTTTTTGTATATTAAGAGGTTCTCACAACGGGCTCCTATAATAGTAATGACCTTATTGCCAACTGCTTTTAAAGCTTTAACCACCGGATAAATCTCGGCAATCCCCACTCCCCCGCCAATCACCACCACTGTACCAAATTTTTCAATGTGGGAGGGTGTGCCAAGAGGGCCTAAAAGATGCGGGATTTCGTCGCCCTCTTTAAGAGAATCTAACAGTTTAGTGGTGGCGCCGACAATTTGAAAGATAATCGCAATTGTCCCCTTTGCCACATCAGCGTCCGCGATTGTTAAGGGGATCCTCTCCGCGTTTGCTGTGGGTATAATAACGATAAAGTTGCCTGGTTTAGCAGCCCTGGCGATATGAGGAGCATCAACAATTATTCTTGAGATATTTTCTGCTAGTTTTTCTTTTTTTAAAATTTTTGGCATCAGAAACTTTATTATATCAGAAAATTAGCAACACGGAAATACATTGCCATTCTCACGGAATACACTGCAATAATTTTCTCATGATGCTAGGCGAAGAAAAATATGATTATTATCTTGCGGATTTAGCTAACGCTGTTGCTGTTTTTAAAAGGCTGGCGGTTGTAACCACCAAGAGCATGGCGTCAGTAACAACAGCCTGGCTGGAAGAGATCTGTGCTGATTCCGATATCTTACTTATTCACAGTTTAAATTCATCTCCAACACCGTTAACCCCTGAACTGTCTGCCAACATATCAACCAACCGTAACTGCCAAGCCCAAATGGATCGAGCCAGAGACTTAGCACTTGGATCATACCTGGCTCTTGGTTCTTTTATGGAGAAAACAGGCTTTAAACGATTAATTATATTTGGCGAAATCGCATATAAGGAACAAAGAACAAAGCAATATAACGGCTGCGTCCCGGGTTTAGCCAAACAATTATCCCCTTTTATAACCTGCAACCTCGATTTAGACTTATCTTTTCCCGGGAAAAGAATACCTAATGCTAAGTTTTTTCGATAATCAACCAAAAAAATGTCTTGTAGAGTGAAATTTTGGGCTGATTTTAACGATAATATTATATGAGAACCGAAAGAGCTATAATACGAGAATACACCTACCCCAGCCCCCCAAAAACTAGCAGGGAACACGCATTATTTAAAAAACCTGATATAGGCGAATTAAGCCTGGCTTTGCATGAAGCTAGGGTAAACGCCGATTTCCCCCTAATTGAAGCATACTGCCGATGGGTTGCAGAAACTGCCAGGATCGATCTTTTTGTAACCGGCGTAAATTGCGGAGGAAGGATAGTTGATGGAGCAGGAAGAGGACTTGTATTTCAAGCGACATTCAACAGCGCTCAACTTTTAGGCATTTACGAAAAAGCCCTTATAAGCCTGTATACACAGCTTGTTCATATGTATGCATACACACCTTACTTTGAAACACTTTTTGATAGTAAGGTTATGGTATCCGAAAATGGGCCTTCTCGGGTTATTAACAAAAAATATGTTTTTTTAGGTGGCATTGCCAGAGAGAGCTTTTTTGGTTTTTCTTTTCATGAAGCTGGGCATGCATTATTCCATTCCATTAAGACAACTGACAAGAAAACGAAGATCTGGTTTTCCGATTTTACAACCAACTGGTATTTAATTGACAAGATTGCTCATTGGCAAAAACTTTTTGATCTTGTCAAAGATTCTAATTTTGAGAAGAATTCACCCACCTTTGGCCATCCTGCAGACAATCCAGGCGAACTATTTGCCAGTTCCATCCATGCTTTTTGTTTACACGCAAACCAATTTTCAACAAGGATCTTAACAACTCAAAACCAAAACAAGCAAAGATTTGGTCGGCTGATCTGGACATTTTTAAGGGATGAGCTCTTTTCCGGGAAAGCATTCCTCCCTACAGATCCATTTGCGCATATCAGCTGGCAAGATGAACTGCGCTATTTTGAGCAATCCCCAGATACTACAGAGATACTTGCAATTACCAAACAACAGCTGGACATGACCAGACAGCAACTAATTGCACTGCAAAACGGCACTGCAAAACCAGTGAAATTTCCTCCGATTTTTGACGATATATATATAGCAAATTCCCGATGAGGAAGGAAAATGAATACAGCAAATATTAGCAGGTCTTATAGGCAAGCAATGATACTTTTGCATGGTCAACCTTTTGCCGGCTATAGGATTGGCCATCCCATCAACCTCAGCCAACAAGCAAAGACCTATGAAGCAAGCATTCCTCCCGTTGTTTGCGACAAAGGCAGGATAGTAACGGCTCTTACAAGGCCTACGGTTATAATCAAAACCGCGACAGCAGATGCGCCAGAAGGCCAACGCCTGGCCTGGGAAGCTCAACACCAAAAAGACATTAACCATCCTGATTTTCCCAAACACATAGCCGATGGGATAGATGCAGAAACAGAGCTGTTCTATCTGGCGATGGAGAAGCTTGAGGGAAAATGCCTGGTTCAAAGGCTAAGGGAAGGCAAATTAGGTCTCTTGGAATCGATCAGTATTCTCATCGATCTTTGTGCCCCACTCTCCGCCCTTCATCAAGCCGGACTGATCCATCGGGATCTAAAACCCGGCAATATTTTCCTATCAGATACAGGGACAAAGCTTCTTGATTTAGGTTTAGTTTTTGATATAAGGGAACAAAGCGGAGCCTGCGGCGTTTTTAGGTCAGGGGGGTTAGTTGGCACACCAGAATACTGCGCACCAGAACAAGTACAACTTCCTAGACTTCAGCTTGACCAGCGAACAGACATTTACAGCTTAGGTTTAGTAGCTTACGAAATGATAACTGGCCATATTCCAATTAAAGGGGGAAACGATCAAGAAACAGCTGCGTTGCAAGTAACACAAGCATTACCAGCTATTAGTATTATTTTTTTCATGAGCAGGTTCCGGACAGGCGGCCCCGGAAACGCCAAACCAATCCTAAACAAAATAAATGGAATGATTGCCAAGGCTACGAACAAAGATATGGGAGAAAGATTCCAAGACGTAGAAAGCCTGGAAAGCGCCTTGTTTGGCATTAGAACACTTGCACAAAGGATTGAGAGTAATCCCAAATGAAATTTCCCTCGGTTTTTGACGATATATATACAGCAGATTCCCAATGAGGAGAGAAAATGATTTCTGAAATAACCACAGGCATAAATCCTCATCTTATCAGAGGTTTATCACCCCCCTCAGAAGTATTGACTAAAAAAATCATCAAATTAGCCATGGAAGCAATAAAAAAATTAGGGGTTATTGTTTCAAGAGATAGTTTTATCGCAACTGTTAATTCATATGGAGGAATGAATCTTAATGAATTATTAACACTTGAAATCGCGGCAAATTTCATAATAGAACACCCTTCTTTTTTTGATGACACCCTACCACTAGAAGTAGAAGACCGCTTGGTTAGGTTTTGCCTTGAGCATGCCTCAGAACAGAAAATTGATGCTGACGAATTAATTCAGGCACTAAGAGGCAATAAATTTACGTCCTATTTAAGTGCAACAACAGGCATAAAAATTCCGCCAACAGCAGATGTTTCAGACTTTAAAAAAACTGTTTTTGCAGCTTTGCAAGCCAAACTAGGAGTAAAAATAGAAGATAAACGTCTCCAGCTAGAAACTCAGCTTAGAAATGCATTAGAACTGCGTCAATCAGGTTTAGGTTCAAAACTATTTGCGCATATCCCTGATATACAAACTTTAGCCGCTGACCAAGAAACAACCAAACTCCTTTTCGCCGAAGCAGAGGCATACAAAGAACGGCTAACTGATCTCCCAAAACTATCACGAAGAGGAACTCGTCAAGAACAAATCCAATCTTTACTCGAAAGGCACCATGAAGCCATTAAAACAGCAACCGGACATAAAATTCCATTAGCACTTCTTATGGATATTGCTAATAGTTTCTATACTAACGACCAAACACAAATCACGCCAACAGAAGATTCTCCTAACGGCTTCTTTGCTACATTAGCCAACAACCCTTACTGGTTATCAATGATGCAACGCTGGACAACAAAAATAGCGATTAAGTTTCTAAACAAACTTCCTGCTCCTTTTAACCTTGTGATGATAGGTGACGGTTCCGGCATATTAGGAGCTGCTTTGTGCAGCAGACTTGAATTTTTAGAGGTTCCTTTCAGAGTAATTCATCTTGATATTGGCCAAGCCCAACTTGAACAACAAGCAGAAGCCTATATAACAGCTGGAGCAAAACCAACACAAATTATCTCATTACAAGGATCAGTCACAAGTATTGATCAGCTAATCAGAAATCATGTCCCCGACTTTGCTGGAGGATTTTTTCTTGCCCATGAAGTCATAGATGATTTAAGAACTCACACATTACTTGTTTCTGAACACGGCACCCATGAGACTTGCTTTGTAAGTGGAGAAGCTGATCCCAAACAACAGTTTGCCCTAGAACCAATTCATGATCAAAGCATTGCTAAAGCTTTTTCATTATTCTCTTCATACCAATATAAAGGCCAAAGGAAAATGTGGCCATTTTCACTAGAATACGTCCTCATGGTAAAAGCGATTATGGAAACAGCTCCAACAGTAGCCTTGTATGCTGGAGATTATGCAGATTTTTTTGTTCAGGATGAATTCCAACTGCCAGTCATGGTTTGCGGACCGGAAGTAGAAAACCCTTTTGACTTAGGACAAATACTCAAGTTCCCTGCAAATTTAACAGCCTTTGTTGATCCTGCCGTGCTTTATATTGCAGAAGCACTTTCTGGCAAGGTTGAGCTACTCTCGAGCCAAGAACATTTTTTAAGTCTTGTCGATCCCGCCTTTTGCTTAAGAGTTCCAGCAGAAATAAACCGAGTTGAAAACATTATAAAGCCTGAAATGTTCGGTGTTGATGACTTAGCAGATACCCATGCCCTAAGTGGTTTCATCAGTCATATCCTCTCCCCAGACATGTTTGCCGCTTTGATAAGCAAAGGGATTTCCCTAATATGATTCTTACTAAGAGAGTTGCATGGCCAAACTAGTTGCCCAAATCGCAAACAATTTATCAAGCGGCAAATCAATCGACTTATCAATCACAAATCTCTCTCCCCCCACCACCTCAAGCTCCTGACACCCCACCCCATTTTTGTCAGTTTCCAATTAAAACACTGAAATTTTTATAAATTAGCACCGAAATACATTTACAACCAACATGATTACAAAAACCTTATTTAACGTACTTCGTTCCCCTGGCCCGTTAGATAATTTGCGGGGCAACATTGGCAGAGAAACAAGAGTCACAATTGGATTGCTTAAGATGTTAGACCTGGCAGTAACGCCAATTTCACCAAAAGGGAGATTGCTGGAAGCTTATCGCATCCATTTGCTCCAATTACTTGAGCCAATTATCAGCCGCGCACTTAGCAGCCAAACTAGCCAAGGACCATTACTTATTGGCCTGGGCGGTGGAGCCGGCGCCGGCAAATCAACCTTAGCCTACTTCTTAAAAATTGGTCTTGAGATAAAAGGCAAAAGAGTTTTAATTATCGGCGAAGACGAGTTCATTAAAAGCCCAGAGGATCGGAAAGCTTTGGGTACAGAGTGGGATGAAAACCATCTCAATCTGCCTGCCGCAGCCATGGCATTACAAGAGATCAAAGCAGGCCAAAAATCAATCACAATTCCCAGTTATGACAGGGCATCAAAAAAAATTATTGAGAGAAAGATTGATCTCCATAATATTGATATAGTTATTTTTGAGGGGCTGCACGCCTTGTCAAGAGAAACAAAACTAGCAAAATTAGGGACCCTGATGGATTTAGGCATCTTCTTTGAGGCCAATGTAGCTGATCTAGAAATCAGAAGATTTGCGCAAGAGGCAGCCAAGCCACACCCTAGAACATCAGCACAAATGATTAAGCACTGGCGAGAAGGTATTCTGCCTGATCTTAGAAATAACATTCAACCAACCAAACAACAGGCTAACTTTGAAGTTGCATTAACAAGAAGCTGGCTTGGTCTTGCTTACAAAGTTGAGGCAAGGCTGCTGCGCCAAGCTCCTGACACGCTAAATCCTTAAGCTCTCCAACTCGTCATTGAGAAAATGAAGGACCCCCAACTTTTTTGCCCATTTTTTCAAATATTTCAAATTGAGGACTTTGTAGTTTTCTTGAAGGATGCCGCGCACATCATCAAGGTCTTTTTCTCTGCCAGCCTGCAATTTTAGTAAAATTAAATCCTCAGGAGAAACCACTTTAATATTCACGGCATCAAACTTTAAATTACGAGCCCGCTTAATCAATCCCTCTTGAAATTCCCCTTGGGCTATAAAAAGATCAACATACATTTTATATTCCGAAAACAAAAGGGAAATATACTTTCTATCTTCAATAGTCTTAATCAGCCTATCGTCATAAATCTCAAAACCGGCCTTTTCCAAGACCTTTATTACCGCGCTTAAATCGTCAACAGCCAATGAAATAAATCCGTCAACATCATATGTCGCGCGTGGCAGCCCATAAAAACCAACCGCAATCCCCCCGCTAAAAGCTATTTTGACCTTGCTTTTTCGGCAAGCTTGCTGCAGTTTTTTAATAATTTCAACAAGTAAATTTTTTGTCATGCAAGCTTAGCTAATCCTTTTAAAATACGATGGTTCTTTTTCTTATGTTCTTCTCTTATTTTCTCTATTTTTTCAGATAACTGCTTAGAAGTAAGATTTGATTTCATTAAGCGAAAAGAAAAATCACACAGATCAAGCCAGGCGTGAATTTTTTCTTTGGTTGATAAATTTTGCTTATGCCTCATTATGTTTTAATTATAGCGGATAATGAAACTTGGTCAAGATCAAGCAGTAAGTGAAGCAGCCAGGCTTTGGCGCCAAGTTTTAGCCAGCTCTGACAGCGGTAAATCAATTAGACCGTCAATCACCAGTTTATCTCCCCCAACTTGACCTATCTTTTCGCAAAAGATATTGTTTCTTTTCGCCAAGGCCTCAACCTTAACCGCTTTATCTTTTGAGCAGGAAACAATTACTCGTGATTGAGACTCACCGAAAAGATATGAATCTTTTCGCAATGACAAATTTCCAATGTCAAATGTCAAATGAATGTGTGCGCCGATGGCGCGATTTTTATTTGAAATACAACATTCGGCTAAAGCAACAGCGAGTCCACCCTCTGAACAGTCATGCGCGGAATTTAAAAGATCCTGCTGGATTAACTCATAAACAGTCTTTTGCAAAGCCTTCTCTTTGGCAAGATCAAGTGATGGGCAATCGCCGGCAACTTTGCCATGGATAACTTTTAAATACTCACTCCCACCGAGCTCATCTTTGGTTTCACCCAGTAAAATAATAACATCACCCTCATTTTTAAAGGTCTGGGTGCAGCGTTTTTCAATATTAGGAAGGATTCCAACCATCCCAATCCCTGGCGTCGGATTGATCGCCCCCTTAGGGCTTTCATTATAAAAAGAGACGTTGCCAGAGATAACCGCGATATTAAACGATTTGCAGGCGTCAATTATTCCCTGCACGCAATTTTTAAAGTACCAGTAGCGATCTGGCTTTTCCGGATTGCCAAAATTTAAACAATCCGTCACCGCCGCCGGATCCGCGCCGGAACAAACCAAATTCCGCGCCGCCTCCGCCACCGCGATCTGCGCTCCAACATACGGATTTAAATAACAGTACCGGCTATTGCAATCTGTCGTTGCCCCGAGCCCCCATTTTTTTCCCTTAACACGCAAAACAGAAGCATCAGAGCCCGGCAAAACAACCGTATTTGTCTGCACCATGTGGTCATACTGCTCATAAACCCACTCTTTGCTGGCAATGGTGGGGGAAGCAAGTATTTTTAACAAAACATCGTTGTAATCTTTTGGCTCTGGCAGAGATTTAAAATCAAAAGCATGAAGCTCATCCAGATATTCAGGCTTTTTATCAGGCATAGTATAGAGCGGAGCTTGAGCCAAGGCTTCGGTATTAATATCTGCCACAACTTTACCTTGATACTTGACCCGCAGTTTTTTATCATCAGTAACAAAGCCAATAACGACCCCGTGCAGATCCCACTTTTTAAAAATCGCCTCTACCTTAGATTCTTCACCTTTCTTAACACAGACCAGCATCCGCTCCTGCGACTCTGACATCATGATCTCGTACGCTTCCATGTTGGCTTCACGCAAAGGAACTTTATTAAGGTCTATTTCCATCCCAACCCCGCCGGCATGGGCCATCTCGGCAGAAGAACAAGTAAGCCCAGCTGCCCCCATATCTTTAATACCCAGGACACAACCGGTATCGAGCATCTCGAGCGTGGCTTCAATCAAACATTTTTCCGTAAATGGGTCACCAATCTGCACCGTAGGCCGTTTTTCTTCTCCCTCGCAAAATTCTGCAGAAGCAAGGACCGAGCAGCCGCCAATGCCGTCTTTACCAGTGCTGGAGCCAACATACATAATTGGATTCCCAGTCCCTGTGGCAATCGCCCGGGCTAATTTATCTTTATGGCAAATCCCAATGCTCATGGCGTTAACTAAACAATTGCCGCTGTAGCTCTCGTCAAAATAGACTTCGCCGCCAACTGTGGGAACACCTAAACAGTTGCCGTAGAAAGCAATGCCGTCAACAACACCTTTGAGTAAATATCGATTATAAGGTTCGGTTAAAGGACCAAAACGCAGGGAATCAAGTGAGGCAATTGGCTTGGCCCCGGCGGTAAAAATATCACGAATAATTCCGCCCACTCCGGTTGCTGCACCTTGCCTGGGCTCTACTTGAGAAGGATGGTTGTGGCTTTCCATTTTAAAGATGATCGCAATGTCGTCGTAGATAAAACCGCCGGAATCCTCACCCACCATTCCCGGGTACTTGCCGGTTTTAGGAAAGTTTTTAAGCAAAGCACGTGAACGAGGATATCCGCAGTGTTCTGACCACTCCACAGAGAACATGGCGAGTTCGGTAGAAGATGGCTCTCTACCCATAATGTCTTCTATTTTTGCATACTCGTTATCTGTTAAGCCAAGGGCCTTATAAACGTCAGCCTGGACCATCTTCAACCTCCTAATGACAAATTAAAAATGACAAATGTCAAATGAATGTGTCCCGCCAAGGCGGGACGTTATTATATTATAATCCTCTTGCTTTATTAGCAATAGCGCTAAGGATCTTCATTAATTCATAAGACTCAGCCATTAAATTTTCTAGCTCTTCAAGACTATTTACGTTAACCAGAATTTTTGCCTGCTTAATCAAGCTCAACCAATATCTGGTTTCTCTTGCTTCTTTTCGAGCAATTACGACCTTGTTAACAAAGTCCTTTTTCGAAGCTGCCCCATCTGCCTCTTCCATGTTTGCGCCAACCGAGGTCCCAGACCTAATCAATTGCCGCATCAGAACAATAGCTGATTGCGTTTTAGGTAAGCTTTCTGCAAACCTAAATACCCTCACCCCAAATTCCAAGGTTCTATCCTGAATGTCCACTGTCCCACCCCCCATCCGCTTCGCGGAAATTTCAAATGTCAAATGACAAATGTCAAATTAATGTATCCCGCCAAGGCGGGACGTTACTATATAATTATTTCTCGCCAAGAGGATTTCTCTTTTTGAAATCCTCCCACTCTTCTCTACTCAGAAAACTAATCGAATCCAGATAACCAAGCTTTTCCTCTCCTCCCTCAAATGCCTTTTCTAAAGTATCTGCCCAATGGATTAAAGAATGAAGCTTTCTAGACACTTCTTTTTTTTGGTAAGGCATTAGATCCACTCCATCGCGCGCCGTCATAAAAACCCTATCAATCTCTTCCAGCAATTGTTTATAAGCTAAATCATACTCTCTCAAAAAAGAATAAATGAAAAAAACTTTTTTTTCCTCATTAACCACAGCGGCTAATAAATTATTTGATATCATTGCCTCAAAAGCAGTAAAAAGAGGAGGAGAATAAATTATTTTAGAAAAATCCTGTGGATAAATTGGCTTACTGCTATCATCAAACATTTTCTTTGCACTTGTAGCGACTCTCCCGACATCTTTCATTTCATAGAAATTATTAAACAATTCGTATTTCATTGCAATCTTTATGCTTTTCTCTTGCCCCTTACGATTCTGGCTCTGATAAAAAATAGTTAAAAAGTAGGTACTAAGCGCAGCAATTATGGGGGCAAAAATCATTGCTATTATCACAAACCAATCTGTTTGAGGAATAATTTTAAGTAATGGCATAACTTCAACCGTAGGATTTACTATTAAGCTCTTGATTATAACTTCTTGTGTCATTTTTATTTAATCCCGTCGCGAAGCGACACCAACATTTGACATTTGTCATTTTTAATTTGTCATTTACGGTCGTCGAGCCACTTCAAAATCGACTTAAAAACAACCAGCCCATCATCAGAGCCTAAAGCCTTTTCAGAACAGCGCTCAGGATGAGGCATTAAGCCTAAAACATTTCTATTCTTGTTAACAATTCCCGCGATATCATCAATCGCCCCATTGGGATTTTCAACATAACGAAAAACAATCTGGTCATTTTTTTTAAGCTCGGCCAAGCCTTTATCATCAATATAATAGTTCCCCTCGTTATGGGCAATTGGGATGCGGATAACCTGGCCTTTATTATATCCGGAAGAAAACGGTGTATCTGTAGCGTCGACCTTTAGGTCGACATACTTACAAATAAAATGAAGATTTGTATTGCGCATCATTGCACCCGGAAGCAGTCCTGCTTCGAGCAAAACCTGAAAACCATTACAAATACCAATCACTAAACCACCATTGTTAGCAAACTTGATAACGGATTCCATAATTGGGGAAAAGCGGGCGATAGCGCCACAACGCAAATAATCGCCGTAGCTAAAACCGCCGGGGATAATTATGCAGTCAAAACCATCGACCGAAGTAGTCTTATGCCAGATAAACTCAACATCTTGTTTGAGGGCATTTTTGATAACATCAAAACAGTCTTGGTCGCAGTTAGAGCCAGGGAAAACAACGACTCCAAACCGCATTAGAGTGGTTTAACCTCGATAGAGTAGTCTTCAATAATCGGGTTGGCCAGGAGTTTGGCGCACATCTTTGCCGACTCATCTTTGGCTGCAGCGGAATCTTTAGCTTTTAAAGTTACAGTAATAAATTTTCCCATGCGAACTTGATCGATACTGGCAAAACCAAAAGATTCCAGCGCGTGTTTAATGGTTTGGCCTTGAGGATCAGCTACTGTTTTTTTGAGGGTGACTTTGATTTGAGCTTCAAACATACAAGCATATAATATCAGAATTGCCAGGCTGATTCAATGTGCTATAATTTCAGCAAATGAGCGAAAAATATTGGTCGCTGATGCTAATTCCCTTCCTCATGGGGACACTCATTGCCTCGCCTGATAAAAGCCTGCCTGCCAACAGACTTTTCATTAAAGCCGACATCGGCAATAAAACTTATAACTTAGAAGTAGCTGACACGTTGGAGAAAAAAGGAGACGGCCTCTCCGGGCGCGTCAATTTACCCAAAGACCAAGGGATGCTTTTTACTTTTAGCAATACTACTTTCCACCATTTTTGGATGAAAAGCATGAACTTCCCCCTTGATTTTATCTGGCTGGAAGAGAATAAGGTGGTTGACCTGACAAAAAACGTCACCCTGGGTCTTGACTCTTTTTCCGGCCGCAGAAGACACAACAAAGTAATCGAGCTAAACGCCGGACAGATTAACGAGAGTATGGTAGAGATTGGGGATTCTATCTATTTTCACAAATAACTTTTTGCTCGGTTAAATCAGCCAAAAGCCTTACCCTGTCATCTGAAAAATCAGCAACCTTAATCACTGTTTCATAGCCAGTTGCTTCTTGAATGATCTCCAGCAGTTTATTGGGCAAGCCAGCTATCCACTTTTGATTAAAACTAACCGTCGCATCGTCCATAAATAAAGCAACATAAAAAATATTAGTTTCCACTAAATCAAGAAAAAAGTGGGAACCAAAAGAGAGCTCTGGCATAAAACCGCCGTCCGGATCATCCAGCTCCACCAAAACCGCAATATTATTTATTTCAGCAAAGTTAACCGGCACCCCCAAGGTTGGGTCCTTGGTCCCCCACCTGCCCGGCCCAATCATTAAGGTGGGGAGTTTGGTTTGGCTGGCAATTGTTTTGTTGAGCCTGCCAATTAACCGTGCTACTTCAAACTTTTTAGACATTAAAAGCTCGCTGTAGGCCTTGGAATCAACATAAATCAAGCGCTTAATCGGTTGCTCAATGCTTCCACCCATAAAATTGCGCCTGGACTTAAAAACCAAATTTTCCGGTTTTATCTCCTTTGGCAGCTTAACCTGGCCGCTCTGGCTCCTGGCCTGCAGCGGCCGGCACTGGACAAGGTTGATTCGCAGCTTATTATCAAGATCAAAGTTAACAGTAAATTCAATATCAACCGGATAATCATATTCTGCTTGGAGTTTTTTTAATATCGCCTGCATAGTTTTAATAAATTCTGTTTCCTTGAAGAATTTATCAAAAGTTAAGACCCAAGAGCTGCCGGCAATCCCGAGTGCTTTAAGCTTTTTCTCTCCCTCAAGATCTTTCTCCCCAATCATTGATAAATCAACATCAGTAATTTTGGAGAGCGAGAGGGTTTGCAGCTGATTATCAGCAATATTAAGCAGGTCGACTTCATGTTGGGAGAATTTTTTTAGCTTATCGATACCAACATATGGTTTTTTCTCCGGCGCATCTAAGGCCACAATCCTCGGATAGTCCCCCTCTACCCGATTAACCGCTCGGGTACCGAGGCCAAAGACCAAGCGGAGCATCCCGGCTTTAGGGTCCATTGACTCATGCCAAACAAAAGTGTTATATGAAAAACCTACTCCAGCCAGATACGGAAAAAATTGGTCACCGTGATGGCTCCCTGAAACTCGCTGCACCAAAAGGGCCATCTGTTCGTTCTGTTCATTTAAGCCGCGCTGCAAACGGTACTGGAGGGCGTCCTCATTCATGGTGCTGGCAAAGACTTGGCGGACAATATTTTCAAACTGCTTATAGCGCTCTTCAGGACTCCCCTGATTAACACAAAAGACACTCTCGTACTTGCCGGCAAAGGCATTGCCAAAGCTGTCTTCAAGCAAACTTGAAGAACGAACAATAATTGGCGATTGGCCAAAATACTCAATCAACTGCTGGAATTTTTCCTTGGTCTCTTCTGGAAACTTGCCGCTTAATATTTTCTCGCGCAGTTCACCAGCTTTGGCCAAATAACCAGCCTCGCTCTTTTGCTCCATCCACAAGTCCCACCAGCCGTTTTCAACAATATAAGTATAAAAAACATCTGAGCCAATATAAAAAGAATCATGCGGCTCCAAAATATCACTTAACTCTGCCAGAATTTTGCGAGCCAAAAGCATTCCAAGAGCTTTGCCGCCAATAAAACCAGTCCCAATCATCCGTTCTTTAATCACTAACAGATCTTCCAAGGTTAAATGTTTTTTGATTAAGGCAGACATCTTTTCTTCCCGCCCAAGCATAATCCTGCACAAGCGATCAAACATTTCTCCCTTTTCCTCTTCCTCCTCCTCTTCCTGCGCCTTTCTGAAAAGGTGGTCCCAATAATCCAGCTGCCTCTCTAGGCTGTCAGAGCCTTTGCTGGAAATGTAAGAAAAAAGTTTAGTAGTGTCAACACTGCTGACAATCGGCTCAAATCTATCCTCGGCCTCAACATAGGGCAAGAACATGGTTTGAGAGTAGCGTTGCCAGACTTTTAAAGGGTGGACGTAATACTTCTCCTCAAAATTAAAAACATCGAGGAGGAGCTGGGTTGTCTCCCTAATGCGGGCAATTGTCTTATAGGAATGGTTGTTCCGCAAAATCGCAAAGTACGCAATCGTATCAAGCTTAAAAAGATAGGGACAAGTGACCATAAAAAAGTTACCAATCATTAAATCAGTGGCCCAGGCAGAAAGAAGGTCTGTTAAACAATCAAAAAGATAAAAAACACCCTCACCCTCGAGCGTTGCAATATCATGGATCTCTTTGGAAAAAGCTTCAAAACCAGCTTCAGCGTTTAGTTCATAAACCTTAATTTTAGGATGAGCCGAGGCTCCGATTAATGGAGGGTGTTTGGCAAAACGGATATAAACAATACGCTTATTATCAGCTAAAGCTTGCTTAATATAAGGGGTGACAAAATGGAGGTAGCTGGCAATACTGTCAACCTGCCAAACAACGTTATCCCCCAAACGCAGGTGCTCAAGAACTTGGTCAAGACCAGCTATTCCGGTACTGGCCTTCATGACAAGTACCTGTTGATTGAAGCTGCCGCTCCTCTCCCTTCAGCTAAAGCCCAAACAATCAATGATTGTCCCCGCCGCATATCCCCGGCAGTAAAAACCCCTTTTTTCGAGGTTTGGTAATCATCACCTGTTTTAACATTACCCCGACTGTCAAATTCAAGACCAAGACTCGCCAGCAAACCGTCGTGTTCCGGATGCAGAAAACCAGCCGCGATCAAAACCAGGTCAGCCTCAATCTCAAATTCTGTTCCAGGAATCTCGGCCATTTTTCCTTCTGGAAAGTGAACCTTCACACATTCAATCCCCTTGCCCCTTGCCCCCTGCCTACCGGCAGGCAGGCCTTGCCCCTTGAATTTTTTGGTCAACACCTGCCACTGCCGCGAGCATCCCTCTTCATGGCTGGTGGAATTTTTAAGCAGCATGGGGTAAGTCGGCCAGGGCATTTGCGGCGTGCGCTCCTCGGGCGGACGGGAGAGAATCTCAATTTGCACTACGCATTTAGCCCCTCGGCGATTGGCGGTTCCCACGCAATCAGCCCCAGTGTCCCCGCCGCCAATTACCACCACGCTTTTATCTTTAGAATCAATCTCGCTGGTTAAATAATCCAGAGCAAAATAGATCCCTTTTAGCTTGCGACCAGGGATATTTAAATCTCGCGGGACCCTTGAGCCACCGGTTAAACATACTGCATCATAACCTTTAAGATCAACTGGCGTTTTTATCTCTTTCTTGGCGACAAATTCTACCCCCTCTTTTTCCCAAAGGGCTATTCTGCGATCAAGAATACTTTTGTCCAATTTAAAGGCTGGGATACCAAAACGCATCAAGCCACCGATCTTCTCATCGCGTTCAAAAACCACGACATGATGGCCAGCTCGGTTAAGCTCCACGGCGCAAGAGAGGCCAGCCGGACCAGAGCCAACTACTGCAACCTTTTTCCCTGTCCTCTTTTTAGGTGGCCTGGGTTTTACCAAACCATGTTTAAACGCATACTCAACAATGGCCAGTTCATTATCCCGAATAGTTACCGGATCATCATTAATCCCCAGAACACAGCCGTATTCGCACAAAGCCGGACAGACTCGGCCGGTCACCTCTGGCAAACAGTTGGTCTGGTCAAGCAATTCAAAGGCCTTGTCCCATTGCCAATTAAAAACATAATCATTCCACTCCGGTATTATGTTAGCCAAAGGGCAGGCAGAGTGGCAAAAAGGGGTCCCGCAATCCATACAACGAGAAGCCTGCAAACGGGAATCAGCCTCATCACGCAATTTAAAAACCTCGGCAAAATCCGCTTTGCGCTCGCAGACCGGCCGATACTGGCAAGTTTTGCGCTCGTGTTTTAAAAAACCTTTAACATCACCCATCTAAAACCTCCGCCAGCGCTGATGTTTTATCAAGCTCTTTTTCTTCCAGCACCCGCTTGTATTCTGTGGGCATAACTTTGACAAACAAGCGTTTTTGGCTGGCAAAATCGTCCAGGATATTTTTAGCTCTCTGGCTGTTAGTAAATTTATAATGGTTCTCAAGCAAGCTGTGAAGGAGCTCCTGGTCTTCAGCCATCAGCTCTTCCAGTATGACCATGCTATGGTTACAGCGATCAACCAGTTCATTTTGCGGATCAAAAACATAAGCTATCCCCCCCGACATCCCGGCCGCAAAGTTGCGACCAGTTGGCCCTAAGACAACCACCCTGCCGCCAGTCATATACTCGCAGCCATGGTCTCCTACCCCTTCCACAACCGCGAAAAGCCCTGAATTTCTAATACAAAAACGCTCCCCAGCCCGGCCGCAAATATACGCCTCGCCGGAAATCGCGCCGTAAAAAGTGGTATTGCCGATGATAATATTGGACTCTGGCTGATAGGTGGCTAGGTGGCTCGGATGGATGATAATTTTGCCGCCGGACATGCCTTTGCCAACATAATCATTGGCCAAACCTGCTAATTCAAGGGTCACCCCTTTTGCTAGCCAGGCGCCAAAGCTCTGTCCAGCCACCCCCTTAAACTTAAAGTTAATCGTGTCAGGCGGCAAACCCTCCTCACCATAGATACGACAAACCTCACCAGAGAGCATTGTCCCAATAGTGCGATTGGTGTTATTGATTTTAATTTCTCCTTGAACCCTTTCCTTTTTTTCTAAAGCTGGCTTGGCCAGCTCAATCAATTGACGGTCAAGAACCTTGTCAATCCCATGGTCTTGTTTGGTTGGGCCGGTTTTTTCTTTTGGCTGATAAAGTATCTTTGCAAAATCAATGTTTTTAGCCTTCCACGGCAGGAGATCTTTATTTACTTCGAGTAGATCAACTCGACCAACTAACTCTTCAAGGGACCGAATACCAAGAGAGGCCATAATCTCCCGCAATTCTTGAGCGATAAAAGTAAAATAATTAACAATATATTCCGAGCGACCGCGGTATCTCTTTGACAAAACCTCATCTTGTGTTGCCACTCCAACAGAACAATTATTTAAATGACAATGCCGCAGCATCACACAACCGGAAACAATCAAAACCGCGGTAGCAAAACCAAATTCTTCAGCGCCAAGCATCGCGGCAATGGCCACGTCTCTCCCTGTCCTAAGCTGGCCATCTGTCTGGAGCTTGACCCTTGAGCGCAAATTATTTAAGACCAAAGTCTGGTGGGTTTCAGAAAGGCCCAGCTCCCAAGGGAGCCCGGCGTGGCGGATAGAGCTCAAAGGAGAAGCCCCTGTCCCGCCATCCCCGCCAGAAATAAGAATCATGTCAGCGTGGCCTTTAGCCACCCCGGCTGCCACTGTCCCCACCCCTGGCGCTGAAACCAGCTTAACTGAAATCCGCGCCCTGGGATTAACATTTTTTAAATCAAAAATCAGCTGGGCCAAATCCTCAATCGAATAAATATCATGGTGCGGCGGCGGGGAAATCAGCGTTACCCCGGGAGTTGTATAGCGAATGCGGGCAATCAGGGGAGAAACTTTATGGCCGGGGAGCTGGCCACCCTCACCAGGCTTAGCCCCTTGAGCAACTTTGATCTGGATCTCATCTGCATTGACCAAATAATTGGTAGAGACCCCAAAACGGCCGGAGGCGATCTGTTTAACCGCACTGCGGCGGTCATCTTTAAATCTAGCCGGGTCCTCTCCCCCCTCCCCGGTGTTTGATCTGCCGCCAATCTGGTTCATCGCCAGGGCAATAGTCTCGTGCGCCGGCCCGCTGATTGAGCCAAAACTCATAGCGCCGGTGGCAAAATGTTTTAAAATTTTTTCGATTGGCTCAACTTCAGCAATTGGAATCGAATTGGCTTGCTTAAACTTTAATAAACTCCTTAGAGTTGTTGGAGCTTTTTTCTGATTATTTATTAATTGGGCAAACTCTTTGTAGCGATCATAATCATTATTACGCGTCGCATCCTGCAGGCTGGCAATGCTCTCCGGCCGCCAGAGATGAAACTCTCCGTCCCGTCGCCACTGGTAAAGCCCGCCTGCCTCAAGCTCTGGGCCAGACTCATGACGCATTAAAGTCTCCTTGGCTAAAACATCAAAGCCAGCCCCGCCAATCCTTGAGATTGTCCCGGGAAAACATTTGGCAATCACCTCATCCCCTAAGCCTAAGACCTCAAATATCTGCGCCCCGCGATAACTGCTTAAGGTCGAAATGCCCATTTTAGAGAGGATTTTTAAAAGCCCTTGTTCAAGCGCGTGGCGATAATTATTAACCGCTGTTTTAGCATCAAGAGTAATATCCCCGTCAATGGCCAGGTGTTCTATGGCTTCATAAGCCAAGTAAGGATTAACTAAATCCGCGCCATAGCCAAAAAGCAGGGCAAAGTGAAAAACCTCGCGCGGTTCAGCGCTTTCCACAATCAAACCAACTTTTGTACGCAGGGCTTTTTTGATTAAATAATGATGCACTGCACCAAGAGCTAACAAGGCCGGCAAAGCTGCTTTTTTAGCATCAACCCCGCGATCACTAAGGATAACAAAAGAAAAACCCTCGCCAATTGCCGCTTCAACTTCTTGGCAAAGATTATCAATCACGTAGCGCAGGTCTTTAGACCTGCTTTTACTTCTGGCAGACCTAAAGGTCTGCGCTACATCAAATAACAACGAAATTGTCTTTGCCTTAAAGCTGTTTTTACTAATCCCGCTAATTCTTTTAAACTCTTCATTGGTTAAGATTGGCCCTTTGGCCCGCAGCTTGTGGCAATGACCTGGCTTTTCTTCAAGGATATCCCCTTGCGACCCGACATAGCTCTCAAGGCTCATCACAATCTCTTCGCGGATCGGGTCAATCGCCGGGTTAGTAACCTGGGCAAAGAGCTGTTTAAAATAGCTGTAAATGAGCTGGGGCTTATTAGATAAGACCGCGTGCGGCGTGTCATTTCCCATGGAGCCAACCGGCTCTTTTCCGCTTTGCGCCATAGGCTGAAGAATGGCTTTAAAATCCTCGCGGCTATAACCAAAAGCCTTAAGCAATTTTTTATAATCACCAATCGCTTCTTCTGATGAAATCATTGGCAGATCATCCAGCTCCACCATGTTTTTTTCGAGCCACTCCTCATAAGGGGCCTGACTGGTAATCTGTTTTTTGATCTCCCGGTCTGAAACAATCCTTTTTTCTTTGGTATCAATATATAAGATTTTGCCAGGCTCAAGCCGGCCGGAGCGTTTAATCTTTTCCGGCAGGGTATCAAGAACCCCGACTTCAGAAGCCATTATAACTACATCATCAGTGGTAACAATATACCTGGCTGGCCGCAAACCATTGCGGTCAAGCACGGCCGCTACACTAGTACCGTCAGTTAAGGCAATCGCCGCTGGTCCGTCCCACGGCTCCATAAAACAAGCATGGTATTTGTAAAAATCCTTAAGTTTTTTGTCCATAAGGTTGTTTTCTTCCCACGCCTGGGGGATAAGCATCATCATAGTATG
>Ga0066640_10000654_pt1 | contig 20378 bp, 18 predicted proteins | sample CryGeyCG2114_020_2_FD_59505 | JGI IMG/M metagenome (GOLD analysis project Ga0066640, IMG submission 59505) | Groundwater microbial communities from aquifer - Crystal Geyser CG11_big_fil_rev_8/21/14_0.20 | ecosystem: Environmental > Aquatic > Deep subsurface > Groundwater | place: USA: Utah... | reverse complement strand
GCGGATGTTGACGGAGCTCACATCTCATCATTGCTTATGACTTATTTTTATAAGTTTATGCCCGACATGATTCGTCAGGGGCATTTATATCTTGCGCAGCCTCCCCTATTTAGGATTACTCAAGGTGCTAAATCTTTTTATGCTGCCGATGAGTCTGAAAAAAATAAGATAGTAAAAAAACTTGAAAAAGGACGCGGAAATATTGAGGTAGGCAGGTTTAAAGGATTAGGTGAGATGACTCCTGCGCAGCTTAAGGAAACGACTATGAACCCTGAAAAAAGAATCTTACTTCAGGTTAGCATTGACGAAGACAGGCAGGAGATCGCCGCCACTCGCGTTGAAGAGCTGATGGGCAAAAAACCCGAGCTGCGCTATAAGTTTATCACCGAACAAAGCGAGCTCATGGGCGATGGATTTAAAAACATGTTGGATGTTTAGTCAGGCATATTAAAGAGGAGCTTGGCCTCTTTAGAGGGAGGAGCCTTAAAACCGATTGCTACTATTTCAAAATTAGGATTATCTTCACCGATTGCTACATGCGAAAATCCGCCCTGAAAAAGGAAGGCTTGCAAGGATTTAGGTGAGAAGCCTGTTTTGTGAGCATAATAATCATGTCCTGAACTTTCTATTTGCTTTTCGTATCCGTACATAACATCTCTAACAGTTATTGGACCCATACCGGATTGATACAAAACATCGCTTATATCGAGATTATTGGCTATCACATGGCGCATTACTGCCTGAATATCCGGAACTCTTATATGGGCGAAGCCGTCATCTTTTAAAACATGCACAAAACCCTGAAGAACTTTTAAGCCATCATGGCGTAAATAATGCTCAAGGTTATGCGAGCAATATACCGCATCATATTCTTTTGCATCAAGATTAATTAGTTTTCTGGCATCGCACACGACATCAGGGTTAACCGAAGCATCTATGTCCAATAAAACATGCTCCCAGTTATCATATTGATTTGGAATAAAAGTTTTCTTTGACCCTCCTCCAACATTAAGAAACTTCTTTTTTGCCAGCTGTTGTTCTTTTGCTTTTGCCATAATGTTAATTAACTCTCTTTTTTAAGATCTATAAATTTTGCCTTATTGCCGTCACAATAATTTTCCCACATTTTACGATAGGCCTTTTCTAGATTCTTTGTGAAAAGTTGCGTATCGAAAAGAGGTTTGGTTTTTTTGTTTTCCTGCAGTTTTTCTTTTAACTTACTTGTCCTATTTGGATCTGTCGCCACCTCAACTGCTAAATCTTCATATTCTTTGAGGCTTGTGGTTATCAGCTCCGGCATTCCTACTGCATTTAATATGCTGGTAGCCATGCGTGAGGTAAAGCACTTGCCTTTTAAAGTTATAACGGGAACTCCTGCCCATAGGGTCTGACTTGTAACTGTGCCTCCATTATATAGCCTTGTATCTAAAGCTATATCCGCAAGGGCAGTGCGTTTCAGGTGTTTTGCAATAGGTGCAACGGCCTTTGCAAATATAATACGGTCTTGTTCGACACCGTACTTTTTTGCTTCTTTACGTAAATTCTCGACTGCAAGATTATCATCTTCATAAATGCTACCCTTATAAAGCCACAAAACACTATTTGGCGTTCTTTTTAAGATATTCATCCAAGTTTCAAACATCACAGGTTCTATTTTATATGTTTGATTCAGGCAGCAAAATATAAATTTATCTTCCGGAAGTCCTTCTGATTTTTTGGTTATATTCTCATCAGATATTATAAGATCATTGTCATTTGCCTGATAACAATCGGGCAGGTAAACAAATTTTTCATCATAAAATTCCTGATCCTCTGGTGGTGCAACTATTTCATCAACTATCACATAATCAATAAAATCTGCTCCCATACTTCCAATGTAACCTATATAATTGACCTGAATAGGTGCCGGTTTTAGGGCTAAGGCTTCAAGCCTTGGCGTGCCTGTGTGGCCATTAAGGTCAATCAGAATATCTATTTTATCATTATAAATTAATTTTGCGGTATCAAGATTTGAGACATTGCTTATATCATAGAATTTATCGCAATATGACGCTATTTCTTCTTTGTAGTTGCTATTATCGGGTTTGCTAAAAGAGTATACGTAAATTTCAAAGCCATCCTTATTGTGGTTTTTAAATACCCCACGCATTAGGTGAGATACCGGATGATCTTTTATGTCAGAAGACATATAACCGATGCGAAGTTTCTTTTTTTTGTCGTTTGATTCTTGTGAAATATCATGTTGAAAAACATTGTGAACCTTAGTTATACTGTCCACCGCTTTTTTTGAGAACTCCCTTACTATTTTAAGATAATAAGCGGGGTCTTTATTTTTCTGGATGTCCGTCATCATGGGGTTTATTTCATCAGGTTTTTGTTCGGCCATTAATTTGTCTATAACAGGATCAAGATTTTTTCGCGCCTCCCAATCACAGACTTTCCCAAGAGCATCGTGATATTCCATAACTAACTGTAGGTTATTTTGTGACATGTTATAAGCTTTCTTATAAAATGCTATCGAGTCCTTATTTCTTGCCATGGAAGCGCATATTAATGCGGCATTATGATTCTGCTCTACTCCGTCAGGGGATAGTTCAATTGATTTAAGCACATAAGATAGCGCCTCTTTTAACATTCCCAGCCTTTTATATATAAGGGCTATATTATTATAAACGTAGTACAGATCACCTTTTATGGAAAGAATTTTCTCGAAATGCTGCAAAGCTAATGCGTTATTTCCAGACTCATTATAGATATTTCCTATGTTATTTAGCGCACCGATATGATTAGAGTCTAAGGATAAAACCGCATTATACGCATTGATAGCATCTTTCTTTCGTCCCTGATGTGAATATACGATTCCAAGGTTAAAGATTACCTCGATGCTATTAGGTACGGCCTGATAGCATATGCTTAGTAGTTTTTCAGCGTGCGCGTATTTTCCTAACTCCACATAACAAAGAGAGGCTATATATTTGCTATCAATATGCTCAGGATATTCATTGATAATGCTGGCGGCTATATCCAGTGCTTTTTCAAAATTTGAGGTGTTATAAAGTTCAAAACATTGCTGCATGGCCTGCTCAACAGTTATTTTTGTTTCTACCGGCATATATTATTACTCCGCATTGGTTGTTGGTCGTAATGATCCTTGAATTTTTTACCTACTATCTATAGGTTGTTAAGATGTTTGTGTCAAATTGCAATAGATAAGGTACGTTTCATGATGGGTAAAGCTGCAGTAGTTGAGATTGACTACTATAAAAAAGCCAGTTCTTTTTATGAGAAAGGAAAATATAGTAATGCAATTCGTTGTTGCAACAGAGCAATTAATAAGAACCCCCAGCATTTCATGGCCTACAACATATTAGGTATTATAGCGCGACGGCAAGAAAAAAACGGCGATGCTCTTTTTTTCTTTAAAAAATCTATCGAAATAGAGCCGGCATATTGGGAGGGTTATAATAACCTTGGTGAGACTTATTTTGAAATAAAAATGTATGACGAGGCAATCGCCTGTTTTAAAATTGCGATACAACACAACCCCAATTACGCCGAGGCTTATTATAACCTAGCTAACACAATGCAAAACAAAGGCGAGTATGACAACGCTTTAATGCTATATCAAAAAGCTGTGGAGATCAAGCCGGCGTATCAAAAAGCCTACCACAACATGGGTAATATATTTGGAAGCGAGGGGTTTGTTGATAAGGCTCTGTTCTGTTATAGGCGAGCGGTGGAGGCATCTGAAGAATCTATCTGTACTGAAGCTCATATAAACTTGTCGTATATGGTTTTATATGCGGAAGGAGCAGAGTCTTGGAAAAAGATCCTTTTGTCGTTTATTCAGAATGTGACTTTTCCGACTTTTCAAAAAGGCGATATACTAACATCATTGGCTATAGCTAATTGGATTGCTGGCGATACAAAAAATTGTCTCCGGGATTTATCGGATGCTAAAGAGATGCTAAGGCATCATAATGAATATGGAAATTTTAAGTCGGCAATTACTTATAACAATTTTTTAAAGGGTCTTATTCTCTGGCACGAAAATAACCCCGAGGATAAAATAAAAGCTAACAAATCATTGCATTTTATAGGTGATAGCCACTCCCTTACTTGCTCAAATAAGCATATTAGTGTCGCTTCGGATATATATAAATGTAATACGCATTTTATCAGAGGTTGTAAGATGTGGCATATTGTTGATGAAAAGAACAGCAGTATTAAGGTAGCTTTTGAGCGAGAGTTGGAGTCGCTCTCAGCTGGAGATATTGTTGTTCTAACTATCGGTGAAATCGATTGTCGTTATGATGAGGGGTTGTTTTATAGGCATAGAAAATATGCAACTGATTTAGAATTTGAAGTTAATAAATTGTTAGATGGTTATTTTAAGATTATTTGTAATTTGATAAAAACAAAGAATATAATTCCTGTTGTTTGGTGTGTGCCGGCTCCGCATAAAGAAGTCATAATAAGTATCTGTAATAGCTTCAATAAAGCGCTTTTCATGCGTTTTATTGAATATTTTAATGAGCAGTTAGTAATTAGAGCCAAAGAATATGGGATTGTTTATTCAGATAACTATTCAATCACGGTTACTAAGGATAAATTATCTGATACGGAAACTCACCTTGATAAATTTCATTTAAAGCCCTCAACTTTTAAAAGAGCGATAGAAATAGCGTTGCAATAATGCCGCAGGTGGTTGGGCATCTTTGCTGCAAATTCAATTAAAGGTTTGCAACGTCAATTTAAGCATATAGGACTTTATATGGGTCTTTTTTTCGGCCCGTGTGTTTTTTGTTTGGTTACTTGAGGGATAGCTTCTCTTCAGGGTTTTACAAAAAGCGCTAATAATTTTTATAAAAATTGTTAATTTTAAACTTTAATAAAGGTATTTAAGATGATTAAAAAATCTTTTAATAAAGCGCTGTTAACGACGGCTTCGGCCTTCGCGATCAGCGCATTTGCCGCAGGCGCAGCTAATGCTGCTTCTCTTGCTGCTACAGGTAACGCCGGTAACGATGCTGACCTGACGCTAGATGCTACAGGCGGGATTGTTCTTGGTGAGGCTCTTGTTAACACTACTGCAGATGCTTCTGCCATAGTGATTTTGAACAGTGCTGGTGATTTGACAACTGGCGCTTTCTCAATAACTCGTACTGGTGCAACTGGCGCAGCTGGTTCTGCTATAGTTTCAAGCGGTAACACTACATCTGCTACTGATGTTACTATATCAGCTGGTGGTACTGTAACTCATAACGATGAGGCTCCTGGTGGTTTTGCGATCAATGTTATTGGTGCTCACACTCTTGGCACCATCACCAACCTTGGTACTGTAAGTGGTACTGGAACTAACAGTGATGTAATCAATATTGCAACAGGTGCTACTTTAAACATCGTAAACGGTGATGACAGTGCTACTGCTGCTTCTATTACAGCTACAGGTACTGGTAATGCGATTATCGTTGCCGGAACTCTGGCTGGTTCAATCACAAACAAAGCTGGCGCTTTGATTCAGGGTGGTGCTGTAACTGATGGTTTGATTGATATTGGTGGCGTTATAACCGGAACAGTTTCAAACGCTGGCTCGTTGACTGTAACTGGTGCAGGTACTGCGATTGACATTGCTGCTAAAATTTCCGGTGGCTTTACAAACTCAGGCACTATCACTGGTGCGACGGGTGCCGGACTTATCAATGTTTCTGCTACTGCAGCTGACACTAGCATTACAAACTCTGGTGCTATAACCGCATCTGGTGCAGGTACTGGTATTGACATAGAGGCTGCTTTGGGTGGTAACTTGTTGAACAGTGGTACTATTACTACAGCCGGTGCTGGTGTAGCAATTGATATTGGCCATAATGTTGCTAAAGTTACAAACAGCAAGAGCATAGTAGGTGTTGGTGCTGGTGTAGCTGCCGGTGGTATCGACGTCTCTGACACTGCAACAGTAGCTTCTGGTATCGTTAACTCAGGTACTATCGCTTTGTCTGGTGCCGGTGCCGGTATCGACCTTAATGGAGCTTTAACAGTTACAAGTGCTGAAAACGGTGCGATTGTAAACTCAGGTACGATCTCTTCAGTAGGTGGTGCGGGTCTTAAAATGACTTTAGCTATAACTAACAACACTGGTGCATTTAGTGCAACAACTGGTGCTAATGCCGGTTTCTATAACTCTGGTACTGTTAGCGAGACCTCTGGTTCTGCAATTTTATTAGACGGTGCTGTTACAACTAACATCACTAACGCTGCAGGCGGTACTCTATCTAACGCTGCTGGTGCAACTGCCGGAACTGAAGGTGCGATTGCTTTAACAGCTAATAACACTGCCGGTGGTATCTATAACGCCGGTAATATCACATCAACTGTTGGTGCTGGTTTATCATTAGCTGCTAATAATGTTCTTGGAACCCTTACTAACGCAAGCACTGGTGTTATTTCAGCTACAACTGGTAATGCAATCTATTTAGCAGCTAATGCTAATAACGCCATCACAACCTTGAATAACAGTGGTACTATTAAGGCGACTGAAGCAGGTGGTTCTGCAATTAACTTCGCTGGTGCAGCTGGTGGCGCAAGTGCCATCACTAACAAATCAGGTGGTGTTATCTCTGCGGCAAACACTGCAACAACTTTGGGAGCTATCACGGCAGCTACCGGTATTGTTGCTGCAACTATTACTAACGAAGCTGGTGGTTTAATCACCAACACTGCAACTGGTGGTAGGGCCATCGTTTTGGGTCACACTTCATCGACTCTAGGAACGGTTACAAACGCCGGTACAATTTCTGCTTCATCTTCAACTGGTGTAGCAATTGATGGTAAAACCTCAACAGCAGGCACTGCATTAGTTGTTACTAATACAGGCTTAATTACCGGTGATGTTCGCCTAACTACAGGTACTGGAAGTGTGTTAAACATGAATGCTGTTAACACTGCAGCTACCGCTACTACAAAAGGTATGAACGGTAACATCGAAACTAACCATGCTAGTAACGTTGTTAACTTCAACCCTGGTGCCGGAACGTCTCAGTGGTTCGGTGGAAAGATTACAGGTGACACAGCTGCAGGTATTGTTAATAGCGTAACCGGTACTAACACGCTTACTGCAACTGGCGCAGGAATCATTTCTGCTGCATCTTCTACAATCTCTGCCGGCAGTACTTTATACTTAAATAGCGCGACAGCAGGTACGACTGCTACATTTACCGGTGCTATTACAGGAAATGGTACATTGCAGGTTGGTTCGGGTGTAACAGTAAATGCTGTTAACTATAACCAGACTGGTGGTAGCGCATTAGTTATTGATGTGTTGAATAACGCTGGAACTATCCAGCATGGTAAAATCGCCGGTGGCGCTGGTACTAATGCTTTAGATTCATCTGCAAACGCTATTCAGGTTAACTACTCAAGCACAGCTTCTGCATACACAGCAAACAATACAATGCTTGCGAGTGTGCTAACTGGTACAGGTGGTATTACGTGGACAACTGGCGGCACTGCATTTGGTGCAATCGGTACTGCGTCTCCAGTTGCAACTGGTCTTACCACTTCTACAATTACTGGAACTGGTATCACTCTTACTGATAACTCTTATGTGTTAGACTTTACAGCATATAGAGATTCAGTGACCGCAACTACTGTTAACATCATTGCAACTCGTGCCAATACATATAATAGCGCTGGTTCTACTGTTAACAACAAAGCTGTTGGTGCTGCATTAGAGGCTATCCAAAACTCTGGTTCAACTATAACTGATACTATCAATGGATATCTTGACGGCTTAACAACTGCTGCTGCTGTTGACGCCGCCCTTGAAACTCTAAACCCTGACATGTCGGGTTCTGTAACTAGCGCTGCTATGGCTTCTGCTGGACAGGCTCTTTCTGTTGTCGGTAATCGTTTGGATCAACTAGCGGGCATTTCCGGCTCAACAGTTGCTACAGGTGGTATGGCTTACAACAATGGTGTTTGGGGTGAAGTATTCGGTGCTGCCGCTGATCAAAGTGATCGCGATGGTATTAAAGGCTTCCAGTCAGATACTGCTGGTCTAGCTATCGGTGCTGATACTAAAATTGATGACGTAACTACTTTAGGTGCTAGCTTATCTTATGCTAATACTGATGCTGACTCTGCAAACGGCAAGTCTGAGATCGATGGTTACCAATTGACTGTATACGGTACTCGTGACTATGGTAAATGGTATGGTGATGCTCTAGTTGGTTTCACTCATAACAGCTTCGATACTACTCGTAATATCTCTGCCGCTCTAGGTGGTGGACAAGCAAAAGGTGACTTCGACGGTCAGCAGTATACTGCTAAAGTTGGAGCCGGCTATAAGCTTGATGTTGAAGGTGGTTTGAATGTAACTCCGGTTGCTTCATTGCAGTATGACTATATAACTATAGACAGTTATACAGAAACTGGTGCTGCAGCTTTGACTGTTGACAACGATGATCTACACGTATTTAAGTCTGATTTGGGTGTTAAGTTGAACTACCCGATCGTTGATGGAACTATTACATATATTCCTGAAATCAGTGCAAGCTGGACTTATGACTTCGTAGGTGATGAGCAAGAAGCAACTAACAACTTTACTGGTGCAACAGGTACATTGTTCACTACTAAAGGTGCTGACATAGCTCAACATGCGTTTAATGTTGGCTTAGGCTTGGATATCCTTGCTCAAGACAATATGACAGTATCGTTTGACTATGACTGGACTAGCAAAGAAGACTACAATTCTCATGCTGGATCTTTGAAAGCTCGTTTTGCTTTCTAGTCTGATTTGATTTAAATCAAAGTGATTGGCTCCCACATCGTAAGGTGTGGGAGCCTTTCTTTTTTTAAGGCAGCTGTTGACTTATAAGTAATATCGCATTAACAATTAATGGCTGAATTTTTAATTAAGAAATAAAAGGTATAATTATGTCAAAAGAAGTAGCAAATGATTATGACTCAGTTCCATATGAGAGCTTCCCATATTCTAATACGCATCCTGAACATTTATATACGGTAGGTAAGTTATTCGGAATGGAGCCGGTGCTACCAAAAAGATGTAAGGTGCTTGAGTTGGGGTGTGCCAGTGGCGGCAATATAATTCCAATGGCGGTGAAATATCCTGAAAGCGAATTTGTTGGTGTCGATTACTCAGCGGTTCAGATATCAGAAGGACAAAAGCATGTTAATAACCTAAAGGTAAAGAATCTTGACCTTAAATGCACGTCAATAATGGATATTGACGAGTCATTCGGTAAGTTTGATTACATAATTGCGCACGGTATTTTATCATGGGTGACAAAAGATGTTCAGGATAAAATTTTTGAAATTTCAAAGAAAAATCTAAGTGCAAACGGCATTGCCTATGTGAGCTATAACACTCTGCCGGGCTGGAGTGCTATCCGTGGTATTCGCGAAATGATGTTGTATCATACCGATAAATTTGAAGACCCTGCCGTTAAAACTAGCGAGGCTAGAAAATTATTGGAGTTTATTGCCGAAGGTAATGGCGATAATGAGAGCCCGTATAAATCATTAATTGAAAATGAGATTAAAACCTTAAGCACCGTGGGTGATTTCTATCTGGCGCACGACCATCTTGAGCAAAATAATGAACCTTTTTATTTTCATGATGTAATGAAAAAGGCCGACAATAATGGCCTGCAATATTTAGGTGATACTTCTATTGCTTCAATGTTTATAGGCAATCTGCCTGCAAAAACAGCGGAAGTTATTGGTTCTATCGGAAATGATATTGTTCGTTCCGAGCAATATATGGATTTCGTAACAAATCGTCGTTTCCGCTCTACCCTATTATGTAGCAAGGATATTCAGTTGAACCGTAATTTAAACTTTGAAACCATTAAGGATTTTTACGTTACATCTGAATTAATCTGTGAAAAAAACTTAAGTGATATAGATCTGGCCTCTAATGAAGAAGTTTCTTTTGTACGAGAGGGGGGTGGAGCATTATTTACTACAAGCAATGCTGCAGTCATAACTGCAATTGTACAATTGCAGCATGTAAAAAAGCAGGTCGCCGCCGAAGACTTAGTCAATAATGTGTTCAAAGCTTTAGGAAAAGAAGCTAATAAAGATCAGGTTCGATCCGTTATTTTTGAATGGTTACTAAGGTTGTTATTTGCAGGCGCCGTTAGATTATATTCATTCCCTGCAAACTATACGACAGATAAATCAGACAAGCCAAAAGCCTCTGATTTAGCTCGTTATCAGGCAACTTATTCAAATTGGGTGACAACGCAAAGCTCTGAAAGAATCAATGTTGATATTTTCAACCGAGTTTTATTTGCTTATTTAGATGGAACTAATGACTATGATTCTTTAGTAGAAAAGATGTTGTCTCACATTGAAAAAGGTGATCTTAATCTGAATGCTGAAAATGGTGATGTTATTTCTGATAAGGAAAGAATAAAGGATGTTACCGCAGAAATGGTAAAAAACGCTCTTGATAAAGTTGCGCCAAGTGCCTTACTGGTAGCTTAATATGTTTAATAAATCCGCATTTATAGGGTTCTTATTGTTTCTGTCCTCCTGTGCTACTGTGCAGGAGCGTCTGGAAAATGCCGATACTATAGCAAGCAACGCCTCTATGCAAAAAAGTGAGATAAATGCCGGGGAGTTTGTTCTTACGGCTTATGGGCGTGCTAATAAGCTCGGTGGGGATGTTAATATTTATATTGAAGGGGATGGGTTTGCGGCGGCAGCGAGAGATCGTTTGTCGGTAAACCCCACCCCTCGCAACCCTATGGGGCTAATGCTTGCTGCAAAAGATAATGCGCCTAATGTTTTTTACCTTGCAAGGCCATGCCAATATACTTCTTTTGACAAAAATCCTAATTGTGAAAATAAATACTGGTCAGGCAGCCGTTTTGCACCACAGGTGATTGAATCAATGAACATAGCGGTTGATAAAATAAAAGAACTATCGGGTGCAGATAAAATAAACCTTATAGGTTACTCAGGTGGCGCGGCTGTATCTGTTATACTTGCAAGTCGCAGGGTTGATATAGCAACCATAAGAACTGTAGCCGGTAATTTAGATCATGCGGCAATCAATAAATATCATAGGGTAGATCAGTTGGATAATTCTTTAAATCCAATTGATTATGCAGCTAAAATATCTGATATTCCACAATATCATTTTTCAGGCGAAAAGGATAATGTTGTACCTGTTTTTATAGCGGAAAAGTTTGCTAAAAAATCTGAGCAGGGAAAAGGCTGTGTAAAAGTAAGCGCACTTTCGGGCGCGACTCACCATAAAGGGTGGGCGGAGAATTGGAAATATTTGTTGTCTCGCCCCGTTGTTTGTGGTTGAAAAACACAAACATCTGGCGTATCGTGCTTTTCGTGTTTTAAAAGTTGATAGAAGGAGAAGTTGACATGAGAAAAAAGAATTCGGCTAATGCCATTATTGTGATTGCGCTTGTTGCCGTGGTTGCAGTTGTTTATTTTGTAGTAGGCAATGGAGATAAGCAAAAAGGCGACGTTATAGCCAAAGTAAATGGTCAGCCAATATATAAAGATGAGGTTAATGAGCAGCTTAGTGAGTTGTTGAAAAGACAAGGCGCTCAGGTTAAAGCTGATTATGATAATTTAGATGATAAGGCGAAATATATTGTTGTAAAAGAGCTTGCGGCACAAAAGCTTATACTTGAGCAGGCTTATGATGAAGGCATTGATGAAACTGAAAATGTTAAAAAAAGACTTGATAAAGTAAAAGACCAGATAATAAAAGATGAGTTCCTTGCTCAAAAAGCAAAGCCTGCTATCGACGATGATAAATTAAAAGCACGTTATGATGAATTGGTAAAAGAGCTGGAGGGAAAAACTCAGTATAAAACCAGCCATATACTAGTAAAAACCGAGAAGGAAGCAAAAAAAGTTGAGCGCCAATTAAAGAAAAAATCATTTGCTGAAGTGGCGAAGGCCGAATCAATTGATGAGAGCAGCGCAAGTAATGGCGGAGATTTAGGGTATCTTTTAAGCGGTCAGATGTTGCCTGAATTTGAAGAAAAAATCACTGATATTAAAGAGGGTGAGATTTCAGAGCCTTTTGAAACTCATCTTGGGTGGCATATCGTAAAGTTAGAAGATAAGCGTCCGGCTAAAGCGGATCCTTATGAGGAGTCTAAATTAAGAATTGCTCAGAATATGGCAGGAAATGCTATTCAGGACTATATCAAAAATATAGTAAAAGATGCTAATATTGAGTTAATAGGTTCTGGTGACGAAGCATCGGGTGAGAATAAAAATGATGAAGATAGCAACAGCTAGATCAGACTCGTTCTATCCAGCGTAAGTTAGCAAGCTCTTTCTTGGTTTTTACGCGCTCTCTTAGGTCTAGTGTGCGTTCGACAAGCTCTGTTTGTTCGGGACAAACTCTTGTTTTCCATGTAAGTTGAGCGCGTTTCTTCTTGGCGCGAAGCCTTTGAGCGCTAACCCCCGTAATACCCTCTACTGATGATATGCCTCTTTCTTCTTCATGTTGGCGGATGGCTATCATAATGCGCTGTATGCGCTTATTTCTCTGGCGCACCAGTAGTTTCTTTAGCATTGCCATGCTTGAGGCTTTGATTAATATGCCATCAAACATTACGGCAAACACTTTGGGCTTAGGGTTTCTGTCCCAAATACTTTCAACTCTCTCAAACCACTCACCAAACGCGGCAGATGCGGCGCTCATTGCGGCTTCGAAGTAATTGCCATGGCTTAGCGCCAGACCACCTGTTATCATGTCAACCCAAGTAGCGGTTTTAGGTTTAGAAGAAAACTCACCGGGTTTGTGGCGGTGTATCTTTATTCCTTCAACATGATCTTTTTGTTCATGCCTGCTAACGCTATTTGAGTGGCTGTTTTTCTCGGATTCTTTTTCGCTCAGATCCTTATCCCGAGCGCGCTTGCGTATGGCCTCATCACGAATCATTTTGTTGTATTCGCTGCGTAACAAGCCCTCCACTTCATATTCCAGCGTTAATCTGTCCGGGGCTTCTAAAAGATGGATGCCGTTTTTTGACATTACTTGGCCAACATAAACCCCACGAGCCTCATCAAAGTCGATTGAGGTTCTAGAGGCGTATGAAGGTATAGGTCTATCAAGCGTTCTCAAATGATTCCTCGTCTAATATATGGAAACATTTTAGCACAAAAATTGGAATTTATCTTAAATTTTTGAACAATTATTAAGTTTATCGAGTTACTTGTTGTTTTTGTTGAAAAAATAGGCAATAAAAGAAACTCCAAGTAGGATTGCTATTATAGGGAAAAACCACAAGATTGATGTCTCTTTAATAACAGGTGGAGTCATTAAAATTTCTATCCCGTAGCTTTGTGTTAGTTCGTTAATGATTTGTTCTTCAGATCGTCCCTTATCAATCTCGTTTCTTATCATAACACGCATTTCTTTGGCAAGATCGGCCTTAGAATCATTAATTGACTCGCCTGAGCATACAACGCAGCGTATTTGTCTGAAAATATCTCGTGCCTGTTGTTCTTGGGCGGGATTTTCAAGATGTTCTTCGGCCGTCAGCGCAAATGAATAAGACGGTAAAATTATAAGAATAAGTATAATAAATTTTTTCATGTTATTTCTTTACCAATGGCAATATTTCTTCTTCATAAACCTTTTGGGTTAGCGCGCCTTTATAGTTAAATAAAACAATGCCCTCCGGGGAGATAAGGAAGCTTTCAGGAGCGCCTGTAACGCCTAATTTTATAATAAGTGAGCCGTCATTATCTGCGCCGATTTTTTCATAGGGGTTGCCGTCATTTTTTAGCCATGTGTTGAGCTTAGTTAAATTATCCCTCCAGGCAACTCCATAGATAGGAAGACCGTTTTTTTCCTTTATTTGCATAAGAACGGGATGCTCATATTTACATGTTATGCACCATTGGGCAAATATATTTAATATAGCATATTTCCCCCTGAGATCGGCAGATGTTAATCCGTCACTTTCGCTATTTATAGCAGGTAATGAGAATTCAGTTAGTGGTTTTCCTATCATAGGGGAGATGGTAGTCTTGGGTGACCCTAACCTTGCCATGAAAACGGCTATTAGTAATAAAGATACAAAAATTAATATTGCGGATATAAAACGCATTTTATTTTTTTCTCCCTAAAATACCGACCATTCCGCTCATAAACATAATTAGACAGCCCAGCCAGATAAGGTTTACAGCAGGTTTATAATATACTCTGACGGCAAAACCACCGCTACTATCGCTGTCACCCATTGCTACATAAAGATTAGAGAGAATACTATAATAAATATCTGATTCGGTCGTATTCATTTGTCTGACGGGATAATAGCGAACTTCGGGGTGTAGGTGCGCTATCTCATTGCTATCTTTATTTATAGAAAATACTCCGATACGAGTAAGATAATTCTTATTAGCACCAATTGACATGGAATCCATTTTTATATCATATCCCGCAATGCTAATATGGTCATCAAGTTTAATAATTTCTTCTTTTTCAATGCCATATATGCTGCATATTGTTATGCCGATAACGGCTATAGCGACTCCTATATGAGCTCCGGCCATAGAATAAAATGAGGTGGAAATTTTACCGCTCTTTTTCATTTTCTGCCAGCCTCTTTGCAGCATAGAGGCTATTAAATAAGCACTAAAAGAAACAGATACAATTGCTATTGCCGATTTTTTATCAGGTATAAAATAGCATGCAAGAGCCGTAATAACAGCAATTATAAAAGGTATGATAATATCTGACTTAAAGTTTGCGAATGTATCTTTTTTCCATTTTATAGCAGGTGCTAATGCCGCCAATATAAGAATCGGCAAAGTTATATATGGCATTGTGGAATTAAAATAAGGTGCTCCGACTGAAATTTTTGTGTCGGTTAATATATCAAGAAAAATAGGGTAGATTGTGCCAAGTAAAACGGTAGCGCAGGCGATTGTAAATATCAGGTTGTTAAATAGGAAAAAGCTTTCTTTGGACAGTGGCTCGAAATCACCGGCCGATTTTAATTTATTAGCCCGTATGGCGAATAAAATTAGTGACGCATTCGTTATAATTGCAAAAAATGCCAGTATAAACATGCCGCGCGTCGGGTCTTGGGCGAAGGCGTGCACGGAAGTTAATATTCCTGAGCGCACCAGAAAAATCCCTATCAGGCTAACGCAGAAGGTCAGGATGGCCAGCAATATAGTCCATATAGTTAGTTCCCCTCTTTTTTCGGTAACAAAGAGTGAGTGCAAAAGAGCCGTCCCTGCAAGCCATGGCATAAGCGATACATTCTCTACCGGATCCCAGAACCAGAAGCCACCCCACCCCAGTTCGCGATACGCCCACCAGCTACCCATTCCTACGCCTAGCGTTAGAAACGCCCAGCTAAATAAGGTCCATTTACGTAAAGTACCGAAAATTTTTCTGTCAACCTCTCCTTTAATCAAAATATATGCGGCAAATGAGATTCCCAGAGAAAAGCCTATATATCCTACATATAGTAGAGGAGGGTGGATTGCCAATCCTATGTCTTGTAGTAGGGGGTTGAGCCCCAGCCCGTCTTCCGGTGTTGGGTGGATCCGCTCAAATGGATTTGAGGTAAATATAATAAATGCGTAAAGCCCGATCCCTATTATGTTTTGCAGCCTTATTATACTATCTGTAGGATTTTCCCCTAATTTTGATATTTTTGAGAAAGCAAAATTATAAGCGGAAAAGATAGACACTAAAAGCAGTAGAGAACCTTCATGATTCCCCCATGTTCCCGTTATTTTATATATAAAAGGTTTTATGGTATGTGAGTTGTTGTAAACATTTAATACAGAAAAATCTGATACCGCATAAGATGTTATTAGGCAGACTAGCGCAATGGCTGTGCCGGCGAATATAAGGTCGGTAGCAAGCCTTACAGCCTTGAATTTCGGTATAATTTGCAGGCAGGTTAAAGCAAATGCAATAATAAGAGATATATATCCAATTGTAGGAATCATTCTGTCTCCTTCCATTTTCCTGATTTTTTCAATGCATCGGCAACTTCAGGCGGCATATATTTTTCATCATGTTTAGTAAGAAGATTATCCGCTATAAAAACGTTTTCATCCGATAATAAGCCCTTTGCCACCATTCCCTGTCCCTCGCGAAACATAGGCGGCAATATGCCTTTATAGGAAACTTCTATAGAATTATTAAGGTCGGTAATAATGAATTTTGTAATATTGGCATCCTCTTTTTTCAAAGATCCTTCTGCTATCAGACCGCCTATTCTAATAGTTTTTCCCTGTTCGATATTTTTTTGCATAAGCTCTGTAGGGCTATAGAAAAAGACCAGATTATCGTTAAAGCTATTAAGTATAAGCCCAATCGCCGAGCTTATGCTTATAAGGCTGATAATAATTAATGTTAATCTCTTATGCTTTGGTTTCAATTTTTTTGTTCTTTATAATTTTTTGTTTTCTACGCAAAGATATAATGCTATTGGCTGTAAGAGTTGCCAAAACCACTAAAGTAAAAATATATGCGCTGTAAATATATACTATCATCTGCTTGGAATATTCTTTATAAATAGTTATGCTATAGATATAGTGGAAAATGACATTTTTCCAACAATAAAGTTATATTTGTTACGGGAGGCAATAGATGCCAAGAGCAATTGTGGTTCGCACAACAGGTGGCCCTGATGTTATGAAGCTTGAAAATATAGCGGCTCCGAAAGCTCCGGAGGCTGGTCAGGTCCTGGTTCGCCATACTGCTATCGGTGTAAATTATATGGATACTTACTACCGATCGGGGCTTTATAAGGCTCCTCGTCTGCCTATGATTCCCGGAATGGAAGCATGCGGTGTAATTGAAGCGGTGGGCGAAGGCGTTAAGATGAAACCGGGTAGTCGTGTTGTATACGGCACTTCTCCGGTGGGCTCATATTGTGAGTCAAGGTTGATAAACGAGCGCTACCTTGTCGGCGTGCCTGATGATATATCTGATGAGGTAGCCGCTGCCGTATTTGCTAAAGGACTTACGGCTCATTATCTTTTATGCAGAACATATCAGGTAAAAAAAGGCGATGCTATTCTTATCCACGCAGCAGCAGGCGGCGTCGGGCAGATTATGGGGCAATGGGCGAAAATGAAAGGGGCAAAAGTAATAGGTACAGCAGGCGGTGCTCAAAAAGTATCTCTGGCTAAAGAATGTGGCTATGATTATGTTATTGATTATACATCTCAGGATTTTGTTAAAGAAGTTGAGCGTGTCACCAAAGGTCAGGGTGTAACGGTTGTTTATGATTCGGTCGGAAAAGATACTTTTGCAAAATCAATGCAGTGTCTTACCAATATGGGGCTTTTGGTTAGTTTCGGGCAGTCTTCGGGAGCCGTTCCTCCTCTTAACATACTTAGCCTTTCAAGAAAAGGAATCTATGTTACAAGGCCTAGCTTATTGCATTATAAGGCGACTAAGCCGGAGCTTATCCTAAGTGCTATTGAACTTTTTAATTCGTTATTATCCGGTGATATAAACGTTAACATAAGCAAAAAATATAAGCTTGAAGATGCCGCTCAAGCGCATAAAGATTTGGAAAATAGAAATACAACAGGTTCTGTAATATTGACGCTATAGGAGGTATTTATGTCATTAGAAGATTTAGAATATGAAGAAAATCATGATGTCGCGCGACTAAGAGAAGAATTGCTCGCGGTGCAGGCATCTAATGTTGCGCTTGCATCTATTATTGCTACTTTGCCTGAGACGGCAAAGCTTGACCATGACCAACTTATGAGCGCATGTTCTCTTATGTCCGAGATGGACGCTCATACAGAAATGGCTACCGGCCAGTTTTTAAAATCTATTCTTGATATATCTAAGCATATACACGGTAGAGAAGAGCTGTAGAGTTCATCTTATAAATTCAGGCAGTGATAAAATATGATTATTTAGCAAATTATTGGCAGTTGCCGGTAATTAAATATCTTTATAGTAAAAATGACCTGCGATCATTTTGCCGTCTACCATTTCATATTTATCTAATGTTCCCCAGCGTTTGTAGCCTGATGCTTCATAAAGCTGGATGGCATTTTCAAGATTTGCGCGAACATTGAGTTTTAAAACGGTTAGACCCATTTCTTTTGCCTCGACCTCTGCTGCGTTAATTAACATTTTGGCAAGGCCGTATCCACGTGCCCAAGGAGCCACAAAATGATTATCAACCGATGCGGCAAAATTAGAGGTCTGGTTATTAGGGCTTGGTTTAAGAATTTGCAAAGATGCGGCTATGGTGCCATCTACACGCCCTACGATCAGTTGCCTTTCAGGAACAAGTAACACGCCCTTCCAGTAGTTTTCAAGACGCTCACGCACCAAAGGGTCTTCTCTATTTGATCCTATGCTAAAACTAAGCGAGTCATCATGCATGGTGCTTTCCGATGCATCGCATATATCATTTAGGTCGGTTTTTACAAACTCACGTATTTTTTCTACTTTTATCTCAGCCGGTGACTGTTTGATGGCGTTTTCCATGATTTTAGTCTCCTTACATTTTTAAAAAGTTAGAAATAAGCTTTAAGCCTACATGCTGGCTTTTTTCAGGGTGGAACTGCGTGGCTATAATATTATCATTTGCTATTGCTGCCGTAATATTATTTCCATATTGAACGGTCGATATTATATTGTCGCTATCGTCGCACAGAAAGTGGTAAGAATGAACAAAATAAACATGATCGCCGCTTTTTATGCCTTCAAATATAGGGTGGTTTTTGGTTATTTTAAGCTCATTCCATCCCATGTGCGGGATTTTAAGCCCTTCCTTTATATCAATTGCTACAACTTTACCTTTTATCCAGCCTAAACCTTTATGATTCCCGTGCTCCGCGCCAACATCCGCCAGCATTTGCATGCCTACGCAAACTCCCATAAATGGTTTTTTGTCGTGCATAACCGCTTTTGTTAGGGCTTCTTTTACGCCTTCTAATGATTCTAAGCCTTGTACACAATCACCAAAAGCTCCCACTCCGGGTAGAACTATATGACTTGCACGCTCTATATCTTCGGTTTTGTTCGACACAATAATTTTTATGCCGCCTGCTTCATGCTCGAATGCTTTTGCGATAGAATGTAGATTTCCTGAGCCGTAATCTATTATTGTAACTTGTTTCATTTTTATCCCATCTGGCGATCGAAGAAACGCCGTTTAGCCTCATCCTCGTTATTGCCCGTTACTATATCGTATATTATATAATCTTTCTTATGCAGGCTTTTTAAGTACCAGTCATTAGCGCTAAAACCTATAAATACAAATAGCCCTATACGCAACACCTCTAACATGTCCGTTTTGATTATATCACACTTTTCCACGATTAGGAAGCTTATGGCAACAACAATCAGTGCTGCAGCGCACAACCACATCTTGTGAAATAGCGCCCATAAAACCTGAAAAACAGCAGCCCATAAAGAAAAGCCCTCTTTTATGAAGGTTGCTTCTTCAAGATTATTTTCGTCGCCTTTTTTAACTAGAACTGTGTAGGTTTTCATTGTTTTTTATTTATAACTTCCCCTTAGTCGAAGGAACTTCGTCTTTTTTTCGAGGGTCAATTTCTATTGCGGATCTTAGTGCGCGTGCGATGCCTTTATAGCATGACTCAATAATATGATGGTTATTTTCGCCATATAAATTTTCAACATGCAATGTAGCGCCCGCGCTTTGAGAGAATGCCTGAAACCATTCGCGGAATAGCTCGGTGTCCATATCGCCTAATTTGTGTTTTGTAAATTCCACTTTCCAGATTAAATACGGTCTGTTGGAAAGATCTAGCGCGACGCGGCTTAAGGTTTCGTCCATAGGAATATATGCGCTGCCATAGCGAGTTATGCCTTTTTTATCGCCTAATGCTTTTGAAAAAGCCTCGCCTATTGCCCAGCCCGTATCTTCTGTAGTGTGGTGATAATCAATATGCAGGTCGCCTTCGGCATTAACTTTAAGGTCTATCAGGCTGTGCCGAGATAATTGTTCAAGCATGTGGTCAAGAAAACCGATTCCGGTAGATACTTCATATTTTCCTGTGCCATCAAGATTTATCTCAACAGATATTTTAGTTTCTTTAGTTTCTCTTTTTACAGTTGCTTTTCTCACTTTTTAAGGCCTTTTGTATTTAAGCGCAAAAGAGCGAAAGCCCAAAAGCGCAAGTTATTTTGCGCTATTGCGCTAATATTCTCTTGCGCTTTTATAGCTTATTTACAAAATTTTTACAAGAAATAACGGTAAAGCCCTTGAATATTAGCATTTTGACACTAGATTAGACGTATAATTTAGAAACCGGAGATGCATCTGATGGAACATAAAGATCAAAGTACAATATACGGCACTACGATTTTATCCGTCAGAAAAGGCGGGAAGGTG
>Ga0066640_10000651_pt1 | contig 20478 bp, 18 predicted proteins | sample CryGeyCG2114_020_2_FD_59505 | JGI IMG/M metagenome (GOLD analysis project Ga0066640, IMG submission 59505) | Groundwater microbial communities from aquifer - Crystal Geyser CG11_big_fil_rev_8/21/14_0.20 | ecosystem: Environmental > Aquatic > Deep subsurface > Groundwater | place: USA: Utah... | reverse complement strand
CCCAAGCGAGGACTCGAGATGAGAAACGACTGTCATTCTCTCCCAGATTATGTGAAACACTTGTCATCGCTCTTCCTTTTGAGACAACGCTTCGATTCTCCTTTTCATTGGCATCAGCGAGCATTTGAGTAATCAGACTGGTGATGTGACTTTGAACGGCTAACGACTGAGATTCCAAAGCGATGAGAGTTCCCGTTCCAGAGGCTGTAAGTTTCTGTGCCAAGCCTGGCGATGCGTCCGCACCTCGACGCTCAAGTTCTTTGCCTGACTTGAATGACGTTTGAGCTTCTGGCTTTAGTCGAGCGATAAGATTCATCGCGCGAGATAGTTCGGCGGCCATCATGTCAGACTTTTCCGACCGATATTCCTTCGGTAAGGTGAAATAGATGAGTTCAAGACGTCTCATTGCTTCGCGTGGATCTTTCCATTCGTGCCACGAAGAGGGCTGAACGACTTCCGAAATAGTTTTTATCCGCTGAACTTTGTCTTTAATTCCTCGAAGTTCATCTCTCATTAATGACGTTTGACGCTGTAATTCATAGAGCGTGTGGAGAGTATTGGTAACGATCTCTGCTAACAGTGGAAGATCTCCGCCCCAGAAATCGGCTTTCGCCTTTCCTGGAGCGATTATCAAAAGCAGGAGTACAAGATATTTTTTCATTGAGACTCCTTTCGTATTTCCTTTGAAATGTTTTCGGTATTCGCGAGCGCGTAGAATTCCTGAGTTGGATAGAGTCGGAAAACTTGGCTCATGACAGGCGTGAGCGCAAAAAATTCGGAATAGTGTGGTTTTTTCGAAGTGACAGACAGAGCCCTTTCGATGTCGGACTGCGGGAGATCGAACGTTTCTTTTAGGTACTCCGCGGAAGCTCCGTTCTGTAAAAATATTTTTGTGAAGCTGTTAGTAAATAGCATCTTGGCAAAACTTTCGTCGCCATAGTCCGCGAGATTCTGTGTGATCGAAACAATTCCTGCACGATATTTGCGCAACGTTCTATACATTTCTTCCAAGAAGCTGCGGCTCTGCGCAAAAAATCTCCAGACTTCGTCAAACACAATAAGAGTTCGCGAGTATTTTCCATCGACGAGATCGCGCCAGAGCAATTCCGTCAGAAGAAGTATTGTCGTTCTTTGAAGTACAGGATCTGAATCCAGTTCTTTGAAATCAAATGCAGAAACGGGAGATTTTATCAAATCAATTAGATCTCGCCTTTCTGGAATATCATCAAAACGAACATGGGGCTTAAGCCAGTGAGCGATATCTTGGTAATAGCGCTCGGTCCGCTGTCCCGCATTCTCGATCATCTTCTGAATCTCCAAACGTTGACCTTCCAACTCTTTAAGAAGATCATCGATGGCCACCACGTGAGAGTGAGTAATGTGAGCACCTGAACCACAAAGAGTTTCGATGAACGATCTGAAAAATCCCTGGGATGACGTCGGAAATATTCTCAAGAAACTGGATATCAGTGCGTTGGCTTCATCCTGAGATAGTGAAGTGCTGCCGCCTCCGTTGGCCTCAATGATTCGACGATATGACCCCCCCACATCAAAAATACATAGCCTAGAGGACGGGTCATCCTTGAGAACCGAGGTCAGAATGGCGTTCATAAGAAAGCTTTTTCCAGAACCTGAAGCGCCACAGATAAACGAGTTATAATTGAGATTTTCCTTTGAAAAGAGATTGAGATTGGATGTTTCGGAACATCGCGATCTCAGTTCAAGACTGGAAGGATCGTTACCTCGCGAGTAATCTAGGAATAGTGGGAGCAGATGCGACAGGTTTTCCGAAAGAATCGGAAGCTTTCTAATACCTAGACTTTTATTTCCGGGTATATGGCTTTTTACTACTGGAAGAGTCCCCACTCCTTCTAAATGAAGATCTGCATTTCCCACTCCCGACACTACTCTTTGCATTTCCCTCGCCTGAGAAAGCGTTTCGTGATCGCTCCCACTCAGTAGAATTCCGAGCGAAATTTCATACAGCGTTTCCTTTCCGACCAAAATACGTTCGAGCGTTTCCTCCGATGAATGAAGCACCGAGTTAGACTCGATGTTTCTGACTTCAAGTGACGTGGATACTGAGAGCGCATGACTCACGCGCCGTTTTGTTTCTAACTGGCGCTTGATTTTGCTTCTGTCAGGAATTGAAAGCCGTAGAGACAGGATGAATTCCTGGGAGTTTTCAAACACCGGCTGAAGACATCCCTTCCAGGTTATCTGTGGAAGTTCAGTTAGCGACAAGACCCTCAAGTAACGATCTTCGATTCTGATGGAGTCCCGCTCCCAAAGGGCATCGGGGAGTCGCTCACCTTGAATCGAATCACCAAATATCCCTGTAAGTAGCTCTTGCCATGAGGATTTGCTCAGAGGTCTTAAAGTGATTTTGAGTTCCGAAAGCAATGCATTGAGGTGAGAATAGCTCTCTACTTTCTGACACTTTTCGAAAAAGTAGAGTTTAGAGTTTAATCCTGGTACTTGCGTGTCCGTGATTTGCCGACGATGGAATAAAACTTGTCCATCGAAGTGATTCGGAAGTTTCGAAAGAAGGTCGGCTAGCTTTGAAAAGACCGCATCAGAGATGGCCCCTTCGAATGACTCTTCTAACGCACCACTGGAGAATGGTTCAACTTCGAAGGCTTTCGAGATTGTTCCATCGCAGTTTGCGATAGCTCCGTCTTCGATCCATTGGGAGCCGAGAAGCTGTTTTGTCAGAGAATACTTTTTCATTTTCTGATCCCCCGTCCTTGGTGTCCCAGAAAAATGTGAGGTTCAATGACGAATCTCGCCAGTAGTTCGAGATGCCCATTTTTTTGACCGTGCGAAATAATTCGTAGAGTCGCTAGCGTCATCAATCCGAGGGCCCAAGAAAACACCAGTGGAGCTCCGAAGATGTTCAACATCACATTCGTTCCGGCAAGGACTCCAAAGGCAGCGACAATATGGCTCACCTCAAATCCCCAAAGCTGAGATCGATTCATATTGCTTGTTGGACAACTCTTCATCGAACAACCCTTTGAACAAGATCGACGATACTTTGAGCGCCAAAGAGAATAACGGAGCCAACGACGGCATAGATGAGGTGCTGTTTTGCATTGGGGTTGCCTGTAAAAAAACTAAAGGCTGCGAAACCAAGCCCAATGACGGCAAAGATCGGAAGGATCGAGCCCAGTAGAACTGTTTTTAATCCCATGAGCGAAGATTCCACCGACGCATGCGCCAACGGTGCAGCCAATAGAAGGGAAATTATTAAAAGACTGATTTTTGCTTTCATCGATTGGTTCTCCTTAAAAAGGGGTTTCTTCGGTTTCTGTCTTTTGCACCTGCTCGCGGTCCTTGAGTTGGACGACGTATCGCTGATTGGGAATCAAATAGAGTTCGAAGCTGAGTGATTCACCGGATTTTGACGCCCAAGCTCTGCCAACGCGATTCCATGCCGTGCGCTTTTCGAGACGACCGCTTTGTTTTGTTTCGTATTCCTTGGCAACGAGTACGTCGTAAAATTTAGTATCCATATTCATTTATCCTTTCGATTATGTGTTTTTGAAGTTGCTCTGACAGGTCGGGCGGAACGCGTAGAACTCCGACAGACCAAAGATAAAAATCGTAGCAATCGAGAATCATAAAACGACTCCGAGGCGAAGCCTCTCGAACTCGGAATCGCTCATGCTCCTCTCAAGTGATCTTGAGTTACTTCTCTGACGTAGGAATTTGGACTTGCGAAACTCCAACGCGCGCCACTGATTGACGCCATCTTGAAGCTCCGGAAAGTAACTACATTCCCAGCAGTGAGAGTGAGTTCGTAGATGTTCGATTGCCCATCGACCACATCGCGGGCACTGACCAAATGCGCTCATACGTTTACCTCCTTGTGTTTGTGAGACTCTGAAGTCTCTACAGAGATAAGTTGCAAAGCCGTGCCAGGAGTGTTTTCGAGAGCGCTAGTAGTTAAGTCTTTGGAATGATTGGATATAGGACGAGCTTCCGAGTCTCAAACTTGAGACCCAGTATCAGCAAGTATCAGGCGAAGTCTCACGAAATTCGCGCCAGAGTCTCAGGCGTGAGACTTTCTATAGACCACGATCGGTAACAACCGATCTATCCATGCAGCAAGGAGCGCAAAAGATTTCAGTTTTCATCAAAATTGGTGCCCGCCATCTCTGCCGAAATATTTCTCTCAGGAAAATAATACGAAGAGTAATCTACATAATTGTCAGTTGAACCGATTGCCGCGAGTAGAGCCCGATTTATGAGAGCTTCGTAGCAACGGGCTAGGATGACTAGATCACGAACGTCTGCGTCCTTGACGGAGCCGCCATGCGCATATTTGTTTCTAGATGCGATGGTTTTCTTTTCAATATTTCCGAATTTAAGTCCCAAGGATTCAAAAAACCGTCTTTTCTTGTCTCCAATACTGAGATGATTTGCCAAATCCAGTTTACGGTTCAGAGTTTCTTTTAGATCTTCCGTAATTGACAATTTTGATACCTGCTCGTGCGCGGATGCCACAATCCCCTTAAACAAATCACTATCAACGTATTCATTCTTTTGCGGCTCTTTATTCTTAAACCACATTGTTACAAGAGATTCTAAAGAAGATGAATACGAAACAAGTTCTGCTCCTAGCGGCATCAACCGCGCTATCCATAATGGCCAAACGACATTCGGTAGATCCAATGATTCGTAATTATCTAAAAAAGCTTCAACAATTTCCGAAAATATCTCCTCAGTGGGGAATTGCCCATGTAGGACGTTCTCTGCAGGCGGAAGTGGATGAATTGCCGCCTCCTTTTTGATATTCAAAGAGTACGGCGTTCGAGATTCTTGGCAAATTGGTTGATGATCGTCAGAAAACGTTGAGTGGCCGATTTCAATCAGTCTTTTCCCAAGCGCAAAACTAACTGATTCCAAGTACCTTCGGCGAAATTCACGATCAGTGATTCCCTGTCCATCGATAAACTGCAAGTAGCAGGGAGAATACTCATCGGTTTCAGACGACGGTTCACCCGCAGAGAAGATCACGGTCCCGTATTTATTCTTGATTATCATATAGTCCGTCGTAGAGCTTCGACTTTCGCCGTGCGACTTAAACGCCAGCTCTCCGAATTGTCCAAGGTCAGCGTCACCTATATGTCGTCGACTGAGAGTGACTTTGCCAGGCTCCACATCACGAGTAGTCCCTCTATGAAAGAGCAGCTTTGGACAACCAACTGCGTATATAATTGCGCTTTTGGGTTCCAATTCATTTCTGGTAATGCGGACGGAGCCTGCCGATGCATAAATGGTGTACTCACCGGAAAAGTTTGAAGTCTTCCTTCCTACTGTCACGCCGACCAATTCAACCTTGTAACCTACATGCTTGACCTCGCCAGACATGGAGCCGCTCGCGGTGACGGTTCCAGCCTTTACTTGTTTTGATTGCTCCTTTTGGAACAGATATTTGTCCGTGCCTGACATTTCCAAAGACACAGTCAGATTCGCATTTCGCTTAACGGTCAGTTGCGTGGGGACGATGTCTGAGCCAGGAATGGCCGATAAGTTCGATATGTCATGGCTATAGTACAGCCAGTCAGATTCTAAGTGTTCTAGTCCTTTTCCTTTGTGTCCCATCTCAAATTAACTCAATCTAATTTTCAAGTTGTCGGCTACGGCTATTCACCAGGCCCAGTTCTTTAGCCCGCCTGAAAAAAGTAGCCCTCGATATGGAAAGAATTTCTGCTGCCTTGTCGCGATTTCCCTGAGCTTCGATGATCGCCTTCTGAAATCTTCGACGTTCGGTATTCACGAATAGCGCACCTTGGCGTCCAAGAAAGGATCTCGTGACCTTCGCCGTGAACATATCCGCGACTTCTGGGATGGCGTGACAAACTTCTTTCTCTCGAATCACGCCATTGGAGCACCGATGAGACATAATATCTATAACAGCTTCGAGCTGTCTCACATTTCCCGGCCAGTTGTAGGACTGCAAGAGATTCATCGCTTCCCTTGTGATCGTCACTTTCGACTCACTCGAATGAGAGCTTAAAAAGTGGTGCGCAAGCTCCGGTACGTCTTCGATTCTTTCGCGCAGTGCTGGAACCTTAATTGTAAACTTTGAGATTCGGTAAAAGAGATCCTCACGGAATTTCTTGTTGGCAATCGCACTTTCCAAGTTGACGTTAGTTGCTGAAATACTTCTGAAGTGAACTGGTTTTTCCTCCAGTGATCCCACACGTTGGACTTTTCTTTCCTGAAGCACCCGAAGAAGTTTCGCTTGTTGATTAAGAGGCATATCGCCGATTTCGTCGAAAAATACAAAGCCACCACCGACCGCTTCAAAGGCACTTGCTCGATCACGGTCTGCACCGGTAAATGCACCTTTAACATGACCAAACAGTTCGGACTCGGCAATCCCGTCACTGATCGCTCCGCAGTTAATAGGAATCATTCGCTTTGAATGATCGGCAGTTTGCGCGATGGACCGTGCGACGACTTCTTTCCCTGTTCCGGTATCTCCCAGAATGAGGATGTCTTTCGCACCGCTTACGATGGCGTCTTGGATTGTCAGATGCAGTTTTTGAAGTGCGACCGAACTTCCAATTAGGGTTACGGGGCGACCGGATAATTCGTTTCTAATTCTGGCCTGGTTGAGCGCTCTCAATCGACTTTCCTTTTTTGTAAGGGCTTCTCGAACAGCCTGCCGGATTTGCTCGGGGCTAGCTGGTTTGGTTAGGAACTGAGTAATGCCGGCGTTCATAATTTGAATGAGTCTCTCCGGTTTCGTTTCTCCACTTATTACGATGACGTCTGACTCATGGTCATGTGCGGCAATCTTTCTAAATACATCGAGACCTGTTCGAGAATCCCCATCGAAATTGATATCGAGGAACACAATGTCGAAGAACTGATTTTCTATCGCAAGGAGCGCCTGATCGATTGTTTGGTAGCACTCTACTTCGGCAATACCGTCGAGGATGATCGGAATTTGTTCAAGCCAAACGACATCATCATCAATGGCAAGTACCCTTGGGCGTCTTGTTAACATACGCCCTCCATTTGGGCTGATCGGTAGAGCGTAACCTCAAACTTCGCACCATGAAGCTCATTTGATTTACCAGCGGTTATTTTTCCGCCATGACCCTCAACTATTTTTTTTGAAATGACCAATCCGAGACCTGAACCGTGAACCTTAGAACTTTTCAGCAACTGGAACGCGGAGTCTCCCTCGCACGGAAGGCCAGGACCAGAATCTTCCACGGCTACAGAAATTCCATTTTCTTCGCCCTTAAGTTGAACGGTGACGACTTTTGAAGTGTGTTGCTCGGATTCTCCATCGAAAGCTTCGATCGCATTTTTGATGAGGTTCGTAAAAACTCGATCCACTTGTAGTGGATCATGTGGAATGACGGCACTGCCAAGGTTCGAATTGATTGAAAGCCTAACGCCTTTGGATTCCGCCAGAGTCTTGTTATTTGAGATTGCACTTGAAACTGTAGTGGCTAGATCAGCATCAACTTTCCTGATGGGGATTTCTCGGCTCCCATCAAGTGTGAGATCCACAATGTCTCTTACTTTTTTTAAATTGACCTTACACGCCCGATGCAAAACTTTGAGTCTCTGGTTCTGGGACATACTGTTTTCGGCGACCTCATCGACGAGATCCGCCGCACTCAAAACAGTATGAAGCAGTGTTCGAATATCGTGAATCACACCGCGGGATAACTTACCGAATACGGCTTCTTCTCTTTCCTTAAATGAGGTTGCGAGCTTGTTGGAAATATCAGTCAACTCCTTGGGCCAGTGTGGACTTGGATTCGCGTCTCCGGTGCTTGTCTTAATAAGGGCTTCGATAGGGTTCGAGATATGGTTCCGAAGAAATCGTCTCTGCATATAGAGCCCGATGACCACTAACATTATCAGCGGAAGCAAGCTCCACGCTAACAGAGATGGTCGCAGAGAATGGATGAATTTATTCGATGGCGCAGCGATGCGGGCAAAAACAGGTTCAGAAAGAAACGGAATTCTTCGGTAAACCTCAAGCATTCCAGATTTAAAATCCGCGCAAAATTCGCCGTTGGCATCAGAAGATAATTTGCAAGGAGGATTCGCAGAACTAAATGATACCGCGGTAAGATTTAGTTCGCCCTTCAGGTAATCCGCAATTGCTTTTGGGGAACCCCGTGCTCCAATCAGCATTTCTCCCGATAGACGCCTTGAAACCAGCACTGACTTCTCGATCAATTGATCCGACAAATTGGCCTGACGATTCGAGAACGCGTTCCAACTAAAGAGTAAGAAAACGAAAAAGCTCGCACTAAGGACAAAGAGACCCGGAACCACCCATGAGAGAAGCAAATAGAACCGAATGGATCGGCCCCTTGGGATGAAGTGCCAGATCAACTTCAAACGTTATCTCCTCGTCTTGTCGTATCGGATTTGTCCGCCAGCAAGGGTGTAAATACTTACGCCCCAGGGCGGCATAAAATTCTTACGGCCCATTTTCATGAATGCGCTTCTAAAATCCGAATTGGTTTTTGGCCGAGCAGTGCAGAGAGTATCTTTGACTCCTTCGATAATTCTGAGAATGGCGAGGGCAGAACCACTGCCAGGCTTTTGAAGGGAAGCATCGGAGGACTTCAGCAAACTCTTTCCAAGTGGGAACATTTCAAGACCACGATCAGCAGGAGGAAATCCTCGCACCGTGAGCCCGCGAACGCGTTCCACATTTGGGCTATTCTGAACAAAGCCAAAGCTCGAATCGCCCCAACCATCGCCACCGACATACAGCAAGTCTGGATGGTTTGTGGCCAGATTTGCCATCGCTTGAGCTGAAACCTTCGAATAGTTGGGGAGTAAAACAACGGTCGGCTGGTGTTTTGAAACCGCAGCTTTCAAAGCTGCAAAATCCGGTGATTCACCAACGAATTTAACTTCTCCAAGTTTTTTGATCCCAATCTGCTTGGCATGACGATCAAACGACTCAGCGAAATCAACGCACATCAAGCAGTCTTCACTGATCGCACTCAGGTAAGTTGCTTCCTTTCCTTTGATTCGATCCTTCGTGTCGATTGCGGCGATCCGTGCCATCTCATCATTGCTTGGAGCCATCGTCAGATGACTGGGAGCGAGTTCGGCCACTTCACGCGAGGAGGCCATCGTACTTACTGACGCCGTGTTCGGAGCGCCCTTCGCCAAAAGTAGAAAATGATTACTTCTTCTTGGCCCAACCAGAAGCCATGCTCCTTCCGATTCCGCTTTTTTTGCACGCTCAAGAGCTTGCAAGGAATCACTAGCATCGTAAAAGACTGTTTGTTCAGAAATGCTGTATCCACATTTTGTTAGTTCAGATTTTGCCAGTGCTTTGGCCGTGGTGATTGCTCCTTCATATTCCTTTTGGAATCGTTCCGATGATGTAGTGTCTCGTGGTGCGAGAGCTTCAAGGAATACGACCGGCACGGAAATCAATTTCGACTGTTCAGAAGCGGTGGCTATGTTTGAACTCAAAAGAATTGATAGAAATAGGATCGTGGCTTTCATTTAAATTTTTCTCCAAATAAGTTTCGCAGTTCCAAAAGACTCTTTAGGTGTAGTGAGGACAAGAAGCCCGTCAGCAAGTTCCGCGTATCGAATCATTTCTTTTCCGATTCGCGATGGATTTGAGGCTTGGGTCACTTGATGCAGGATGACGTTTCCGTCGATTTGAAATGTGCCCGAATAGAAAAGAATTGAATCGAATATCGCTTTGGCCTCGTTAGGCTCCGAATTGTTGAGCGCGCGATTGATGCTGACACTCATGTGGCCGTCCTTCGAGTAAATCAAAAGACCCGAGACGTTCTCGCCCCAAGGTTTCTCAACGCCTTCCGGACTCACGATGTCGAATCGTTCTAGGCTCCATGAGCCAAAAATTTCATCTCTCATACTACCTCGTTGACTGAATGGAAGTTTCAGCTTTTGCGCTTGTTGCATGAGACATTCAGCGAGTCAAGTGCATAAGATTACTATGGTTTTTAAAAATTACCGTGAGACTTGAGTATCAGAGTTGAGACTGAAGTCTCAAGGGTTAGGCAAGTCTTTGATTTCACAGATTTTGTTTAGCGGATTTGATGAGTCACCGCGACGTCGAGGGGGCCTAGATCGACAGGTTATACTTATATTGGTGAATCGAAATCCTTTATCGAAGTCGCAGTACACGAAAGGGCTAACCTGCCTAAAGAAGCTTTGGCTCTATCGTGAGCGACGCGAACTCGCGACGCCACCTTCCGAAGTTCAGGATGCGATTTTCACCCAAGGCCACGAAGTTGGAAAACTTGCTCACAAACTTTTTCCAAATGGAGTTCTTATTGAAGAGGATCATACCGATCCGGCTGGCGCCTTGGCCTCAACAAAGTCAGCTATGTCCAGCGGAGCGGAAGCAATCTTCGAAGCGGCGTTTCAGTTTGAAGACATTCTCGTTCGGACCGATATACTGTCAAAAAATTCGGATGGAACGTGGGAGTTGGTCGAGGTGAAATCATCGACAAAAGTGAAAAACGAGCATCTCCCCGATGTGGCGATTCAGAAATTCGTTCTAATAAAATTCGGTCTACCGCTTGGGAGAAGTTGCTTACTTCATTTAAATTCGGAGTACGTCAGAAACGGAGACATTTTTCCGCCCAAACTCTTCACGCTCGCTCATGTCGATGAGAAGATTGGGGACGAATATTCCCAGATAGAAAGACACCTCGCAGTGATCCGCGCGACCGTGAAAGTACCGAACGAGCCTGAAGTGCGTTTGAGTTCCGCATGCAAAAATCCGCATCCTTGTGAATTCAAAGAATACTGCTGGAAACAGACAGCTCCTGAAAGCATTCACTTTCTAGGAAGGATCGGAGACAAGAAGCGTGGACAGCTTCTCGATCAGAACATTGAACTCATTGAACATATTCCCAAAGACTTTGAATTAACCGAAGCGCAGAAAATTGAGCATCTCTGCCATCTGAAAAGATCCGCTCATGTTGATAAAGCCAAAATTGAGGAACATTTATCGCAACTAACGTGGCCTTTATATTTTCTCGATTTTGAAGCTGTGGGTTACGCGATTCCAGAATATGAAGGCACCAGACCATATGAGGCACTAGCTTTCCAGTACAGTCTTCATATTCAACGAGAGCCTGGTGGGGCGCTGGAGCATCGTGAATTTTTGCATAAAGAAGATTCAGATCCAAGAACAGCAGTTGCTAATCAACTTGTTCGAGATATTGGACCGACGGGTTCAGTCGTTGCCTACCACGCTAGCTATGAAAAGGGTCGTATCGAAGAAATGATTGAGCGATGCCCAGAGATCGCTAGCGAACTTCAGGGTTTGATCAAACGCATCTGGGATCTCGAAACTCCATTTACGAAGCGATGGTATTGGGATCACCGATTCCAAGGTTCATCTTCAATCAAGAAAGTCCTCCCCGTTCTAGTTCCAGCGATGTCTTACGAGAACTTGGGAATCCAACGTGGGGATGAAGCGCAGCTTCAGTATCAAAGATTTCTTAAACTCCCTGCGGACTCATCGGACCGGGAGACCATTCGAAAGAATCTCTTATCGTATTGTGAACAGGATTCATTGGCGATGGCCCGCCTCTTGGATGCGCTGCAAAAGATCTAAAAATCATCCTATCTAGTCTTTACTTGTCAGTCCTTGTCTCTCATAATTTCCGCACTGATCAAACCCGGAGGGGATATGGACCAACAGCTAGCTTCCACGACACCAGAGCCTTGGTACTCAGTCGAAGAAATATCCGAGCATCTCGGCATTTCGAAAGAAACCGTCTATCGATGGCTCGATCGTCGAGTCATTCCGGCTCATCGCATGGGGAAACTGTGGAAATTCAAACCAAGTGAAGTTGATGATTGGGTTAAGTCTGGGCAGGCGAGAGGATCGTCAAAGAATGAGTAACCAAGAGTCAACTTCAGATGAATCGGCCCTTTTGCGAGACATTCTGACTGATTTCTTAGAACGCGCATCGAAAGATGCTGCCGTTCCAACCCATGTTCTCGAAGCACTACAGAAACATTTCTCTGCGAAAAAATCGATTTCCGCTCCGGAAGTAAAAGCAACACTGGCTACACAGGAGGAGGTTTCTTGATTAAGGTTCAAACCCTTCACATTGAGCACTTTCGAGGCATCCGAAATTTGCGACTGTCGGTAGATGGAGAGAATCTTGCCGTAAGGGGACCTAACGGCAGCGGAAAGAGCGGCATTGTAGACGCAATCGAGTTTGCACTAACGGGAAACATTACTCGTCTAACAGGGACCGGTTCGGGAGCAGTTTCAATAAGAACGCATGCCCCTCATGTCGATTGCAAAGACAATCCTGAAAAAGCAAAAGTTACGTTAGGTTTAACTTTGCCAAGCGGAACTAAGTTTACGCTTGAACGAAACGTAGCTTCGCCATCTCGACCAACAGTAGACCCGGACAGTGACGAAACACGGGCTGCACTAAAATATATTTTAACGCATCCTGAGTTCTCACTTTCACGGCGAGAAATTTTGAAGTTTGTTCTCACCGAAGCTGGTAAACGGGCAAAAGAGATCCAGGCACTCCTAAAGCTCGAAGCCATTGATAAAAATCGAGCAGCTTTTCAAACTGCTTCAAACGCCGCAACCAGAGACGCATCGAGCGCGGAAAACGTGTTAACTACAGCGAGAACAAATCTCATCAGTCACTTGAAAATATCAGAGTTGACGCAAGAAACGGTGCTTTCTGCCGTGAATGATCGTAGAACCGTTCTTGGATTAAAGACGTATGGTGAATTGACCGCAGATATCAAAGTCAGTGACGGTATCACTTCGGAATCGAGTGACCCAAAGAAGAAGATTCCGCGCACTGATGCCATTGCAAAGGCTGACAGGATCTTAGCTTTTGTAGAAGGCACTCTTACAAAGGAAACTCCTCAAACAAAATCTGCACTTGATGCAGTTTCTAGGCTGGAAAGTCAGCCAGATTTACTTTCGAGTCTTAGTAGACAAACGCTTTTTGAAACAGGGGTCGAACTAGTCATCGATAGTGCCTGTCCTCTGTGTGACGACGAGTGGGATCAAAACAAGCTTCTTGCGCACCTTAGAGCTAAAATTGAAAAAAACAAGTCCGCCGTCTCCGTGAAAACGGCAATCAACACTGGTCTCGAAACTAGAATGACTCTTATTCGTACCATTGGACATGAACTCGAACAGTTGAGTAAATATGCGACGACTTTAGGGCTCGACTCGGATGCAAAGACAATTCTTGAAGGGCAATCGACGCTTCAGGAGATCGAGAAGAATCTGAATCAGTCAATAGATTATCTGGAAAAAACTAAGACGGCCTTACGAAACCCAGGCACGCTCTTGCCTGATGTACTTGCGGTAGCAATTCAGAATCTCAAAACCGAGCTAAGCACTTTGCCGGACTTGAGCTCCGCAGAAGCGGCAAAACAATTTCTGACGATTGCCGATGAACGACTAGAATCGTATCGGAAAGCGAAATCCGACTATGAGATGCATAAGAAACGTGCTGCGGCGGCCGCGGCCTTATTGAAGCACTTTACTGAATCGAGCGAACAGAAACTCTCCACGCTTTACGATGATGTAGAGAGCGACTTCGCAAAATTCTACCGTGACCTTAATAACGACGATGAGGGTGGTTTTTCAGCTCGCCTTGAACCTCAAGAGGGGGCACTAAACTTTGAGGTGGATTTCCACGGAAGAGGAAAATTTCCACCAAACGCGTATCATAGTGAGGGCCACCAAGACGGCATGGGGCTTTGCCTGTATTTTGCGCTGTCAAAGAAACTGTTGGGAGCTTCCTTTTCTCTCTGCCTTTTGGATGACGTTTTGATGTCGGTAGATGCTGGACATCGTCGCGAGGTTTGTAAGCTTTTACGCGCAGAGTTTCCTAAGACTCAGTTCATTTTGACCACTCATGATGAAGTGTGGAGCAAGCAGCTCACACTGGAAGGAATCGTAAAGGGGAAAAATCTGCTTCAGTTTAGAAAATGGACTGTGGACGACGGTCCTGCGGCCTGGGATTTTGGAGAAGTTTGGAACGAGATTGAAACCGATTTATCGGGCAACGATGTATCGGCGGCATCTCAGGGACTTCGACGTTATATGGAATTTCTGATGTCCGAATTGGCATTTAAGTTGAGAGCCGTTATCGAAGCTCGCCCTGGAGCAACCTACGATCTGGGCGAATTGATGCCGGCTGTCGCGGCACGTTATAAAGACTTACTGAGAAGGGCCAAAGCCGCAGCGAATTCATGGAACCAGCAGGACGTCGTGACGAGTGTAGCAGCTTTAGATGATCGATTCGGTAGAAAGTATTCGGCAACTAATGCCGAACAGTGGGCAGTCAACGCAGCTGTGCATTACAATGAATGGGCAAATCTATCTCCAACAGATTTTCGTGACGTATTGAAGTGCTTCCGAGAGTTGATTGATGAGCTAAAGTGCACGGCATGTGAAGGGTGGTTCTACGCCTCTCCCTTAAAAGGAGCGCTGGATACTGTGAAATGCGACTGCGGCCAAACTTCTCTTAATTTGAAGACTCGTTGAAACCGGGCTACACGAACAAGAACCCGATGTACGGAATTCGATGAAACGAAATCACTCTTTTGCTACTACCGTATCGTAGAGGCCATAGTGAGTAAGACCTTCATGACTTTCAATTCCTGTGTATCGGAGTGACGAATCTTCATAACGACGAAAAGCGAAGACTGCTTGATTCATTTGCGCAGTGTTGAAAACGTTCAGTCGTACCAGAAGATGAAAATCCTCTACCGTCAGCCCGGTAACAGCCAAGAACAACTCTGGTTCCAGCTTGGTAATTACGTCTTTTAATGTGTTCTCGCGAAAGTCGGTCAGGTACATAAACGCGGGTATGCGTGTTGCGAACTTGATCAGTTTGTCTTGAACGAGCTTGCGCTTAGATTTGTATTCTTTCTCTTCTTCGGTCAGTTGTTTCTTCTCCTTCGGCGTGAGGTCGCCGTTCTTAGCTTTGCTCTTAAGTTCTTTAACCTTTTCACTTCTATTGATGATTGTTTCAATGATGTTGTCGCCGAGAGCGCGCCAACCCTCTATGCGTTCGACGGCAGCCATTGCTTCTGGATTGTCCAAAATACGACGCAAAGTCTCATTGTCGACATTCACCAATAGCGCGGACTCCCACTTTCGAGCTAAGAGCGTAGCCGAGGTACCAGCCATAGCAATATCGAGAATGCCGCCTGCATCAACCTGTGTCATGTTCGCGCCGTCGTAGGCCAGAACTGGTAGGAACGATATAAGATCCTTGACCGCATTCTCTGGGTTCAGCTCGGTTGGTGAAAGACCGATCCCATATTCAGAGAGCTGCCGCAATGCGCGCGTCGGAGCGAAATCAAAAACGAAGCAGACTGGTTTGATTATTTCCTCTTCGTTCGGGTTGTCACCATTTGGGTTTTTTATTGTCCACGGTGATTGCACGCGAAATGCAGCTTGAAAATAGGTCTCGGGCGATGTGAGATTTCGAAGCATCAAGATGGATGACCACTGCGCGACGGTAACACCGGTGGTGAGTTTGCCACACGAAAGTGTGATCGACTTGGTTTCAAATCCGCTCCCAATGGCCGCGCGTACTGGTGGCAGTGCATCTAGTCCAATGCCAGCCGCTGCACCGGCAGCGACGATGACCGTGTAATCGCGCCAGAACACATTATTCTTCTCCGCCAGCAGATTCGCCATTGCCTGACATGCCGCCACATTTGGCAGAAACCAAAACGAGTGTTGCAAATACGGCAGCAGTCGCGCATCCTCATAAGGCATTGGCGGCTTCGTGCCAGTCTTTAAATGCTCCGCCGTCTTGAGCACGTGACCACCACGGATGATGTCGAGCCACTTCTGTACGTAACTGGCATGTTTGAACTTAGCGTTTTTATCCTCGCCCGAAGCGTTGAAAAATTCATTTAGGTCGAACTCGTCGAACTCACCTCCGCTGGCGATAGCCAGCAATTCCTCTGGCATCTGATAGGTGAGCAGCCGCATCTGCGGCAGCCCACCATAGGGATTCCATTGGCCGGGGTTCTTCTGTGCGAAATCTTCTTTCGCGCGCTGTTCGTCAGTGTAGGTCCAGTTGAAAATCTGTTCCTCGATAAACTCGCCCGTGGCAAGCGCCTTGAACGGAGTACCGGAAAGATAAAGGTAAGCTTTGGTGGTGATGGGCAGGAACTCAGCCGAGAGGCCCGCTAAGTCTTGGTTCACAGCATCGAGCGCCTTGGAGTATTCAAGCTCTCCCTCATGTTCTTCGCCATCGAACAACTCCTTAGCCGTCTCGCGCCACGCGCCAAAATGGTATTCATCGAACACGACTAAGTCCCACTTTACGTCGTGCAGCCACTTGTTCATCTTCTTGATCTTGCCGTCCGGACCGCGTCCGAGCAAATCTTGGAAAGAGCCGAAATACACCAGCGGCTTGTTGGCAGAGATATTTCTCGGATCGGCGCCATTAGCTTTCGACAAGTATTGCCATCCATCGAAATCTGCGTGGGATTCGAGGTCGGTCTGCCACGCATCCTCAACGGCGGGCTTGAAAGTGACGACGAGCACTCGCTTCGCTCCGAGTTTCTTACCGAGTTGATAGGTGGTGAAGGTTTTGCCGAAGCGCATTTTCGCGTTCCATAGAAAACGAGGCACAGCATGCATATCCTCCGCCCAGCGCGAGTGGTAGTAGGCATGGGTCACGCGAACCGCCTCAGCCTGCTCGGCGCGCATGGGAAAGGTGTCACTGTGCGTGCCACTAAATTTTTCCCCCGTGCGCAGTTCGGTAAGGACGGTTTTCACATCCTTGATTGTGCAGCGCATCCATTCGAGTTCGGGATTTGCACAGCCTTTTTTGACGAGTGCCGCGCGCACCTCATGATCGGTGAAAATGCTCCCGTCCTCTCGCTCGGCAGACTCGTCGAGCTCGATCTTCCAGCGCTTAATGGCGGCAGTCTTGAGCTGCTCCGACACTCGCTGTTTCACGTCACGTATGGTCTGACCGATCTTGAGCAGTCCAGCGTGCGCCTCGTCCGCGATGGAGTAGGCGTAAATGCGAGGCGGTCGAACTAGCGGCTTCGGCGCGAGGATTTCCTCGATAGTTTTACTCATCGTCATCCTCGTCGACGGAGCCTTCATCAGCCAAATCGCTACTCAAATCCATTGGACGAACAATTTTTTCGATGAATGCAATCTCCTCATTCGTAAGGCCGTATTTTGAGTAGAGGTCAGCGTCCGTCCATTGCTTCGTCCATTCCTGAGTGGGCACGAAGGTGTAAACTTTGCGCGTAGTATCTTGTGAAGGTTTATGTAAAAGAATCAGTAGACGCGTGAGTCGGCAAGTCATATAGGACAAAACACTCTCAGCCTCACTTTTGGATTCGAGGGGGCCGATGCAGAGGTAAGTTTCCGAAGAAATACTTTTAGGCTCGCCAATGAACGGCGTGCTTATGATACGGTGCGGATACGTGTCACGGTTGCCCGTGCCTGGCGCAGCCCGACCCACATAAATTTTCCATTTGTCTATGAGGTCAGTGCCCGTTGTAATGGAATTTTTTGGCGCGTAGCCTTTGCCACCGTTTTGATAAACTAGCACATCCCCGGCACTTTTGGTTGCCTTACCTTTGAACTTGGTTTCAAGTCCGAATGGTTTTCGGGAACTAACCAATCGGTCGAATCGTTTATCTTCAGGTAACGATAGGGATCGATACTGCTTAGTCTCCACGGCAACGACCTTCTTGAGAATCGAAAGTCCCTCATTAAAACGGATGAAAACATCTGCACCCTCTTCAAGCAACGGCCGCGTGGCCTTCGAGACAGGCCAGTCCTTGAAGTGTGTGGTCACTCGGCACGGGCCGGGATTGTCCCGTTCCCAGAGGAAGTAGCAAACACCGCCTTTCATTCCCACACCCGGAAAAACATCAGCCGCGCTCAGATAGTCGTCAATCGAACGCACGCACTTGTCGGCGAGCATGGTCGCCCGGAAAACATCCAGCCCCTTGCCGCCGGAGAACCACCGAGAAGGAATAACCAGAGATAGATAGCGCGGCTTAAGTTTCTTGGCCTGCTCGACAAACAGCTGATAAATTGGTGCAGCACTTTTTCCAAATCCCCCATCGTCCAACTGATATGGCGGATTTCCGATAATTACGTCGAATTGCATATTTCCTCCGAAAATGTCGTTGATTTTGTCCTTTGGAATATCGGTGTGAATTAGGGCGTAGGCATGAGTTTCTAAACCTTCGGCACGATCAAAGACCGACTGTCCGGCTCCGCAAAACGTGCAGCGCTTATCCTTCCATTCGTGTTCCATGCGCTTAAACCAAATGTTGCCGTCGTCATGGGCAAAGGACTTCGCAATGGAGTGTTTTCCCTTGGCATGTTTTGAACAGTAAACGCTACGCCGCGCAAGTAGACTAGTGAGGTGCGTAATACCTATACCGAAGACCTGTTTTGTCAAAATGTGATTCACCCGCGTTTGGAGGTCCGGCATTTCCGTCTTCAACCCCTCAGTAAGACGCTTGGTTATTTCTCGCAGGAAAACGCCAGATTTCGCACAGGGATCTAGAAATTTTACAGTGGAGTTTTCCCAAATGGTTGCGCCCTTGTGACTGGCAGCCCATGCATGCGCAATCGTATCGAGCATCTGGTTGGCGAACTCCGGGGGAGTGAACACTTCGTCGTTGGAAAGGTTAGCAATACAGGTGAGTACATCTGGATTACGCCCTCGCAGAGTGAAAGACGCTTGGGTGGTCATACAGTCTTCCTCGGTTCACCGCCGGTGGAAGCACGCGCAATCTTTCCGATAGTCATTGGTGCGAACTTTTCATGCTTATCCCCGACAGATGTTTGAGTGAGAGAATCAAAGCGAAAGTCGCGGCGTCGGAATTTGCCACTGCCTAAGTATTCCCATTCCGCGAAAATTATGGGCCGATTCTCGGCAGTGCGCATTCTTAATGCGTCGCCATGAATCAAGTTCTGTAATAACACATAGGAAGCCGCTCGATAAAATTCATCCGATTCTTTAATCTTCAGAAAATTGGCGACAACCTCCAGCATGCGTTTTCGACATTCAGTAATGTTGTCTTTTAAAAGTTCGATGCCGTAAATACTCATCACGGCGATGAGAGTGAAGATTCGTTTATCGTGACCAGCTTTTCTATGTTTCAGTTCAACAATCGCAAGCTTCCTTTGCAGAATACGGATTAGAAAATTCCCGTTCCCGCACGCAGGCTCCAAAAAGCGCGCATCAATACGATCTGATTCCTCAGAAAGATCAAGCATTGCCTCAACTAGCCAGCGAGGTGTGAAAACTTCACCGTGATCGGCAACGCGCTTTTTTGATTTGATCAAATTTCTCGAAACACTACGTTGTTCTATCGTGGTTTCCATCATTAACTACCGCTCCGTGGGTTATGTTCTTTGACCTTCGGCAGCTCACTGTGCACGTATTGATCCAGAGCTGTTTGCGCTACGTCCGTAACAGTCCAACCAAGCTCATTGGCCAGTGATTCAATTTTCTTTTTGAGTTCGTCTGGCAGGCGAAATCCAACGAGCTTCCTCGCGCCCTTCGTGAAATGTCTTTTGGGTAAACTAGAATTCCCCACCACATTCATTGAGCCATAGGATTCATTGTTATACAACGTATTTCTATTGTTATTCATTGTATAACAACGCAGCGTGACGAATCTTTGCCTTGTCAGCAGGACGAGATCAGGCGGCAGAACGAATTTAATTGGCTATGAACTATTGTGAAAACGTGATCTGCGAACCGCGGGATCGGACACTTACAAATTCGCCGCGCAATAATTCGAACGGAATTGTCAAGGCTCTGGGTTAAGATTCCTTTTCCAAAACGCCAGTTTGATTGTCGACTTTAGTTCGACGCATTCCTCGACTTCAGCTTGAGACTAGTGCAGTTCAGCGAAATCTGCGAGCCTCCTCCGGAAAAACCGAAATCGGTTTCCAATCCACGCTCAAAATGTCTCGCGATGCTTTCTCCATCCTCATCACGCATTCTTTGGATCTGCATTTCTCAAATTGAGAAAGTGAGAATCCTAGTTCTGCCAATGCGGCAAGAAGCATGAGTTTGATGAGTAAGTTGTACATAAGGTTTCCTCCTTCATTTTGTTAAAAAAATGTCTTTGAAACCCAAGCCGCGAACGGGCTTTTTCTTGGAAGCGGATGCCCTGATTCTTGGCATCCACTTTTGATCGAAAAAACAGAGCGTGGCATCCGTTGGCAGCCATTTGGCATCCACCGAGATGTCTTTCGGGCGACTTCATGCAACCTTGCGGAGATCAGAAAATCGAAAGGCCCAAAACGTTTTCCTGAATCGTTCTGGTTATTTACTTAAGGTTTTTGAGTATTTGCGTGGGAGCAGTGGTGGGGCCAGCTTTTTCTTCGCTGGCCCCGTCCGAAAATTGGTTGCGGGGGTTAGATTTGAACTAACGACCTTCGGGTTATGAGCCCGACGAGCT
>Ga0066640_10000638_pt1 | contig 20610 bp, 21 predicted proteins | sample CryGeyCG2114_020_2_FD_59505 | JGI IMG/M metagenome (GOLD analysis project Ga0066640, IMG submission 59505) | Groundwater microbial communities from aquifer - Crystal Geyser CG11_big_fil_rev_8/21/14_0.20 | ecosystem: Environmental > Aquatic > Deep subsurface > Groundwater | place: USA: Utah... | reverse complement strand
CATGATGACTTCAATACGCTACAACTATCCCTCCGAATAAAAGGATTTTGCATTCGGATCGACCATCGAACCTTCCCAACTAAACCCTAGAAAAGTGAGTGAAACATGGCGAAGCCACGCGACGTAGCCTGCCTCACAGCCGAACGAGGTGAGGAGATTCGAGAGGCATTCATCAAGTGGTATGAGACCCTCGAACACAAGACGAACGGGATGCTTGCCTTGGGCATCAAGCCCGGAAGCATCGGTGGATACCTTTCTGCCTTCAGAAGTGGGCAGAGGGTTCCACCCCCATGGATCCTCTCCGCCCTGTGGAAGCAGACCCAGGACGAACGCTTCCTGTTCACGAGAGAGGAAAAGGAGAACAAGCTCGCCCAAGGGCGAGTCAAGGAGCTCCCCGATCCTTCCGAGTGGCCAAACAAGGGCGAGGTCTCCTCGTCCGAAGAAGCTTCTGTTCCGCAGGAAGTGACTGGCACAGCCGTGCCACTAACGGAGCTCCTGGAGACCCATGGCGGAGAGCTTTCGCCGTTGGAGGTCGGATCCGTCATCGGATCAGCGTCATTCGTGAAGATTGATCTTGATCCCTCCGAGGACATGATCAAGCTCATCGAAAGACAGATCGAGATGTTGCGGGGGATGTTGAATCTCCTCGCACAGATTCGCGATGATCACGTGTGTGCACTCGTGCGCACGCGCATCGGCCCCCAGGTTGAAGAGCTGGAGCTCGCAATTCGTCTCTTCTCTGACATCCATCCCAACCGCCTCACTTCCCTACATGACTCCCAGCGCCGTGCATGGGCTGGTGGGTCCACCCCCAAGAACTCCTGAGGAGGAGAACCATGACCGACATTCATTCCCCCATCCGTGCGGGCATCGGCCCCGGCTTCTTTCACCGCATCTTCGGTGGGAAGTCGGCGATTCACTGCTTGATGGAGCTGATCAAGAACACGCGTGACTGGGGAGCCAGTCAGGTCTGGATCCAGACGGAAGACCCTGCCCGCCTCGTCGTTCGAGACGACGGCAACGGCATGAACGCCCGCAACCGCGACGCATTCGCGTCGGTGAACATGACCACGGCCGGAGTCGGCATGTCTGGCCAGTTCTGCACCGGTACCAAGCAGGCGCTCTACTCCTTGGCCACCATGGTCGAGGTGATCACCGCGCCCACCGATGACCCGGAGTACGTATACTCCTTCAGCTTCACGACCGGTGAATACGAAGATCTCGCTCTCAATGGCGGGACGCTCAAGCCCAAGCGGGTCAAGAAGACCGAGAAGTCCTGGCCCTTCAACCACCCCTTCGGCACCCAGCTCACCTACCTCCTGCTCGACACCAGGAGCAAGCGGATCCTGCGCGGGACGCGTCTGGCTGAAGAGCTGGCGTCTCGGCTTCCGCTCAAGTTCAAGGACGTCCTGTTCGTCGATGGTGCGCGTCTCCCCGGAAAGGAGATCGTGGGTCGCGTGTACTTCTTCGAAGAGAGCCACCCGCAGTTGGGGGCGATCTCGATGGAGATCTACCGCCCCGCGCGTCGTCGCGCCGAGGAAGCGCTTCGTCTCACCTCAGTGGAGATCGGTGAGGCGTCCGTGAGCAACCTCTTCCGGGTGCTCGGAGATTACCGGGATCAGTTCCCGGAGGTTCTCCTCCTCCCGCAGGTGTGTGGAACCCTCTCGGTGCCCTTCTTGGGCGAATACGCGATGGAGGATCGCATCACCATCCGGGCGGAACTCATCGACGATCCGCGACTCGTCGCACTCCTGGAGGTGCTCAACCGCACGGCACCTGAGATCCAGGATCCCCTGGAGATCCGCATGCGCGGAGCCGAGGGCGACGACGTCAAGCAGGAGATCGAGTCGATTCGCACGATCTGCAACCGCCGATACCTCGACAAGGGCGTACGCCCTCTGGGTGGAAGCGGGGACGATGACGATGACAACTCCTCTGGAGGAGCCGGTGGCAACAAGAGCCAACCGCCGATCACGCTGAGCTGTCGGAGCGAGTTCGAGCTCGGAGAGCTCATCGAAGTGGGTGTGCGTCTGCGCAAGAATCTCGGCCACACGGTCGAGGCCCTCCGCTGGTACCACAGCAACGCCCGGGCCACCAACTTCACGGTCACGCCCAAGGGCGCTACCATGGTGGCTTCCGAGGTGGGGACTGGCACGATCCGGGTTGATCTCCCGGGGACCCTGCACAGTGTTGTGCGAGCCTTCCAGATCGTGGCGGAGCGCGTGTTCCGCCTCTCGGTGGCGCACGCGACCGTTCCGGTCGCGGGAAGTGTGACCGTTCACGCGGTCAACGCCGACAAGCTCAAGGGCGACCTCGAGTGGTCCCTTTCGGGAAACGGCGAGATCCAGAAGAACGGCAACGCGGTGACCTACATCGCTCCGCGCTACCCCTCACGCGCGACGCTCGTGGGCTATGACCGGGCGAACATGAACGTCCGTGCGACCTGTGAGCTCACCGTCGTCGGACAGCTCGACACGCTGTGCATTCGCGGAACGCACTTCATGGTGACCACCTACGACGCGCCCGGTGACGACGCGCGTCTGGTCTCCATGGCGGTTGGTGGGGATCCCCACCAGGTGATCTTCAACACCGGAGCGCCGGGATTCAAGGCGTCCCTCAAGGCAGGGACGCAGAGAGACCTTCTCCTGCTGGCCCTCGCGCAGGAGTTCCCCGCCTTCCAGGCGTTCGAGCTCGAAGGGACGAACCTCGCGGACCTCGATCCGCGCGATGTCCCACAGCTCTTGCGGGACCTCACGCGCGAAGGGTTCGTGATCTACCAGGAGCTGATCGAAGGGGTCTAGCCCTTCAACGACCACCCGTGTCTACGACGACACGGGTTTTATATTTGGGAATTTCTGTAAAATAAAAAGAGGAGTCTTGCGATCTCCTCAGGTGAGGTTGCGTTTAAGCCTTCCGGCTTCGATGGAGCTCCTCTTGCTCCGCGCGACGGCCTTCGTGTGCCGCCTTGATTTGTTCTGTGGTCAGCTGGTGGCGCGCCAGAAGTGCTTCTGTGCGCTTGCCTCCTTGTACGGTCATCTTGAGTCGCTTTTGCTTCCTTGTTTCGAAAGCGATCCAGGTTGCTTGGCTCGACTTACGGAGAGTTGAAACCCGCTTGCCATCGTCCGTGTGGACACGTTCCCCACTTGCGCGGGAGAGCTTGTAGAGTTCACGTCGGTAGAGTTCCACCTCTTCGAGGCTGACTCGTCCCATGAAGCGGAGTACGTCGAGCATGGCTCGGATGGTGGTTGCTGCCAAGTGATGATGGTTGCATGTGAGGACGAATCCCACACACTTTACCAGCTCGTAGATCTCTTGAGCTCGACGAGGGTCGACGATTGCCTCGGGTCTCCCAACGTCTGAGTCAGACTCTGTTGAATGGGATGCTGGCGACTCAGGTGAAGGAGACGAGACCCTCTGAGTTGAGTCACCGGCCGGAGAGTCGGCCACCGTCTGCATCTGAGTGAGGAACCGTCCTGCCTGGTCAAGCAGGCGTTCTACCGCAGAGGGAAGCACCGGCTTCTCGAGCCGTGCGATCATGCGGGAACACAGCGAGTCGAGGCGACTCTTGGTTGTGGAAGGTCCCCAACGGTGGTCGTCTGCGAGTTCTCCTCCTGCTTTGAATTGTTCAGGAGTGATTCTCTCGCGGAACGCGTCGAGCTCAAACGGAGGCTGGTGCGTTGCCCCGAAGGCTCTTCGATACTCACGGATGGCACGGCTTCCCTTGCCAAGGTCGGCACAGAGTTCTGCGATGGTTGCGCGGATCGGGAAGACTTCCCGGTGGACACGTTCCTGAAGCAGTCTCCACTCTTCTTGAATTCTCGTGAGCGTCTCTTGGCACTCTTCAAGATGGAGTTGTGCGAGTATTGTGTCAGGTTCGTCTCCCTCATAGAGGGACGGGTTCCGATTGAACTGAAATGCCTGGAGATTGAATCCCACGTCACCATCTGACCCCCCGAAGAAGGTTCTGGCGGATGCGTAGGGTTCGGAATCTGCCGACAGTTGTTCCTGCCACCGTGAGATCGTCCCATCCACCTCTTGTTCGAGAGCGCTCAGTCCTTCCTCGATCGTGTCGAGACGGGCGGTTGTGTGGAGAAGCAGGAGCGACCCTTCAATTACGGCGTCATAGATCCGAAGCCTTGCGGCCTCGTTCTCTTCGAAGGTGGCAGAGATCTGCTCGATGCCTACCGAGACACTACTCGCATGGTTGTCCGTTGCCTGAAGGCGACTTGCCAGTGACAAGGTTCCTGCCAGGAGTGCATGGAGAATTCCCTCCCATTCACGCTTTGCGATAGTGATCTCACCACGCTCGAGAGAGGCGAACAGACGTTCGAAGGTGAGACCCTCGGACAAGGTCTGCAAGGTCTCTTCTCCCACCGGTCCGAGCTCCTGAAACCCAGGAGTGTATGAGAGGAGCAGGTCATGGACCGATTCGAGCAACGGACCAAGATCCATGTGGTCTGTGTTGGTGTGACCGCTTCCACTGACGGCGAAGTAGCGAGGCGGGCCTTGCCGACTGCGTTCACGCGTGTAGAGCTGTGTGATGAGCTCTCGTGTGATGCGTGCCGAGTCGACACGCACGTATTCATACGCATCCCCACCAGGGACCGGTATGCGAAGATAGAAATCCTGGGCCATCTCGGCCTCCCTTGGTTCGGATGTGACGGGGTTGTCTGCTAAAAAGAGCAGACGTCAGTTCACCATAATGAAAGACGTTTGTCAATCCATCATTTTCGATAGAGATGGTGAAACTTCTTTGTTCTGTGCGATTTTTTTTGAAATCAAAACACCCGTCGTAATCGCGACGGGTGTTTGTGTGTGTTGAGAGCTAGATAATGAAGACGGCAATCAAGAGGGCAACAATGTTCAAGATTTTGATCATTGGGTTGATCGCTGGTCCAGCGGTGTCTTTGTATGGATCCCCAACGGTGTCTCCTGTGACAGCTGCTTTATGTGCGTCACTTCCCTTTCCTCCGTAGTTTCCAGACTCAATGTACTTCTTTGCATTGTCCCAAGCTCCACCACCAGTGGTCATAGAGATCGCGACAAAGAGTCCTGTGATGATCGAACCAATCAAGAGTCCACCAAGTGCTTCGGCTCCGAGCCCAAATCCGACAACGATTGGGGCAAGGACAGCCAGGAGTGAAGGAGCAATCATGTATTTAATTGCACGCGCAGTTACGATGTCGACAGCTTTACCGTATTCAGGTTTTCCTGTTCCATCCATGATCCCTGGAATCTCTCGGAACTGTCGTCGTACTTCTTCCACAACGGCGCTTGCCGCTTTTCCAACAGCTTCCATCGCCATGGCACCAAAGAGGTAGGTCACAAGTCCTCCCAAGAAGAGTCCTGCGATCACGTTTGGATCGACAAGATTGAATTCAATGGTTGCTCCTGTGGCTTCAATCGTGTGAATGTAATCTCCAAAAAGGACGAGGGTTGCGAGTCCTGCAGAACCAATCGCGTACGCTTTGGTTACCGCTTTTGTGGTGTTTCCAACGGCATCAAGCGGGTCAGTAACCGCACGAACTTCTTCTGGAAGCTCAGCCATTTCCGCAATCCCTCCAGCGTTGTCCGTGATTGGACCATAGGCGTCCATCGCCACAACAATTCCGGTAAGAGAGAGCATAGCAACGGCGGCGACAGCAATTCCGTAGAGTCCTCCAAGGTTGTAGGCGATCAAGATTCCCGCAACGATCGTAAGAACAGGAAGAGCGGTTGATTTCATTGAGAGGGCTAGTCCCGCAATAATGTTTGTTCCGTGTCCTGATTCAGAGGCTTCTGCAAGTTTCTGAACAGGCTTATATTCTGTGGCGGTGTAGTACTCCGTAATGATAATAAGAAGAGCGGTGATAACAAGTCCGAGGATAGATGTCCAAAATAGATTCATGGCATCTAAATTGGTTCCGGTGAAATCAAATCGATTTGTGACAAACCAGAATCCGACAGCTGCAAGGACTCCGGCCATGGCAAGACCCTTATAGAGGGCTCCCATGATGTTCTGACTTTTTCCAAGCTTGATAAAAAAGGTTCCAACAATGGTGGCAATGATGGCGATTGATCCAAGGGCGAGTGGGTACATGACAAGCACATCAGAACTTGGGAACAAAATATTTCCCAATACCATTGTTGCCACAAGGGTCACCGCGTAGGTCTCGAACAGGTCAGCAGCCATTCCTGCACAGTCTCCAACGTTGTCTCCAACGTTGTCTGCAATAACCGCTGGGTTACGAGGGTCATCCTCAGGAATACCAGCTTCGGTTTTTCCCACAAGGTCCGCACCAACGTCAGCGGCCTTGGTGAAGATTCCTCCTCCGAGTCGGGCAAAGACGGAGATCAATGATCCTCCGAATCCAAGTCCGATAAGCGCATGAATATCTCCTGTAGCTCCATAGAATCCAGCGACTCCAATGAGAGCAAGACCAACGACGAGAAGACCCGTTACTGTTCCTCCACGAACCGCTACGTCGAGTGCCGCAGAGAGGCCACTTTTTGCGGCTTCTGTGGTTCGGACGTTCGCACGAACAGAGACGGACATACCGATGTATCCGGCGAGTCCAGAGAGGACGGCTCCCACAAGGAACCCGATGGCGAGGGTCCATCCAAGAGTGAATCCCAGAACGAGGAAGATGACCGCACCGATTCCGGCAATCATCTTGTACTGACGGGCCATGTAGGCATTTGCTCCTTCTTGAATAGCCAGCGCTATTCCTTTCATTTTTCCTTCACCGGCTGGACGCTTAAGAATCCATTGAGTGAGAACGGCGCCCCAGAGAATTGCGAGAACTCCTGCGGCAAGTGCGTACTGTATAATAGTCATAGATGACGTACGAGAATAAAGAAATACGCGGATATATTAGGAAAATTTAAGCCTCATGTCAACCAAATCACCCCCAACCTTTAAGATTGAACGTGAGTTGATGGCTCAAGGCTATCACCGAATCGTTGGTGTCGACGAAGCTGGGTGCGGTGCATTGGCAGGTCCGGTTGTCGCGGCGGCGGTTATTTTGCCCATAGATTCTCGCATCGGATCCATCAAGGATAGTAAGCTCATGAGTGAACATCGGCGCGAAGAGGTGTATCCTATTCTTATAGAGCGAGCCACGGCATGGGCGGTTGGGTTCGCGAGTGTTGAGGAGATTATGCAGTTGAACATTCGAGGAGCGAATCTTCTGGCGATGCAACGTGCCGTCCGGGCGATTGAGAATGTTGAGTATGCGCTCGTGGATGCTTGGACCATTCCAGGACTTACATTTCCGCAACGTGGAATCATTCGAGGAGATGCAACCGTGAAGTCGATTGCGTGTGCGAGTGTGATTGCAAAAGTGACACGCGATCGGTTCATGAAAGAGCTTGCTCAACATGTTCCTCAGTACGGATTCGAGATCCATAAAGGGTACGGAACAAAAATGCATCGAGAGGCAATCGCCCAATATGGTCCCTGTGAACATCATCGACTAACATATAAAACATTTCTATGAATACACCAGAAAATGTTCGACCATGGGGGCGATATGACGTTCTTGAGGAGATGCCAACCCATCAGGTGAAACGCATTACCGTCAGTCCAGGTGGCAGGCTTTCCTATCAGCGTCACAAACGTCGGGAAGAATTTTGGGTGATTATTTCAGGCCAAGCCAGACTCACACTTGATGACGTTGAGTCTGATCATGGTCCAGGGGAAGTTCTCATCGTTCCCTTTGAAGCGAAGCATCGCGTTGCGTGTATCGGGGATGAGACCTTGGTTTTTATCGAGGTTCAGCGGGGAGATTATTTTGGCGAAGATGACATCGAGCGTTTCAGCGATGACTACGGACGAGAAGGAACAACGACTCCACACGGAGAGTAAATTGATTGACAAAAAGGCATATTTTTTGTATATCTTCCTGGGTAAATTAACAGATTCTTCTGAATCTTTCTTTTAAACAATTTATTGTCCGCTCTCTCTTGGGCTTCTTGCGTGGATTGATTCTTCTCAAGCGACATGGGGGAAACGGGCTTCAGAAACTGGCCGCGCCTTTGAAAAGCACCGGTCTGTTTTTTGTTCGGTTCTTTGGGGTTCCCGTCTATCGCGTATTCTTTTTTACTCGTCGATACGTTCAAAAAGTATTATTTCCCGCAAAGCACCGTGTGGTGTTCCTTATTTCAAATCGATACACCATGCACGTCATGATGGTGATCATTATTGTTGGGGTCACTTGGATAAACCTTTCAGCTCGTGATGTGCGTGCAGAAGATTTTGGTCAGAAGAGTCTTTTGTATCAACTCGTGTCAGAAGATGATTCCTTCGTCCTTGAAGTCGTTGAGGCAGGAACACCTGTCGTATCGCTTGGAACGAGTTCTTCGTACCTCTCAGGAACGGTCGTGGATACCCGTCGCCATATTGACCTAGATTACCTTGAAGAAACATATGTCACTCCAACGGTCGGTGAGGATGTATCTCCGGTAAAAACGACGGTTCCCGCTCGAAGTGAAACAGAAGTCTATGTGGTTCAGGAGGGCGACACCCTTGGAAAAATTGCAGAGAGTTATGGATTAAGTCTTTCAACGATTCTTTGGTCGAATGGACTGACATATACAAGTACGATTAATCTTGGCCAGGAGCTCAAGATTCTTCCAGTAGATGGTCTTGTGTATACGGTAAAGAGTGGCGATACCTTATCGAGCATTGCACGAAATTATTCTGTGGATGTGGAAACCATTATGAAAGAAAATGGGATGAGTAGTGCAAATCGACTGGCGATTGGAGACGATCTCCTGTTGCCTGACGCAGAACCTCCTTCTCCGGTGACGACGGCTCGAAGCACTGCTTCAATCACAACCCTCTTTACTGCTCCGCAGGTGAGTGCTCCAAGTGCTGTTGTGAGTGGATGGGTATGGCCAACAGATTGGCATATCATCACGCAATACTATGGATGGAAGCATACAGGGCTTGATGTCGATGGTGACTACGGGACATCCAGTTATGCGGCTCGAGGAGGGGTCGTGATCTACAGCGGTTGGCGGAGTGGATATGGCCTGACCGTTGAGGTTGATCATGGAGATGGATATGTCACACGCTACGCTCATCACTCAAAGAATTACGTTTCTGTGGGAGATGTGGTGAGTACAGGGCAGGTCTTGGCACAAACTGGAACGACGGGACGATCAACAGGAACCCACCTCCACTTTGAGGTGATTCGAAATGGAAAGTTTCAAAACCCACTTGATTACGTCAGGTAATAAGCAGGCTCTAACAGCCTGCTTTTGCTATACTGGGTGCGTATGAATCAAACCTGTACATCATGTCAGAGAGAAGTGGAAGCATGGAACGAGAAGTGTGGAGGATGCGGATTCACGCTCGAACTTGTTCCTGATGATCTGCGTAAAGCACGTTACCTACGGACCCCAGCTCTTGGGGCGCTCCTGTTTACCCAAGGATGGGCATTCGGGGCACGGCTTTATTTTTGGTTCTTGTTGTCACTTGTTCCTGTCTTTGGGCTCATCGCACTTTTTGTCGGAGTGTTCTTCGGTCGCCGTCTGAGCTGGAAGTATGGAGGATGGGCCGACTGGGAAGAGTTTACAAATCGCATGAAGATCATGGATCTCATTGGGGTCGCCTGGATCTTTATTTTGGGGGCAATCTATTTTTACGCGCGATTTGTATGAAGCATTTAGCAATAATCTTAGATGGTAATCGTCGGTGGGCAAAAGAGCACGGTCTCCCCTCACTCGAAGGACATCGTAAGGGATATGAAAATGTTAAGACGATCGGGCTCGCGGCACTTGAACGCGGGATCGAACATTTTTCCGTGTTCGCGTTCTCAACTGAAAACTGGAAGCGTTCACAGGAAGAAGTGGGATATTTGATGGAGTTATTATTTCTTGCTCTGACAAAGGAACTCGATTTTTTCTGGAGCAGGATGTTCGTTTGAAGGTCGTAGGTCGTCGAGAAGGGTTAAACAACAGGATTCAAAAAGCGATTGATGACGCAGAAGCAAAAACGGCTGGTGGAACACGAGGGCAGATAAACATGTGCATCAACTATGGAGGGCGTGCAGAAATCGTGGATGGAATTCAAAAGATCATCACACAAGGAAAGACAGTGGAGGAGATTAATGAAGATATGGTGAGTGCATCACTTTGGACGAATGGGATTCCTGAACCAGAGATGATCGTGCGAACAAGTGGAGAAAAAAGACTTTCTGGATTTCTCGCATGGAGCGGGGTGTATAGCGAGCTCATGTTTATCGATCATCATTGGCCAGACTTTTCCGTCGAAGACTTAGACGCATGTCTTGAAGAGTACCAAGGAAGACAGAGGCGGTACGGAGTGTAAATAGTTAGCGTCACCGAGGATGCTTATCATGAAGTTGTCCCGCGAGAGCTACTTACTTTTTGCGGTGAAGTACTTCAACTGTAGGCTGATCCGGATCCCAAATGAATTATGTCTGTAGATGTAGATGGTGATCAAGCGCTCGCAGTAGCGTGTTCCTGTATTGATGATAATAAATGAGTTCTTACGTAGTGTCTCCAATCCTATCTACCGTCTAGGCCCTAGCTGAAAGATTGTTATTTCTAAGTCCAAGTAAGTAAACAAACACCTAAGTGATCCGATCGGATCACTTAGGTGTTTAGTTCAGAAGGATTGCACGGTATACGTTTACCCATTTTTGGATTCCAAGAACTGTGATGAGTGAATGCATTTGAGGACTTATGTCTTTCAACGAGGACCAAACACTTAGTTGAGCTTGTCGGAATCCTAATTTTTTCAAAAGGCGTCTGAATCGTTGACGAGCATTTCTGGCTACTTCCGGAATATCAAAAATAACAAGTGTCTCATTGTGGTGAGTATTTAGATTTACTTGTGAAATAGATAGTTTTAAATACTCAATAACTGCATCATTACTCAAATCAAACACAATTTCATTTCCTTTTTGTTTGTTTTCGATCCACTTCTTTTTTCTTAGACGACGGAGAGCCCTCTTTTTACGTTTGTCCGCAAAAAGCCTATCCCATTCTTCAGAAGGAATCGTTCCACGAATTCTTCTCCGTAATGCATGTGGGTTTTCCATCCACTCCATAAGAAGACCACCTCCCTCGGTGATGACATCTAGAATCTCTTGAAAGACTTCGTTCCTTTTGGTCATATGGCAATGACACACAAGTGATCCGATCGGATCACTTGTGTTGTTTTTCTTATAAACTGAGAATGTTTAAGATCGAAGTATCAACCGATTTTCACTTGTTCCCGATACTGCAGAGCTTCTGCGATGTGTTCGATGGTGACTTGTTCCGCTTCTGCGAGATCGGCAATGGTGCGCGCGACTTTTCGGACACGCATGAATCCTCGCGCAGAAAGTTTATTTGAGCGCAGAGCTGTTTGAAGGAGGTCTTTGATTTCTGGGGTAAGTGGGCAGAGTGTATCGAGATGCTCTACCCCCATTTCGCTGTTTGTGAAGAGATTGAATGAGGAGAGTCGTTGGAGCTGATTATTGCGTGCTGTTTCAACACGAGCACGAATAGTCTCTGAGGATTCTGGGGTGTGATCCGAGAGAAGCTTGTCATGCTCAACGGCGGGAACCTCGATGATCAAATCAAACCGATCTAAAAGGGGTCCTGATATTTTCTTTTGATAGCGACTAATCTGATTCATCGTACAGGTACACGGATGATGGGGATTTGTAAGGTGTCCACACGGGCACGGATTCATGGCAGCGGTGAGAAGAAAGCGAGCAGGAAATTTAACGGAACCAACAGCTCGTGAAATGGTGACGGCGCCATCCTCAAGGGGTTGTCGAAGGTGTTCTAATGCGTAACGAGAAAATTCTGGGAGCTCGTCCAAAAAAAGCACTCCTCGATGAGCGAGAGAAACCTCTCCTGGTTTTGGCCATGTACCTCCCCCAACAAGAGAAACAGCGGAAGAACTGTGATGAGGAGATCGAAATGGTCTCGTGCAAATGAGCCCTTGTTCGTTATCTAGTAGTCCCGCAACAGACGCTATGGCAGTGACTTCAATGGACTCTTCGTGCGTAAGAGAAGGGAGAATCGATGGCAATGATCGAGCAAGAAGTGTCTTCCCTGCTCCAGGTGGGCCCTTAAGGAGAATATTGTGACCTCCAGCAGCAGCGATCTCAAGAGCACGTTTGGCTCCCTCCTGTCCTTTTACATGGGAAAAATCACTCGTCGGAATGTGAATAATTTTTGGCTTTTGCTGAACGGGTTCTAACAGCTTTATCTGATTAAGGTGCTCGACGACATCTTGGAGCGATGAGACTCCAAATACGCAGACACCTTCGATGGCGGATGCTTCTTGTGTGTTTGCTTCAGGAACGAAAAGTGTGGTCCGCATCATGTTCTTTGTCATGATGGCCGCCGTCAGGGCTCCTTGAACAGGTCGAACAGTTCCGTCGAGCGCAAGTTCGCCTAGAAAAACACTTGACTCAACTGATGCACGAGAGATTTCACCGGTTGCAAGAAGAATAGAAAGAGCAATTGGGAGATCGTAGAGAGGCCCTTGTTTCCGAACGTCTGCTGGCGCAAGATTGACCGTGACTCGTCCACGTGGAAATGTGTACCCACTGTTTTTAATCGCTGCACGAATTCGATCTCGTGCTTCCTTCACAGTTGTGTCAGGGAGTCCAACGAGGCAAAATGCGGTTAATCCAAACGAGACATCTGTCTCGACGGTGACGAGTGTTGATGTGATTCCAACGGTGGCGCTTGTGGTGATATGAAACATAAACTCCCAGCTCAATTAAGAGAGGGAGTTTATTTATACGTCTAGAATACCGTTATTTTTCTTGATTGTCAACGGTACTAATCAATAGGCTCATCAGGATGAATACGCTTATGTGCTTTTGTTCGTCGGGAGGAGAGAAGTAACAATACAACCCCTGAAACAATGACAATATCTGAAAGGTTGATGGCGAGTCGAGCAAAAAGGATCATGTAATCGACCGTAAAACCGTAGACAATCCGGTCATAAAGATTTCCGAGTGCTCCGAGAATAATTACGGAAGCCGTGAATGAGATACCCGGATGTCGGAATCGATTCTTGTAAGCAATGTTGATCAGTCCTATTCCAATGGCAATCGAAAAAAGAATAATGAACTCAAGTCGAAAGGGGAAGTCAAAAGCGACACCCCAGTTCTTGTGAATGGCAAAGGCGATAGGGCCGGGATCAACAAGACTCCCTTCTCCAGGGAGTCGTTGGAGACTCAGGTACTTTAGCCACTCATCAAGAACAACAACGAACGCAACGGGGATCAAGTACCAATAAATGTTGAGGGATCTTATACTCACACTTCTTGAGTGAGGGTTTTTTTACACTGAATACAAGAACTTGACGTTGGTCGAGCGATGAGACGACGTTCATCAATCACTTGATGACAGTACTTACAGGTTCCGTAAATCCCCTTTTCGATAAGTTGCAATGCGGATTCAACGTCACGAAGAGCTTTTTCCAGCTCGTCCTCTAAAGAAAGGTTATCGGAAAACTGGGCGACCTCAGAAGCATTTTCATCTTCTTTTTCACCAAGATTTGGAAAATCTGACTCGAAATCTGTTTCAGAGGAGTTTGCATTTCTGTGAGCAAAACGAGAAAGCTCTGTTTCAAGACGGATTTTTTCAGCTTCTAGGTGCGTTTTCATTTTTTGAACGAAATCAGATCCCATATAGGTACATTTAAGATCAAGTGCAACAAAGTATAGACGATAAACGAAAAACGGAACAAGTGATGAAAGATTAGCAAAAAATTTGGAAAAGATAAAGAGGGCAGCCCGCTTTTTTGAATAGTGGAGTTGCCCTCTGTCGTGGGCTGGGAAGTTGTTGGTCTGTTTAGGTATTGGGTTTTGGAACCAAGAAATTGGTTACAAGACTCAATACCCTTAAGACACAGACATCATCCAGCAAGAATCGTACTCGTCCGTTCTTACCATTCATTGGTTTTACCCGCGGACACGCCCGAAGACGTGACATAGTTGCGAGCTAACCTAGAAACTTCGCTTTTGTTTTTGTTTTGTGTTTTCTGAACAGTAAAGACGGTAGGACGTTCTCCGAAAGAATCACTCAGACGTGGGGTGTCTGGCGACGAATCGCGAAGTGTTTCGGAAAACCTCCCAAGAGTGGTGTATAAAGAACTACTTACACAAGTATGATACCAAAAAATTGACCTTAAGTCAATTCATGAATTACTGCTTAGTTTAGCTATATTTCACGCATTGTGAGAAATAAAGTGTTCATGCATGTTTAGGTGCTTCAAATTTTATCCACAGTTTCACGTAGTTATGAATAGGTTATCCACACCTAGAGGGTACAGAGATAAATTGTAGTTGAATACTTTTTGAACTCAATTGAAACATGAGAAAATACGCTGAAAACTTGGTGATAGAAACTTAGATCAGGATTAAAATAGTCGCTTGAGGTTTCTGAGAGAAGGAAGGAAGGACTCAGATAGTTTGATTGTGGTGCACAGGCTAATCCCCCAGAGCCTTCTTTTGTTTTCCCATAGGTTTCCAGTAGATCCTGACTATTTGAGAGAAGGAGGTCATTGTTATGAATCGTCGCAATCACGATAGATCCAGAATTTGTGGAAACACGGTATGAAAGGCCAATACTGGTTGAAATCTCTTCAACAGAAATAAGATCTGGTTGAACTTCGATTTCTTCAAATAAGGAACCATCTGGAAGAATGCTTGTTTGTATTGATGGTTTGGCCAGAGCTCCGATTAATTGAAGCTCACGGATAAGGACTTCTGTGGTTGGGTTTGCCCCTTTTTGGATTAATAAGGTCTCTCTTCCTCCAGAAGTTTGTCGGATAAATACCTCCATCTGAGAGTTTTCATCTAAAAACAAAGGTTTCTCAGCTTCACCTTGCGTAAATGGAGTGAGAAGATATTCCAATGTTTTTAAGGGAGTTTCTCCATCCCAGCTTAGTCCTGAAAGCGAAAGACCCAGATTTGGAATAGGTTCGTCTTGGTTTAGGTGTTGTTTCTCCGTTTCGAATTCAAAAGAGAGATAATCATCTGTTTTAAAGATGTTTCCACCAAGTTGTTCCTCTGGCAGGACAATCCTTCCTAACCAACGCTTGCCGATAGATGGAAAAAACGACCGATGGGTCAGTGAAGGTATTCCGCTAATAGGAAGCAATGTTTCAGAAAGGAGCACGAAACCTCCTTTTTCTTGAGCAGAAATGGAATATTGTGAAAGGAGTTCAGGATCAATAGCAGATTTATCCCCTCTTATAGCGATGCTTCTTCTTCCATCTTTTGTGATAAATAGGGCGATTTCACCTTTTGTGTACGGAAGAACATCACGAAGTTCGATACTTCTTTGAGACAGAAGTGGAATTCCAGAGAGCCATTCGTTCAGGAACGGTGATGTCGATTCAGTGAGTTGAAAATGAACAGCGAATACGGTATCTGTTGGGGCAAGCAAAAGAATTTCTCCACGACTAAACCAAAGAGTCCCTAATCGAAAGACGATAAAAGCAAAAATCCCCAAGACGGATAGTAATAGCCAAACAACCCGCCTATTACGGCGGGTTGTTTTTGTATGTCGAGACATGGGGATGTTTAATCGTTGCATGTTACGCGTCACTACGGGGTGGGCGTGGGGCTGTGTGTGGACGACTACTATTATGTCCACTAGGGCGTGAACTTCCTCCGCTTTGTGGAGGGCGTGCCCCACCTGGACGAGGACCACGTGATCCAGAGTCAGAGGCTCCTTGTGGTCGTTCTGGATAGACGTTTCCCTCAGCGTCTTTCATAGAGAGGCTTGTGCGACCATCAGAAAGTTCCATGATTTTTACAAACACCTCGTCACCCATCTTCACAATATCAGTAACGTTTTCAACACGCCATGGAGCAAGCATGCTGACATGCACCATTCCATCACGCTTAGGGAGGTACTCGACAATGGCACCGAAGTCCATAATACGAGTTACTTTTCCTTTGTAGGTCTCACCAACCTTTGGTTCACGTGTGAGTTGTAGAACGATGTCATAGGCTTCCTGTGCTCCTGTTGAGTCAACCGAAGTAATCATAACAAGTCCGTCATCGTCGATATCAATTGCCTGAACACCGGTGTCTGCGATGATTCCGTTAATCGTCTTTCCTCCAGGACCAATCACATTTCCGATAAGTTCTGGATTGATTTTGAGCGTGATAATGCGAGGAGCGTATGGAGAAAGTTCGGCTCGAGGTTCGGCAATCACTTCTTTCATCTTATCAAGGAGCTGAAGTCGAGCTTCACGCCCCTGAAGGAACGCCTGCTTCACGATGTCTGGCGTCAGACCATGGGTCTTTGTATCCATTTGAATGGCGGTGATTCCGTTTCGTGATCCAGCGATCTTGAAGTCCATTCCCCCCTTTCCGTCCTCGAGGTCTTGAAGATCGGTAATAACCTTCCATCGACCCTGATCATCTGTGGCAACACCGATCGCAAGTCCTGCAACAGGAGCTTTAATAGGAACTCCTGCGTCCATAAGGGCAAGGGTTGATCCGCAGGTGGATCCCATAGAGCTTGATCCGTTTGATCCAAACACTTCTGAAACAGCACGAACGGTATAAGGGAACGTTTCTTTATCAGGCATCATTGGCATGAGAGCCTTTTCTGCCAGTCCTCCATGACCAATATCACGACGTGATGGTCCACGCATCGGTTTTACTTCTCCAACAGAAAATGGAGGGAAGTTGTAGTGGTGGAAATAGCGTTGTGTGCCAACGGTCTCCATCCCATCAAGCGTCTGTTCATCTCCTGGAGAACCAAGCGTTACGACGGTAAGAACCTGAGTTTCTCCTCGCATGAAATGCCCGGAGCCATGGACACGTGGAAGGACGGCTACTTCATTTACAAGAGATCGAATCTCGGTGATTCCACGACCGTCAACACGTTTATCTTCTTCGATGATGGCTCGAGAAACTTCTGCTTCGAGGACCTCCACAATAATATCTGTTCCAAAGTGGATGTGCTCGGAATCTATCCCCTTTTCTTGGAGAAATGCTTTTGTTCGAGACTTCACCTCTTTCTTTTGTGTTCCACGGTCACCCTTTGTGGCTTGTGGGTTTGAGAAAAAGAGTTCTTTCACTTGTTCAAGAATGAATGGACGAGCAAGATTTTCGACCTCTTCTTTTTTCACAAGCAAGGCTTTCTCCTCATCTGTTTTTGGACTAAGAAGATCACGCTTTTCTTTTCCAACCGCTGTTCGGATCTCTTCAATCAATTTGATTGGAGCATCGATATTTTCTTGTCCAAACCAGAAAGCATCCAGAACAGTTTCGTCAGGTGCCTCTTTTCCACCGGCTTCTACCATGATAATTTTTTCGCTGTTTCCCGCGAAACTCAAATCCAGAATGGATGTTTCACGTTCCTTGTATGTTGGATTCAGGATCATCTTCCCTTCTGCATGACCGACACGAACACATCCAATGGGACCTCCCCATGGGATGTCGCTGATATGCAGGGCACAGGATGCGCCAATTAAGGCGAGGATGTCTGGATCATTTTCTCCGTCGAATGAAAGAGCGGTGACAATGACTTGAATGTCGTTACGGATACGATCATCAAAGAGTGGGCGTAATGCGCGGTCAACGAATCGAGAAATAAGAACGGCCTCATCTGTTGGGCGTCCTTCTTTTTTCATGAATCGACTTCCTTTGATGCGACCGGCTGCATAAAGCTTTTCCTCGTAGTCCACCATGAGCGGGAAGAATGGAAGTCCTTCTCGAACATCTGAACTCATTGTGGCCGTCGCAAGAATGACGGAATCGCCATACTGAACCACACAGGATCCACCTGCTTGTTGAGCATACTTACCTACCTCAATAGAAAGGGTGCGTCCCCCCCATTGTGTTTCGAAACGTTTTGCTTCGTTCATAGATTGTTGTTGATTCCTACAGAAACGGGAGATATCGAGTTCCCTCGAAGTTCTCAGAGTTTCTGTAGGAAGAATTAGATATTAGATCATGTCACCCATAGAAACAGCGTTCTATGGGTGGATCATCTAACAACTAGAATTCAAGGCGACGTGTACGTGACTCTTCTTGATTAGAGATGTTGTCCTCAAGTTTCATGAAGAAACTATCTCCTGTTTCTCCAAGATCTTCGTTTTCCTTTGGAGCAACATCTTCAGGAATATTCTCTGTTGAAGAGGATTTTTCTGATGGAGTGTTTTTTTCGTTTTTCACCTCAAGTTTTGGTCCAATAAGATAACGACGCTTATTTTCTGAAAGGTCAATGAAATCATTTACCATATCAGCAAGCTTTGATGAGGTGGTTTTTCCAAATGCCATGACTTCAACCATGCGTCCGCGACTTTGGATGTAGTTTGCCAGGGGTTGAAAGTCTCCATCTCCTGAAACAATGACGACAACATCGAGTGTGTCGAGCATCTGGACGACATCGATGGCGAGTCCGACATCCCAGTCGGCTTTTTTATGACCAGAGAGATATTCCATCAAGGGTTTTCGTCGAGCCTCAATCCCCGCCTTTTCGAGAGCTTCAAAAAAGGGTTCATTTGCTCCACCCTCGGTAGAGACAACATAGGCAGTTGCACGGATAAGTTTTCTTCCGGCGACGGCATCTTCGACGATATTTTTAAAGTTCACTTTGCGCTTAAAAAGATTACGCGCGGAGTAGTACATGTTCTGTGTGTCGATAAAAACGCCGACACGTTGGTCTTTGTGCTTAAACATAGATTGGGAAAAAACGACTTGGGATTCCAAATAAGGGAGTCCCGCTTAAAAAAGCCAAGACCCCGCGGGATACGCGGGGTTGTGGTATTAACGCAATTTGAGTTCATCTTTGATCTTCTCCAGAGCGGTAGGATCTTCTCGTTCCAAATACTTCATGAGACGACGACGTTCATTCACTTTGTTGATGAGACCTCTTCGAGAAGAGTTATCTTTCTTGTGGTCTCGCAAGTGCTTTGTGAGATCCTCAATTTCAGCGGATAAAATAGCGATCTGAACTTGAGGGGATCCTGTGTCAGAGTCATGGGTACGGAACTTTTTGATGAGGTTCTGCTTCTTTGTTGCACTGAGCATAATGGGGATATTTCGTGGCGTATTCCTAGTAGTGGGTACTCAATCCCGAAACCAAGAAAACGTCCTTAGCTAATTGAATAACGTGCTAAGACTACCTTAAAACAAAGAAAAGTGTCAAGAATATGAATCCTTTCGCATCATTCCTTGCTATACTATCTTCACTATGCCGATTACCCATCCAAAAACGTCCTTTCCTTTTCGTCATCATCGCCATTCACTTGCCCATGGAGCCGCGCTCCCCGCTCTGGCAACAAATCGTCTTCTTTCCTTTATGGCATCGAGTATTGTTGGGGTTTTTCTCCCAATATTTTTGTATGAGTTTTTTGATTTGTCCGTGACAGCCGTCTTGTTGTGGTATGCCGTCAATTTCGCGGTGAAGTTTCCATTTCAAGTGTGGGCCGCCCAGATCTTTTCAAAGATTGGTCTCGTGTCGAGCATGGTGATCGGAACATTCGGAATCATGATATTTTATTGGGTTTTTTTCCTTTTGGATTCAGGAAGTTCGGTGAATCCGTTTGTTCTTATGGGGGTTGGAATTTTTGGACTTATGATCGTCAGTTCCTTTTACTGGTCACCATTTAATATTGATTTTGCGGAGTTTAGTCCAAAGGAAAAACGGGGTGTGAGTTTGGCAAAGCTTTACTCTCTTCAGCAACTTGTAACGGTTATTGCTCCTGTCATTGCAGGGTGGGTCATTCTTACCTATGGATTTCGAGTGAACTTTTTTCTCGGACTCATCTTGTCTGGAATTTCTGTCATCCCACTTTTTTTCCTCCCAACATTCAGCGTCAAGTACGAATTTGGTTTTTATGAAAGTTTTAAACGACTCTTTTCAAAACGGTTTCGATCCATGAGCCTCTCCATGATGGCGTATGGAGCCGAGAATATTGTGGGTGTCGTTATTTGGCCCATTTTTTTGTTTGCGATTTTCGATGGGCAGTATTTAGAAATTGGAACGTTCGCAGCGATTATCGTGATTATAGGATTGGTGTTTGAGCTTGTCGTCGGAAAGGAGACGGATCGTTTTTCTCCTGGGAAGATGCTGAAGTTTGGAACGGGGGTTTACGCTCTCGGATGGGTTTGGAAAGGATTGGTAGATACGGTCTTGGGGGTTTTTGCTGCCTCGACCTTTCATAATTTCGGGGCGATTTTATTGCGCACCCCAATGGATACGCTCATGTATGAGCAAGCTGCTGACTCAGGGCACTATATCGATGAGTACACCGTATTGCGTGAGATTGCTCTTGGGCTCGGGCGTGTGCTCATGTTGATGTTCCTCATCCTTGTTACTTCGCTGTTTACACTCGGAGCTTCATTCTTTGTCGCAGCTTTTGTCTCACTCGGCATTAATTGGCTCGTCGGCTATAAGGCAGAGAGTTAGATTTGTTCTTGCGACAAAAAACAGACCCCTTGTGGGGTCTGTTTTGAAATGTAGGTCTTAGAGTACGGAGTCGATGGCTGCGGCAACGGAGCTGAATGGAAGAGCTCCTTTGATTGGGATGGCGTTGCCGTCCTGGTCGATCACGAATGATCCTGGGGTTCCAGAGACACCTGCAGCTCCACCGGCTTGAGCTTGAGCTTCAATCTT
>Ga0066640_10000632_pt1 | contig 20696 bp, 20 predicted proteins | sample CryGeyCG2114_020_2_FD_59505 | JGI IMG/M metagenome (GOLD analysis project Ga0066640, IMG submission 59505) | Groundwater microbial communities from aquifer - Crystal Geyser CG11_big_fil_rev_8/21/14_0.20 | ecosystem: Environmental > Aquatic > Deep subsurface > Groundwater | place: USA: Utah... | reverse complement strand
CCCCGGGAAGTTTTTTACGAAGTAATCAAAGACCAGTATACGGTTGAGCAAAAGGTCCATGATATCCTGCATTTGCTTCTGGTTCAAACCGAGATCAAGCTTTCGGATCTGTTTGTGAAGACCAAGAGTAAAATGGAGATTATTGTGATCTTCCTGGCGATCCTGGAATTGGCGAAAATGAAAGAAATTGTTGCCCGTCAGGGTGCGGCATTCGAAGATATAATTATAGCCAGGAATAAGGAAAACATCATTCCCTATGAGCGAAGAGACCAGACACACACTGCTGAAAGCTAATCCTCTGATTACCGACATTAAGGAGTCCGAAGAGGATGTCGTTTTAAATATATCCTTAAGGCCTAAGAAATTTGACGAGTTTGTCGGCCATCAGGATATTGTAGATAATTTAAAGATTGCGATTCAAGCGGCTCAGCAGAGAAAAGAGCCCCTGGAGCATGTGCTTTTAAGCGGTCCTCCGGGGTTGGGTAAAACTTCCCTGTCGCATATCATCGCCCATGAAATGGGAGCTAAAATCACCGCCACCAGCGGCCCGGCGATCGAGCGGGCCGGAGATTTAATCGGCATTCTGACTAATTTAGAGTGCGGAGATATCCTTTTTATTGACGAGATACACCGGATGTCCAAGGTGGTTGAAGAATTTTTGTATCCGGCTATGGAAAGTTTCCAGATTGATTTTGTGATCGATAAGGGGCCGTATGCTAAAACCATCAAGTTTAACCTGAAGCCTTTTACTTTGATCGGGGCAACTACCCGGACCGGACTTTTAGCTGCCCCCTTGCGGGGCAGGTTTGGTATGTTTTATAGTTTGGATTTCTACAAGATCGAAGATTTGGCTAAAATTATCAAAAATTCCAGCCAGTTATTATCGGTAAAAATTGACGAAGCGGCAACCTTAGAGATTGCTAAGCGTTCCCGCGGCACTCCGCGGATCGCCAACCGGCTCTTGCGCCGGGTGAGGGATTATGCCCAGGTTTTAAAAATTCAGAATGTTGACCAGGGGTCAGCCTCCAAAATCCTTAATGAACTGGGTATCGATCAGGCAGGTTTTGATGATTTGGACCGCAAGGTCTTAAAATTAATTCTGGAATCATTCGGAGGCGGGCCGGTCGGAATTGAATCTTTGGCCGCCAGCCTGAATGAAGAGGTAGATACGATTGAAGATGCGGTTGAACCGTATCTTTTGATGGCCGGGTATTTAAAGCGTACTTCGCGGGGGCGATTAGCTACCCGTAAGGCCTTTGAGCATTTCGGCTTAAAGTTTAACAAAGAGCAGCAGGAAGAAATATTCTAGTGGGTTAAGGCGATGGATATCCTATTACATATTTGTTGCGCTCCTTGCTTAATCTATCCTTTTAGCAGGTTAAAAATCCAAGGATTTAAAATCAGGGGGTTTTATTATAATCCCAATCTTTATCCGGCAAGTGAGTATTACCGGCGAATGAAGGCCTTGGAAGGCTTGAGCCGCGAATTTTCACTTGAGGTGGATTATCCGGAATATCGGGAATCTGATTTTTTTCAGGCAATCGGCGCTCAAGAAAATTTACCCCAGCGCTGCTCGATCTGTTGGTCATTACGTTTGCGCAAAACCGCCCAGCTGGCTAAACAAATCGGTTGGACAGCGTTTAGTACAACCTTATTGGTCAGTCCGTATCAGAATCATGAATTATTAAAACAGCTGGGTTATCAAATCGCAGAAGAAACAGGCATAAATTTTTATTATGAGGATTTTCGTCCCGGTTTTAAGCCAGCGCAGATCGAAGCCAAAAATAAAGGTATTTACCGTCAAAAATATTGCGGCTGCAAGTACTCGATGAGGCCCAAGGCTGCTGTAGGAGCTTGAGAGAAAGATGAGATTTAAAATATTAGTTATATTTTTATTTTGTTATTTAATGACTCTTTCGGCGGCTTTTGCCGAGGATAGCCAGGCTAAAGCGCCTGCACCAAGAGGAGTTTGGGTCTCGGTTTTTTCGGCTAAAAAGAGCCTCTATTCCGAGCAGGGTGTACGTAATTTGATTGCCCAATGCAATAAGGCTAAAGTAAATGAAATTTATCTGCAAATTTTTCAGTCGGGTAATGCTTATTATGATTCCAGGATTTGTAATAAGACAAAATATGACGAGATGGTTGTTTCAGCCGGCTTAGATACTCTGGATTTGTTGCTGAGGGAGGCCAGCGAAAATAATATTAAAGTTTTTGCCTGGGTGAATATTTTAGGGTTAGGCCTTAACGATAAAGCCGATATTCTGAATAAGTACGGCAACTCCATTCTTACCCGGGATCAGCATCAAAGGTCATCGAAGATTTCCAGTAATATCGAACTGGATAAATATTACTTGAGGGAGGACATGTTCTTTTTAGAGCCGGGTGACCCCAAAGTAACTACCTATATGCTGACGATCGTTAATGAAATTATTAACCGTTATCCGTTATTTAGCGGGATTCATTTGGATTATCTGCGTTACCCCTCGCCGGTACCTTTTGTTCCGGGTTCCCGGTTCAATAAGTTCGGTTTAACCTATGGTTATGGGCCGGCCAATGTGGAGCGATTTCGCGAGCAGACCGGGATTAATGTTTTAGATACGCTGAATAATGTGGATGAGTACTTAGCTTGGGATAATTGGAAACGGCAGCAGGTTACGGATTTACTGCGTAAAATTTCCAGTTTAATTAAAGTTAAATCACCTGCCTTGGCAGTTTCCTGCGCGGTTATCCCGGTAGTTGAGCGCGCATATAGCAATGCTTTCCAGGATTGGTCAGCTTGGCTGGAAGAGGGGATTGTCGATTATGTGGTACTGATGTCTTATTCGATAGACAATCAATTTGTCAAAGAAACTGTCAAGAGTAGTCTGGGACACCGCGGCCAGGGGAAAGTTTATGTCGGTATCGGAGCGTTTTTAATGAAAGATAATCCGGACCTGTTTTTTAATCAGTTCCGTTTGATTTCTGAGTTATCACCTGATGGGGTGGTTATCTACTCGGTTGATGATCTAACCGATCAAGTCACAGGTTATCTGAATTAGATTTTTTAAAGGACAGCGGTTATTTCTTTTAAAGAATAGTTGCTGTCCATAATTATTTATTTTATGCTAAAACTGGCTGAATTTGATTATCCTTTACCTAAAGAATTAATTGCCCAGTATCCTTTGGAGCAAAGAGAAGAGGCCCGCCTCCTGGTCCTCGATCGTAAAACCGGTGCGATCAGCCATGGGGTATTTAAAGATATCGCCGGATTTTTTAAAAGCAATGATTTGTTGGTGCTTAACGATACCAAGGTCCTGCATTGCCGTTTAATGGGGAAAAAAAATACCGGCGGAAGGGTTGAAATTTTACTCACCCGGCGCTTAAGCGGGACAACTTTTTCCTGCCTGGTCCAACCTAGCCGTACTAAAGTAGGGGAAAAGATAATCTTTGCTGATGGTAAAATTACCGGAATTTTAAGCAGCCGGGGGCAGATCAGTTTTAAGCAACAGGATGCTGATGTAATTTATAATTTTGGCATTGTTCCTTTACCTCCTTATATTAAGCGAGACCCGGAGGAGCTGGATAAAGTTTACTATCAAACGGTTTATGCTCAGCATGAGGGGGCGCTGGCCAGCCCTACTGCCGGCCTGCATTTTACCTCGGAATCTCTTGAGCAGATTAAGGAGGCCGGAGTCAATCTGGCTTATGTGACATTGCATGTGGGGTTGGGTACCTTTCGGCCGGTAAAATGCGAAAATATATTGGATCATAAAATGGAGGCTGAATCTTTTTTAGTCCCTGATGCAACGGTTGAGGCGATAGCTAAAGCTAAAAAAGATGGCGGCCGAATTATCGCGGTCGGCACGACCAGCCTGCGGGCACTGGAAACCTATGTCGCCGGCCGCAAAGAAGGTAATACCGACCTATTTATTTATCCGGGATACAAATTTGCCTTGGTTGATTGCCTGTTAACTAACTTTCATCTGCCGATGACTACGCTTTTTATGCTGGTCTGCGCGTTTGCGGGAAAAGAATTAATGACGAAAGCGTATCAGGAGGCAGTAGAGAATAAATATCGATTTTACAGCTACGGCGACGCGATGTTGATTATTTAAGCGCCACTGGCAAGTTTTTCCGCTCAGGTCGATTTTCCGCCTGTGGCGGGCGCCAATGATCTTTCGGATTTTCGGCGGCTGCTGAACTCACGCCTCGTGCTCTCACTCGGCGTTCAAACAGCATCGCCGTTCCGAGATTGCCAGCTCTTCAGCTGGCCTCGGAATACCCGAAAATCCTCAAGCTCCATTGGCTAAAATCGACATTCGCGGCCAAACTTGCCAGTGGCATTCAAGGTTGGTTATGTTTTTGTTTGAAGTGCCGATAGAAAGGAGCTTGTAATGAATAAGGTTATTCTTAAGTTATCGGATATTATGAAATTAGTACAAGATAAAATTCATTTATCTTATGGTGAAACCTTAAAAATCGATGAAATCAATATTGTTAATGATAAGAGTAGTAAAATAGTTGGAAGCATCTGTTCTCAAGAAGAATTTAAGTATGAAGAGAAAGAAAATCTTCTACGTCGTACCTGGAGAATAAGATTTTTAATATTTAGCTTTCTGCTATTTATTATTTTTATAATCATGAATCCATTATCAGCAGAGTTTTTCGGTAAACTAAAACATTATATTACAGAATTACTTTGGTGTTCGAGTAGTGCAGCTTTAGGAATATATTGTGCACTACATAATAGTCGCTTTAATAATGATAAGCGAAGCAAGGAGAAAGAACATTATTGGACTTATTTTGTATTTGTATTTTTTATTGCTACGATAACTTCATTTGTTATCTTGGGAAGTTTTGATAAGAGCATTGATAAAATTTATGTTTATGCAGCTGCTGCCCTCGCCGGAGTAATTATTGGGTTTTCTGGAGATAAGTTAGGAGAAAAAATAAGTATTATTAAATAGCCGATTGTGTTTAGCGGGTGACTGCCGAGACGAAGCCCTTGCCGCGACGCACCCGCCACGAAGGTGGCGGGGAGCACGGCGAGGTGGATCGGCAGGCAGGACCCGCTAATATTAGATAAAAATGTATACTTTAATTCATCAAGATAAAAATACTAAAGCCCGGTTGGGTAAGATAACTACTGCGCATGGTGACTTTGATACGCCGGCGTTTATGCCGGTGGGCACGCATGCGACGATCAAGGGGCTAATGTTTAAGGATGTTGAAGAGGCCGGGGCCCAGATTATCTTATCCAACGCTTATCATGTTTTTTTAAGGCCCGGGATGGAGGTTATTCAGAAGGCCGGCGGCCTGCATAAATTTATGCATTGGGATAAACCAATACTTACCGATAGCGGCGGGTATCAAGTATTTAGTTTAGCCCTGTTTCGCAAAATGCATGATCGGGGAGTAGAGTTTCAATCGCATATTGACGGCTTGAAGCATTTTCTTACCCCCGAAGATGTGATTAAAAATCAAGAGATCCTAGGTGCAGATATTATGATGCCGCTTGATGAGTGTGTGCAGTATCCTTGCACTAAGGAGGAATCCGGGGTGGCCATGGAAAGGACGCTAGCTTGGGCCAGACGCTCTAAAACCGCTCACCGGGATGCGCCAGGGTTATTATTCGGGATCGTGCAGGGGGCTACTTATGAGGATTTACGCGTCGACTGCGCCAGGCGTTTAGTGGACATAAATTTTGACGGTTATTCGATTGGCGGAGTTTCTGTTGGCGAGAGCAGTAATTTAATATATAATATTATCGAGTTGGTTGCTGATCTGCTTCCGCCGGATAAACCGCGCTATGCGATGGGGATCGGTTATCCTTTTGATATCGTCGAGGCGGTGGAGCGGGGGGTGGATATGTTTGATTGCGTAATCCCCACCCGCTACGGAAGGAACGGCACTGCTTTTACCAGCAGCGGTAAAGTAGCAATCCGTAATGCCGTCTATACTGAAGATTTCAGTCCTCTGGATGCAAAATGCGGCTGTTATACCTGCCGGAATTTTTCCCGGGCTTATTTGCGGCATCTGTTTAACGCCAAAGAGATGCTTGGCTTGATTCTGCTTAGCCTGCATAATGTTTATTTCTTTTTGGATTTAATGCGCTCAATCCGTGCGGCGATCCAAGTGGATAAATTCAGCCAGTTTAAACAGATGTTTTTAATGAATTATAATAATCAAATATGCGCATAGATATCATCAGTATTTTCCCCAAGATGTTTTCTGCCGTGTTGGATGAGTCGATGATTAAGCGGGCTCAAGCTAAAGGCAAGGTTAAGATATTTACGCATGATTTAAGGGATTATACCCTGGATAAACATCGCAAAGTTGATGACCGGCCATTCGGGGGTGGTGCGGGTATGGTCATGCAGGTAGAGCCTATTTTTAGGGCGGTTGAGGCGATTAAGAAAAAAATTAAAGGTAAGACCAGGGTGGTTTTATTGTGCCCCCAGGGGAAAAGATTTAATCAGGCTTATGCCAGGACATTATCCAGGTGCCCTAATCTGATATTTGTCTGCGGACATTATGAGGGGATAGATGATCGGGTCAGGCAGTACTTAGCGGATGAAGAGATCTCAATCGGGGATTATGTTCTAACCGGAGGGGAGTTGGCGGCAATGGTCCTGATCGATAGCCTGGTGCGGCTGGTCCCCGGAGTGCTCGGGGATAAAAACTCCTTGAATTTTGAGTCTTTCGAAGGTAATCTATTAGAATATCCGCAATACAGCCGGCCGGCCAAATTTAAAAACTGGTCGGTGCCTGGAGTTTTAGTTTCAGGGGACCATAATAAAATTCACGCCTGGCGTAAGCTGCAGGCACTTAAGCGGACTAAGGCTAAAAGGCCGGATTTATTAAAAAGTAAGAGGAGGTTACAATAATGGATATCAAATCAATTGAGGCAGGGTTTACTAAGAAAGAGATGCCGGCGTTTAATGTCGGAGATACGGTTAAAGTTCTGACCAGGATCCCGGAAGGCCCGGATAAATTCCGCCTGCACCCCTTTGAGGGGGTGGTCATTGCCAAAAGCGGCTCAGGCTTAAAACTTAATTTTACCGTGAGAAAAGTTTCTTCCGGTGAAGGAGTGGAACGGGTGTTTCCGCTTTACTCTCCGGTGATCGATCGGATCGAGATTATCCGTTCCGGCAAGGTTAAAAGGGCTAAGCTTTACTACTTAAGAGAAAAAATCGGCAAGCATGCCACTAAAATAGAAAGCAAAGAAGAAAAAACCCAGTAGTGCTCTCATACGAAAGAAAGTTTAAAGCCAAGGGCTATGATTTAATTATCGGGGTGGATGAAGCAGGCCGGGGGCCTTTAGCCGGGCCGGTGCTGGCGGCGGCAGTGTGGCTCAAAGATTTTAAATTCATCCACCGCATCGATGATTCTAAAAAATTAACTGCGGCCCAAAGAAGAAAAGCGTTTTTTGAAATAAAAAGCAAATCTTTATATGCGATTTGCTCGGTTGGCCATAAAAAAATAGATCAGGTCAATATTTTGCAGGCGACAATCTTAGCCATGCAAAAGGCAGTCGGGGGATTAGTCAAACAGCTGTCCACCCAAGAATTAAAACGGGCATTTGTATTGGTGGATGGTAATCTGCGCCTTAAGCTCGGCCTGCCTTATCAAAGTATCGTGGGCGGGGATGCCAAGTCTTTAAGCATTGCCGCGGCCAGCATTTTAGCAAAAGTGCGCCGGGACCAGATTATGGCTGCTTACCATAAAATTTATCCGCAATATGAATTTATTAAACATAAAGGTTATCCTACGCAGTTGCATCGGGATATTTTGAGAGCGAAGGGCCCGATCGCTATCCATAGAAAGAGCTTTTTAAGGTGCTGTCCAGAAACTTAGAATTTGGGAAGGCTGCGGAAAAAGCAGCCGCTGAGTTTTTAAAAGCTAAAGGTTATAAAATCCTTGAGCGCAACTATAAAAATAAATTCGGTGAAATTGATATTATTGCTCTGCAGAAAGGCGTGATTTGTTTTTTAGAGGTCAAAGCCCGGCATTCTCTTGAGCTGGGCTTGCCCCAGGAAGCAGTTTCAGGCAGAAAACAAAGGCAGATTTGCCGTGTGGCGATTGGCTATTTGAAGTCGAATCATCTTTTAGAACAAGCGGCACGCTTTGATGTACTGGGCCTTTTGTATGTAAATAATCAGCCCCAAATATCTTTGATTACCGATGCTTTTGAATTAAGCCCCGGGCTGACAGTTTAATGGCATATACTGATCAGCGGGCAAGGCAGCGGATAAGGAGGGTGTCTTAAGGATGAAATATAAAACTCAAAGTTTGGCTAAATATTTAAATGATCTTAGCGCTAAACTTTGCGCTCCGGGCGGGGGTTCAGCTGCCGCTTTAAACGCAGCCATGGCCGCCAGCCTTTTGAGTATGGTGGTTAATTTTACCTTAGGCAAAAACCGGTATGCGGGTTTTGCGAAAGAATTAAAGGCCTCTTTGATTAATTCTGAAAGATTGAGGAAGCAGTTTTTAGCCCTGGTGGATCTGGATGTAGCGGCTTACCGGAGTAAAAACATTAAAAAAGCTCTGGCCGTGCCGCTTAAGCTGGCCGGACTATGCTGCCAGGCAGTGAAATTATGCCCGCCGCTGGTTACTAAGGGTAATGTTAATTTGATTAGCGATGTGGCGGTAGCGGCGGTTTTTTTAGAGGCGGCTTTTGTCGCTGCCTGTTTTAATGTGGAGATCAATTTAAAAACTTTGGGGGATGCTAAACTTTCTAAGGAAACCGGTAAACACTTAATCCGGATGCATAAAATTATTCTTAAGATCCGCAAAAATACGGAGGCTTCAGTTGGCAAAGTTATTAGAAGGTAAAATTGTCGCCGATAAAATTAAAGAAGGGTTGAAACTTATCCTGCAGAGTTTAAAACATCCTCCGGTTTTAACCAGTATTATCGTGGGAGATAATACTGGGGCGCTGGCTTATGTAAGAACCCAAGCTAAAATTGCCGCTAGTTTAGGGATCGTGTACCGGCCGCATCAATTGGCGCAGAATATCTCCGAGGATGAGTTAATTGATTTTATTCTGAAACTTAATGCCGATCCTTCGGTCAACGGAATTATTATCCAGTCGCCGCTGCCGCCAAGCATCGACTATATGCGGGTCTGTGAGTTTATCCAGCCGAATAAGGATGTGGAAGGCATGTATCCGTTCAATATCGGTAAAATGCTTTCCGGCCGGGCCAGGATCGCCGCCTGCACCGTCAATGCCGTAATGGAGTTATTAGCTTCAACCGAAATCGATTTGTACGGCAAAGAGGCAGTCGTAGTCGGCCATAGCGAGATCGTGGGTAAACCTCTGGCTATGCTTTTCTTGGAGAAATTCGCCACGGTTACGATTTGTCACATCGCTACAAGCCAGGCCGGAAAATTGAAAGAGCATGTGGAAAGGGCGGATGTCTTGGTCGTGGCGGTAGGCCAGCCGGGCCTGATTAAGGGGGAATGGATAAAAAAGGGAGCAATTGTGGTGGATGTAGGGATAAATTGTTTAAAAGATAAAGTGGTGGGGGATGTGGAGTTTCAGGAAGCCCAGGAACGCGCATCCTATATTACTCCTGTACCGGGAGGGGTGGGCCCGTTAACCGTAGCGATTTTAATGCGCAATCTGGTGGAAGCGGCGCAGGCACAGCAACAATGACCTTTAAAGAAAAAATACAGGCGCATAAATTTCTACTTACTTCTGAGGTTGGCCCGGAAAAAGGAATTCACGCTGACCGGCTATTACAGGATGCCGAACTGATCCGTAATAGAGTAGACGCGATCAATGTCACGGATTTGCAAAGTTCCGTAATGCGTTTAGGGTCTTTAACCGTAAGTTTCCTGCTTAAACAGAATGGTTTTGAGCCGATCTATCAGTTAACCTGCCGTGACCGTAACCGCCTGGCCCTGCAATCAGACTTGCTTTCTGCCGCCGCCCTGGGAATCCAGAATATCCTGATTGCTACGGGGGATCACCCGAGTTTAGGGGATCATCCGCAGGCCAAGCCGGTTTTTGATTTAGATTCCGTGCAGTTGATCCAGGTGGCTAAAAAATTGCAATCAGGTTTTGATATGCAGGGGCATAAACTGGAAGGCCAGGCTCCGGAATTTTGTGTCGGGGCAGTAGTTAATCCCGGTTCAGACCCGCTAGGTCCGCAGATTATGAAGATGGAGAAAAAGATTGCCGCAGGAGCCGAGTTTTTCCAAACCCAGGCAGTTTTTGACCTGAAAGCTTTCGAGGGTTTTATCTCTAAAATCAAGCAGGTTAAAGTGCCGGTGATCGCGGGAATTATTTTACTGAAGTCCGCCGGCATGGCCCGCTTTATGAATAAACATGTTGCCGGAATTAACGTCCCGGAGGATTTAATCCGGCAAATGCAGGAAAGCAAAGATGAAGTGTCTACTTCCGTAGAGATTGCCAGCCGTTTAATTAAGCAATTAAAACCTATGTGTCAGGGGATTCATATTATGTCTATCGGTTGGGGTAAAATTGTACCAAGGGTTTTGGAGGCCAGCGACCTATAATGGCCCTTAACTTACCGCAGATATCCGGAGCAAGAAAAAAGGGAGTCCTGCTGATCAGCTCCGAGGATGACCTTAAAAAACTGGATGCCTATTTGGTCAATGATACTGTCTGTATTGATGGTCCATCCTGGGAAGCATTTAAGCTGGCTAAACTAATCACTGAAAAATATAAAGTTCCGGTTAAGCTGATTAGCTCCCAGCAACCTGGCCCTGAATTACCCGCGCAGATCCAGCTCATCAATAGTTCAATTCAGGAAATTGTGGGAGAGGGCAGGGCTGAGGCGGTTAAATTAAAAGATGGTAAGGTCGTGGGAGTATGTTTGGTTATATTTGTAGACAAAGACATACCGGATAATTTCTTAGGGGGAAATCCGGTCGTCCAAATGCCTCCCTTACTGGTTGAACTTGGAACAAAAGGGGCCCAAGCTGTATTAAATCTTACGCGCCAATCCTTAGATAGCGCAATAAGCCAAAAAGGCGGCCAGGCCAAGATTGGATTCCCGGAAACAAACTATTTTCTGCCTTTAATTAATGCTTTGTTGAGTATTGAAGTAAAGACCCTGCAGGACTGTTCGCAGGCTTTAGTGCAGGCGCAGGCTCTGGCTGATAATCAGCCTGCCTCAAGCGGTTTATTTATTGATGGCCCGCAAGGTTTATTAAATAAAGGGGTGGCGACCTTGATTTGCGAAGAGATTTTAGCCGCCCTTGCCGTATCGAATCAGGAGCATCCGAAGGAGGGCCTAGGGTTTATCCCGGATAAAATTTTGCGTTCCTTGGGGCTGCAGCTGGTTGACGGAAGGATTGCCGGAATTGCGGTAATTTTGGGTCCGGCTCAAGATGAAGCAAAAGCCGTAGAATTGATCCGGGAGTTTCAATCTAAGAGCATTGTGAGTTTGCTGGCCGGCAATGTCGGCGGAAAAACTTTCAGGCAACAACTTCAAAATCAGGCCGTGGAATTAGGCTTGGAAAATTATATCGTGGCTTTAGGGGATGATTATCTTTCGGCGATTTATGCGGTTAATTTTGCGCTGCGGGCTCCTCTAATTTACGGCGGAAATAAACCCGGACAGTGGGGCCAAATAGCGGATTATATCCGTAATCGTGTTCCGGCATTTGTGCTCTTGCTTAGCTATGTGGATGAACTTTTAGTGGCTACCGGTTTAGGGGCGCTGGCTTTTGGGCTGCCGATCATTACGGATTTAGAGGTGCCGCAATTAGGCAAGATCGATACGACTTTATTTGAGGCTTTAGTTACCCAGCAGGATTACCGGAAAATACCTGCTCAGTGTATTTTAACCCGCGGGATTAAAGTTAAGATGTCGGAAGTGGCCGTGCCTCTGCCTTATGCGGCTGCTTTTGAGGGGGAGCGCGTGCGTAAGGAGCAGCTGGCGGTTGAGTTTGGAGGCAAGGCGACTGCGGCGATTGAATTTTTAAGTTCTGCTGAGGAGGCCGCAGTTACCGATGGAAAGGTAGAGTTGATCGGCCCGGATATCGATCAATTACCGCCGGGGAGCAAATCTTTGCCTTTGGCGATTGTAGCGGATGTTTTCGGCCGTAAAATGCAAAAAGATTTTGAGCCGATATTGGAAAGGCAGATTCACCGTTTTGTTAACTATTGCATGGGCCTGATGCATATGGGCCAGCGCGATATGACTTGGATCCGCATCTCCAAGGATGCTTATGCCAAAGGCTTCAGATTAAAACATCTGGGGGTTATTTTGCATGCGATGTTGCATACAGAGTACAGCGCGATTGTGGATAAAATACAGGTTAAACTTTACTCTAACCAGGAGGATGTCAACAGGATTACGCTTGCTGCGCAGGCAACCTATAATCAGCGCGATGAACGTTTAGCCGGGATGACCGATGAAAGCGTGGATACATTTTATTCCTGTTTATTGTGCCAGTCTTTTGCTCCTAATCATGTTTGCGTGGTTACTCCTGAACGTTTAGGTTTATGCGGGGCATATTCCTGGCTGGATGCTAAGGCTTCTTTTGAGATTGTCCCCAGCGGCCCTAATCAGCCGATCCTTAAGGGTAAGCTTTTAGACGGCCGGCTTGGCCAATGGGAGAAGATCAATGAATTTGTAAAACAGAAATCCAATCAGAGCATTGAACAAGTAAGTATGTATTCGCTGATGGACGGCCCGCAATCATCCTGCGGATGTTTTGAATGTATCGTGGCGATTATTCCTGAGGCCAACGGGGTAATGCTGGTGCACCGGGATTATTCCGGGACTACTCCATCAGGGATGAGTTTTACTACTTTAGCCGGATCAGTCGGCGGCGGGGTGCAGACTCCGGGATTTCTAGGGGTGGGCAAGTTGTATATATTAAGTAAAAAATTTATTTCGGCTGAAGGCGGATTAGCCAGAGTGGTTTGGATGCCTAAAGAGTTAAAAGAAATTTTAGGAGATAGATTAAAAAGCCGGGTTAAAGAGATCGGTCAGGATGGGTTAGTTGATCAGATTGCCGATGAGTCAGTAGCTACCGGACCTGAAGAGCTTTTGGCTTTTTTAAAGCAGGTCGGGCATCCGGCATTAACCATGGATCCGATCATTTAAGTGTTTCAAATTCTTCTTGACGTAGATAGTTTAATGCATATAATAATTACAGATAAATGAATAAACATCTCCCGCCTAAACTCATCATTACCGTAATTACAACATTATATGTTCTTTGTTTTGCCCAGCCGGCTTTGGCTAAAGAACTAAAGGCCCTTTCTTTGACCGGAGACTTATCAGAGGTAAAACAGCAAGAAGCCATAAAATACAGGGAGTTAGGTTTAGAGTCTCAGCGGATTGGTAATTTAGTACAAGCTTTGAGTTTCTATCAGAAAGCTGTCACGCTGTATCCTAATTTCGCCTCGGTTTATAATGACATGGGAGTAGTTTATGAAGCGATGGGGTCCTTTGACCGGGCCGAGGAAAGTTACCTGAGGGCGATTAAGACTGACCCGCTTTATGCCAGTACTTACACAAATTTAGCGCTGCTTTATGAAGGCCGGAGAAATTTTGAAAAAGCGTCCATTTATTGGAGCAAGCGCGTAGAGATCGGGGCGGTCGATGACCCCTGGACCCAGAAAGCAGCCACCCGGATTCGCGATATCCGTTCATCTTTATCCGCCAAGCCTTTTGCCGATGAACGGGAGGCGGAGGTCTTGGGCTTAATGAGAGATATCGCCGGAAATAAAACCGAGTTTAATCAGGTTGATAAAAATGTCGCCCAATCACACTTTGAAAAAGCCAAAATAAGTTTTAATAGGGGGGACATGGCTTTGGCGATTAAAGAAGCCTTGGATGCCCAGTATTTAGATGAGGACAACCCGGAGATTGAAGCGTTTATTGAAAAGGCAGAGCGCAGAGCTCTGACGCGATAGAAGCGTACCGCAAAACATCTTTCCTAACATTGAATTCCTTAAATATTTAATTAATGTCTGAAAAAAGTTTATTTTTGATTGATGCCACTGCATTTTGTTACCGGGCATTTTATGCCTTAAGGGGTTTGAGTACCTCCGGCGGCCAGATGACCAATGCAGTATATGGATTTATAAATATTCTCAATAAGATATTTAAGGAACAAAAGCCCGACTATCTGATTTGTTGTTTTGATGTATCACGGGTTACTTTCCGCCAGAAGAAATTCGCGCAATATAAAATGCAAAGGCCGGCTATGCCGGACGCATTGATCAGCCAGATTCCTTTGATTAAAGAGGTGGTTTCGGCATACGGAATACCTATTTTTGAGCAGGAGGGTTTTGAAGCGGATGATTTAATTGCCGTTTTGGCCAGAAAAGCCGCCGCTAAATCGTTGGCGGTAACCATTGTCAGCAGCGATAAAGATATCCTGCAATTAGTGGATAACCGTATTTCGGTTTTTAGCCCGTATCAAGACAACGGACAGCTTTATGATCTGGGTAAAGTCAAGGAGCGTTTCGGGGTTGCCCCGGTTCAGGTGGTCGATATCATTGCGTTGATGGGGGATGCTGCGGATAATATCCCGGGGGTTCCGGGAATCGGTGATAAAACCGCCCAAAAACTTATTCTGGAATTCGGTTCTTTAGATAAGTTGTTGAAAAATATATCTAAAGTCAAGCCTGATAAAATTAAAGATATGATCCTGGGGCATGAGGAGCGCATAAAATTGAATAAGGAATTGATCAGCCTGAATCAAAAGATAGATTTAGAGCTGGATTTAAAGAAGGCTAAATGCGGTCAGCCAGATTACGCCAGCCTAGCCAGTATTTTTAAGAGGTTAGAGTTTAAAAAGTTATTAAATGAGCTGCCCGGTGCTCAGGATGAAACTGCTCCTACCAGCCTTTATAATTGCAATCAAACTGAACTGACGGCCATGCTTAAGGGTGCCGAAGAAATCGCAATTTACGGACCGGCTGCAGAAGAGTTATTTTTCGCTATCGGGGATAAATTTTGCAGCGCTAAATTTGATTTAGCTCAGTTGCGGTCGGCAATCTCTGATTTTAAGATTAAGAAGACCGGCCATGACCTTAAGAAATTAAAAGTCGACCTTTTTAAAAAAGGGGTGGAGCTGGCTGGCCTGAATTTTGATGCGATGATCGCCGCCTATTTGTTAAATCCATCACGGACCAGTTATGCGTTGGAGGACCTGGCGCTGGAGAACTTAGGAGAATTTATCCGCCCGGGGTCTTTGACAGCAAAAGAGGCATTGGCCTTAGTGGTCAGATTAAAGCCGGTTCTTGCGGAGGCCTTAGAAGAAAAAGGATTATCCAAACTTTTTTTTGAACTTGAAATGCCCCTGGTGAGCATTTTAGCGGTTATGGAACAGGACGGAATAAAGCTGGATTTAAAGTTACTTAAAAACCTCGCCCATGACCTTGAACATCGATTAATTAAGTTAATCTCGGATATTTATGAAGCAAGCGGAACGCAATTTAACATTAATTCGCCGAAACAGCTCGGGCAGGTTTTGTTCGAAAAATTGCACCTGCCGGTAATCAAAAAAACTAAGACCGGCCACTCTACCGATGAAGAGGTACTCAAACGGCTGGCCGATAAACACGTTTTACCCGCTCTTTTACTAGAATACCGGCAGTTGACCAAATTAAAAAATACTTATGTGGATGCTTTGCCAAAACTGGTGGATCCTTCCAGCGGCAGGGTGCACACCTCTTTTAATCAGACCGGCACCGAAACAGGAAGATTAAGTTCCAGCAATCCTAACTTACAGAATATTCCGATTAAAACCGATATCGGCGCCAAGATCAGGCAGGCGATTATTGCTTCGAGCCATGAGTCGTGTTTACTTTCCTGCGATTATTCACAGATCGAATTAAGGGTGCTGGCGCATTTAAGTAAAGACCATACCCTGCTTAAGGCTTTTAAGCAGGATGAGGATGTGCACCGGCTGACTGCTTCCTTAATTTATAATCTTCCCGAATCGGAAGTTAAGAGCCAGATGCGCGAGGTAGCCAAAAGAGTAAACTTCGGGATTATTTACGGCCAGAGCGCTTACGGTTTGAGTAAAGACCTGGATATTCCGGTAAATCAAGCCCAAGATTTTATTGATGCTTATTTTTTACGTTATCCTAAAGTAAAAGAATATATCGACGCACAGATAAAGAAAGCCCAAACCGAAGGCTTTGTCACCACGCTTTTCGGAAGAAGAAGGTATATTCCCGAAATCAATAATAAAAATATGATGATCCGGCAGTTTGCCCAGCGCCAAGCCGTAAATACACCTATTCAGGGAACGGCCAGCGATTTGATAAAACTGGCCATGATCAAGATCGCTGCCCAAATTAAAGATCAGAGCCTAAAAGCTAAAATGATTTTACAGATCCACGATGAACTGGTTTTTGAGCTGCCGCTTTCCGAGTTAAACCAACTTAGGGGGATAGTTAAAGAAGAAATGGAGAATGTTATGAAACTGGATGTGCCGATAAAAGTAGATATGAAAAAAGGAGCTAATTGGCTGGAGATGTCCGCATTGCCGGAGAAGGTTAAGGTGAAGCTATGAAGATAGCGATGGTGGCTTCGGAGGTGGTACCTTTTGCTAAGACCGGAGGTTTGGCGGATGTGGCCGGGGCTTTACCTTTAGCCTTAGAGTATTGCGGGCATGAAATAATCGTGATTATGCCCGGCTATAAATGTATTACGGAGGCTAAGGCCAAAATTACCCGGGTTTCCAAAGATATCACGGCTTCGGTTATCGGTAAGAATGTTAAAGTATTTTTTATCGAAAATAAAAATTATTTTTTCCGTGAGGGGCTCTATGGCGACAAAAACGGCGATTACACGGATAATTTAGAGCGGTTTGTTTTTTTCTGCCGCCGGAGCTTGGATTTATTAAAAGAAATAAATTTTTCTCCGGATATCATACATTTGCATGATTGGCAGGCCAGCTTAATCGCGGCGTATTTGAAGAACCTGTATGCCAACCAGGATTTCTACAGCAGGATCAAGACCGTTCTGACCCTGCATAATGTCGGCTACCAGGGGGTTTTTGCTAAAGAAGAATTCCCTAAACTTGGACTGGATTGGGGGCTTTTTGATATCGATGGTTTTGAATTTTACAACAAGATTAACCTGTTAAAAGGAGGGATAGTTTTTACTGATTTTATTACCACCGTCAGCCCTACTTATGCTAATGAAATTCAAACCCGCGACCTGGGGTTTGGGCTGGAAGGGTTGCTTAAGTTACGTAAGAATGTTTTAAGCGGAATTTTGAATGGGGTAGATTATTCTGTTTGGGACCCCAATACCGATAAATTTATCGTGCAGAATTTTTCGCCGGCCAATCCGTTTGATAAAGTTTTCAATAAGGAGAACCTGCAGAAGATATGCAACCTGCCGGTGAATAAGGATATACCGGTTTTAGGAATTATTTCGCGCTTGGCCGAACAGAAGGGTTGTGATATTTTAGCCGATAGCCTTGATGAACTGGCCAAGCTGAATGTGCAATTAGTTATTTTGGGAGCCGGTGATTTAAAATATCAGGAGCTTCTTAAAACTGCCGCCGAAAAATACCCCAAGTGTATTTCCTTGCACCTGAAATTCGATAATCCTCTGGCCCATAAGATTTATGCCGGCAGCGATATCTTCTTGATGCCGTCAAAATATGAGCCTTGTGGATTAGGACAATTAATTAGTTTACGTTACGGGACGATCCCGCTGGTTTTTAAAACCGGCGGTTTGGCAGATACCATTAATCGAAATAACGGTTTTGTTTTTAGCCAATATACTAAAGAAGAATTACTCAAAACTATTAAAAAAGCCGGCCAGGTTTCTAAAAATAAAAGCAAGTGGGACCAATTAATCGAAAATGCCATGGAATGCAATTTTTCCTGGAAGGTTTCGGCGGATAAATATATCCAGTTATATGCCAAAGCTAAAAAAAGGTAAATTTGTTTTAGGGGTTACCGGCAATATCGCCTGCGGTAAAAGTACGGTCGCCGGTATCTTTAAGACTAAGGATTGTCTGTTGATTGATGCGGATTGCCTGGGGCATAAAATTTTATCTATCGGCTTCGGCACTTACAAGAAGATCATCAAATCTTTCGGTTTAAGTATTCTTAAGCCGGATAATTCCGTGGACCGGGTTAAGTTATCGGAGATGGTTTTTACCAACCGGCTGGCTTTAGCTAAGCTTAACCGGATTGTGCATCCGGAGTTAATCCGCCGGATTAAGCAAGCTATCCGCAGTTCAAAAAAAAGCATTATCATCTTGGATGCGGCTTTAATCGTGGAGGCAGGATTAACCGGGATGGTGGATAAGCTGGTGGTGGTCACCGCCAAACAACAGCAGCAGATTTCACGCGGCCGGAAAAGTTTGAGGTTGACCGGAAAACAAATCGAGCAAAGAATTAAATCCCAGATTTCGCAAAAGGCAAAGTCGCGTTTTGCGGATTTTATCATAGATAACAGCGGTCAGATCAGTAAAACCAGGGAACAAGTTTCTAAAATACGGAGGCAGTTGTGGAAAAGTTAGATATTAAAAATCTAAAAGACATGAAGATTAGCGAACTGAATAAGTTGGCTCGTGAATTGAATGCCAGCGGTACCAGCGGTTTAAAAAAACAGGACCTGATTTTTAAAATACTTCAGGCCCAGGCCGAGAAGGAAGGATTAATGTTCGGGGAAGGGGTATTGGAGATCCTTTCGGAAGGCTTCGGTTTCCTGCGCAGCCCGAATTATAATTATCTGCCCTGTCCGGATGACATTTATATTTCTCCGTCGCAAATCAGAAAATTCGAATTGCGCACCGGGGATACGGTCAGCGGCCAGATCCGTCCGCCCAAAGAAGGGGAGAAATATTTTGCTTTACTCAAGGTGGAGGCGGTAAATTTTGAAAATCCCGACGAAGTAAAAGAAAAAGTGCTTTTTGACAATCTTACTCCGGTCTATCCGCGCGAACCTTTTAATATGGAAACCAAGCCTGATGAGCTGTCGATGCGGATTATGGGGCTTTTGACTCCGATCGGTAAAGGCCAGCGCGGTTTAATTGTCGCTCAGCCCTATAGCGGCAAGACCGTGCTTTTGCAGAAGATCGCTAATGCCATTACCAGCAATAATCCGGATGTAATCCTGATTGTTTTGTTGATCGATGAGCGTCCGGAAGAAGTTACGGATATGCAGCGTAATGTCAAGGGGGAGGTTATTTCATCTACCTTTGATGAACCGCCGGAACGCCACGTGCAGGTAGCCGAAATAGTTTTAGAGAAGGCCAAACGCCTGGTTGAGCATAAGCGCGATGTCGTCGTGCTTCTGGATAGCATTACCCGCTTGGCCCGGGCCTATAACGCCGTAGTTCCGCATAGCGGCAAGGTCCTCTCTGGCGGTATTGATTCGAATGCTTTACAGAAACCCAAGAGATTCTTCGGAGCGGCGCGCGCGGTTGATGAGGGCGGCAGCCTAACCATTATTGCTACGGCTTTGGTCGATACGGGGAGCCGGATGGATGAAGTTATTTTCGAGGAGTTCAAGGGGACCGGCAATATGGAAACACAGCTGGATCGCAACCTCTTTCAGCGCAGGATTTATCCGGCGATCGATATTAAACGTTCCAATACCCGTCATGAGGAGCTATTGGTTAAGCCGGATGTGTTGAGCAAGACCTGGATCTTAAGAAAAGTATTAAATGAGCTGAACAACGTGGAAGCGATGGAATTACTGATCGAGAAATTAGGCAAGACTAAGAATAACGAAGAGTTCTTAAACAGTATGAATCAAAAGTAATATCCCGTCTCATAAAATATCGGCGGGATTAATTCACGCATTGACGTACTCGTACTGTCGTACTCGTAAGTCAAGCGTTCATTAAGGAGGGATCAAAGTGAAAGAGAAAATACATCCTAATTACAAAGAGGGTACGATTGTTTGCGCTTGCGGTGAAACGGTGCACACCCGTTCTACCAAACCCAGCATCCGGGTTGAGATCTGTTCGAAATGCCATCCGTTTTTTACCGGAAAACAAAAGCTGGTGGATTCGGCCGGCCGCGTGGATAAGTTTGTTAAAAAATATGCCAAAAAGAAGTAAAGCCAAGGTTTTAAAGTATGTATGAACAGCTAGAAAAAACAGCCGCCCGTTACCAGGAGCTTGAGCAGCTTTTGGGAAGCCAAAAACAGATTGCTGACCGCAAGCTTTATAATAAGCTGGCTAAAGAACTCTCGGATATTAGGCCGGTGGTTTCTCTCTACCGGGAATATAAAAATCTACTCCAGGAAACTTCCGATCTTGAGATTGTGATGTCGGCTAAACACGATCATGATTTTATGGAGCTAGCTCAGGCGGAGCTAAAGGTATTAGCTGAAAAAAAATCCGCCCTTGAGCAAAAATTAGATAAAATCCTGGCCGGAGAAAATAAAGATGCCGGGCGTGATTGTATTGTGGAGATCAGGCAGGGTACCGGGGGAGATGAGGCTGGACTCTTTGCGGCTGTGCTCTACCGGATGTATTCTAAGTACGCGGATAATAAAGGCTGGGTAATTGAACCGATGTATTCCAGCGTTAATGAAGCAGGCGGGATCAAAGAGATTGTTTTTAGCGTAAAGGGTAAGGATTCTTTCCGCTGCTTAAAATTTGAAAGCGGGGTGCATCGGGTCCAGCGGGTGCCGACTACCGAGTCGCAGGGCCGTATCCATACTTCTACGGCTACGGTAGCAGTATTGATGGAACCGGAAGAAATCGACCTGGTCATCGAGCCGAAAGACTTGAGG
>Ga0066640_10000626_pt1 | contig 20805 bp, 19 predicted proteins | sample CryGeyCG2114_020_2_FD_59505 | JGI IMG/M metagenome (GOLD analysis project Ga0066640, IMG submission 59505) | Groundwater microbial communities from aquifer - Crystal Geyser CG11_big_fil_rev_8/21/14_0.20 | ecosystem: Environmental > Aquatic > Deep subsurface > Groundwater | place: USA: Utah... | reverse complement strand
CTGCTTCAACAAATCCGGGGAGTTGATTTTCTGCGATATGCTGTGCCAGCCCTCCTTTTGGGTAGCTATATGCTTTGCTCAGGCGCTTGACATCTTTCTCAAATCTTTCATCCAATTCCAGTGTGATTTCTATATCATCATTATTCGCAACTTCCCGTATTTCCTCTACCAGCAAATTATTGCCTTTCAGGAGCGAGTTTTTATAGACGATTTCAAGTGCTTTTTGTGTAGTCGCAGAGGCAAAATTGGTTGAAGTGAAATCTTTTATTTTATCCAGAATATCTCCACGTTCAATTGCAAGTGCTAGAATTTGAGGCTCTCTAATTAGAGCCGATACGGCAATATCATAGAAGTTTGTTGCGCCATTATCAATTGCTAGCTTCACAATTATATAATAATCAATATCTGTATGATTAAGTTGACTAGCGTAGAGTGCAAGACTGTCTATATCACGACGAACATCCTCTCTTTTGAATAAAAATCCAGCAACTTGGGCATGCCCTCTGGAGATAGCTATTTCAGCGAGGGCTGGAGCGCCGTCGTTGGCATTTGGGTTTGCATCAATTATTAACTCTAGAGTGCCAGCTTTGCCCTCTCTACAGGCTATTACTGCCAGAGTTTCAAGATCTTCGTCAGATAGGCCTTCTTGTAATATACGTTCAAGAGGAGCTTCATAACCAGCTCTAGTTGCGGCACTCGCGCAATCATAAAAATTATCAGCACCATATTGAATTGCTAAGTCTAGAATTTCAGTATAATCTTTTGTGGTAGCGTATATGGCAACATCATTTGCATAACTAGCATCTATTTCTAGATATTCTCTAACTGTGTCTATATTGCCCAAAAGCGTGGCGTCTAATGCTTGGTGTTTTAATTGACTGAGTTCTAGCTCTAATGCTTCTATTACTTCTTTGTGACATGCAATCTTGTCGCTAATAGTTAATGTTCTTGCCGCCATCTTATGCTCCGTTAATAATTATATCCAACTATTAACCTGAAGATAACGCAATATCAAGAAAATTAATATCTGGGTGAGGGCGGGTTATTTCGCTCTTTCCATATATTCACAACTGGCAGTATTGACGATGATTTTCTCACCCTCGGCAATAAATGGTGGAACCATCAGCCGCACGCCATTTTCCATAATCGCAGGTTTGAAGGAGTTTGCGGCGGTTTGGCCTTTTACAATCGGCTCGGTTTCCTTTATCGTCAGCACAACGCTTTCCGGCAGGGAGATGCCAATTGGCGCGCCTTCATATGATTCTATTTCAACTTCCATGCCATCTTGTAGGAAAATAACTGCGTCACCTGCAAGCTCTCCACTAACTGTGATTTGCTCATATGTGTTATTGTCCATCAACACCAGATTATCGCCTTCGGAATAGAGATATTGATAGGGGGTTTGGTCAAGCCGGGCTTTTTCCACCGTATCGGCGCTACGGAAGCGTTCATTGCGCTTTGTGCCGTTGCGGATTTCTTTCATCTCGACCTGCATATAGGCACCGCCTTTGCCGGGTTGAGTATGCTGAGTTTTTAGCACGCGCCAAAGCCCGCCTTCAAAATCCAATATATATCCTGGACGAATATCTACACCTGAAATTTTCATAAAGTTCCTATTAAGCTAAGGCTCGTTTCATAATCTAGTTCTGATTCTTTTTCAAGAAATCTATTAGGGTACGCACGTTTTTATTATGCTCATTGAGGTTTTTGGCGAAATTATGCCCGCCTTTGCCATTTGCCACGAAATAATAATATGGCGTTTCCGGCGGATTCAACACGGCTTTTATGGATTCTATTCCCGGTGCGGCAATTGGAGTGGGCGGCAGGCGGTCAATCAGATATGTGTTATAGGGTGATTCATGGCGCACATGTTTGGCACGCACTTTTTCATCCAAAGGTTTGCCGAGCGTGATACCATAAACCGCCGTTGGGTCGGATTCTAGCCGCATGCCCTTGCGCAGACGATTGGTGAATACGCTGGCAACCATGCCGCGCTCACCATCCAATCCGGTTTCTTTCTCAACGATTGAGGCAAGGATAATTGCTTCTTCCGGAGTGTTAATCGGCAATCCTTCGGCGCGCTTTTTCCATAATTCTTCAACGGTTGTTTGCATATTATGCTGCATTCTAGCGATGATAGTTTCGTATTTATCGCCATAATGATAAAAATATGTTGAAGGTAGAATAGAGCCTTCTGCAATGGTTTCCGGCAATTCTCCCGCCAATCCCTCTGCGCTTTTTAAGATTTCAATTATGTCATATGAGGTTCGGCCTTCCGGAATGGTAAATTTGCGGATGACGACATCGCCTTTTTCCAGTTTCTCAAGAATCGCTTTAGGGCTGTAATATGAGGTAAATTCATATTCGCCATGTTTTGGGTTAGTTTGTCCGGTGAATCGTGCCATATAATAGAAAAACTGGGGGTGCTTGATGATTTCTTCGCGCGCCAGCAACTCTGCGATTGATTTTAGGCTAGAGCCTTTTGGAATCATGATGTTTTGGGAGATATTGTCTTGATTGCCATAAGCATTAGTTGCTAGCGGAGTTTTGTAATAATGATTGGCATAAAACCAGCCAAGCAAGGCAAGCAATAGGAATACGAAAAAGGCGAATGATGATGCGGCTATGAGCTTACGCATCATATTTCTTGAAGATTATAGAGGCATTTGTGCCACCAAACCCGAATGAGTTAGAAAGTACGGCGTTAATCTCTCTCTCTTTTGCCTTATGCGGGACAAGGTCAAGGTCACAAGATTCGGACGGGTCATTCAAATTGAGAGTAGGCGGGCAGATTTGGTCGCGAATTGCAAGAATCGCAAAAATTGCCTCAACTGCGCCTGCCGCACCGAGCAAGTGCCCAATACTGGATTTTGTTGATGACATTGAGAGCTTGTAAGCTGCATCGCCAAATAATCTTTTGACAGCGCCAAGCTCAATTTCATCGCCTTTTGGGGTCGATGTGCCATGTGCGTTGATATAATCTATGTCGGAAACATCTAGTTTTGCATCATTTAGTGCTGCTTGCATAGCGCGGAATCCACCATCGCCATTATCGGCAGGGGCGGTGATATGATACGCATCGCCGGACATTCCATAGCCAACAACTTCTGCATAAATTTTTGCGCCGCGTTTTTTGGCGTGTTCTAATTCTTCCAGCACAAGAATTCCTGCGCCTTCGCCCATCACAAAACCATCACGTCCTTTATCCCATGGGCGGGAGGCTTGCTCCGGTGTATCGTTATATCCTGTGGAAAGTGCGCGCGCTGCAGCAAATCCGGCAATTCCAAGCCGTGAAATTGCGCTTTCTGCGCCGCCTGCGACCATTACATCTGCATCACCATATTTAATGATTCGTGAAGCATCGCCAATTGCGTGGCAGCCTGTAGAACAAGCTGTGACAACAGCGTGGTTAGGGCCCTTAAAGCCGTGCAGGATTGAAATATGTCCGGAAGCGAGGTTAATTAAGCAAGAGGGAATGAAAAACGGACTTAGCTTTCTTGGGCCGCGTTCATGTAGTATTAGCGCGCCTTCTTCAATCTTTGGTAATCCACCGATTCCCGAGCCAACGATAACGCCAGTGCGGTTTTTATCTTCCTCGGATTGGGGATTCCAACCGCTATCTTTTACGGCTTCTGCGGCGGCGGCAATAGCAAAATGGATGAAAGTATCAATTTTGCGTTGTTCTTTCGGCTCAATGAAGTCATCAGGATTAAATTGCCAATCTTCAGTGCCATATGGAACTTCACCTGTAATCTGACAGGGAAGATCATCAACTTTGCAGCGTTCTGTTTTGCCAATACCGGATTTACCGCTAAGCAAGCGCTCCCATGTATTATCTACCCCACATGCAAGTGGGGTAACTGTTCCAATACCTGTAACGACAACTCTACGCATAAATGGTTTTACCGATTTGTTTTATGCTATTTATTAGCATCAACATAGCTGATAGCATCTTGCACGGTAATAATCTTTCCGGCAGCTTCATCAGGGATTTCGATATCAAATTCTTCTTCAAAAGCCATCACCAATTCAACTTGGTCAAGGCTATCTGCCCCTAAATCGTCAACGAATGCAGAATCGTTATTTACTTTAGCTGCATCAACACCAAGATGTTCGGCAACGATTTTTTTAATTTTATCAGCAGTATCAGACATAGTAGTTTCTCCTTGTTTGTAATATTGAGTTGTTAATAGCGGATTGGGAAAGAGTGTCAATAGTTACTTAATAGATAAAACGATTTTCGTAATTAAGAAAGGTGTTTCATCCGTTTAAACCATTAACATTCCGCCATTTACGTGAATAGTTTGCCCAGTAATATATTTCGATTCTTCTGCCGCGAGGAACAAAGCCGCCGCCGCAATATCCTGAGCCGTGCCCATTGCTCCGGTTGGAATATTCTTCAATATAGCTTCTTTTTGCTGATCGTTGAGCTTGTCGGTCATTGCAGTTTCAATAAATCCCGGCGCGATGCAATTTGCCGTTATATTTCGTGACGCTGCTTCTTGTGCGATTGATTTGGTCATTGCCACTAACCCGCCTTTTGAGGCGCAATAATTTGCCTGCCCGGGGTTGCCAGATGTGCCGACCACTGATGAAATATTGATGATTCTGCCATAGCGGCGTTTGAACATGCCTTTGATGAGTGTGCGGCTAAGGATGAATGCAGAGGTGAGATTGACGTTTATTACACTGTCCCAATCTTCGTCTTTCATACGCATAAAAAGCCCGTCTTTGGTGATTCCGGCATTATTTACCAAGATATCAACCTGCCCAAGCTTTTCTTCGGCTTGTTTTGCCATATTTTCCACAGATTCACGATTAGATAAATCGGCGGTTAATATTACTACATCTCCGCCTATTTCAGAGGCAGTTTGTTGCAGGCGTTCTTCGTTCGTGCCTGATATGGCAATTTTTGCGCCTTGTGCGACAAGGGTTTTGGCGATTTCTCTGCCGATTCCGCCTGATGCACCGGTTATTAGTGCTGTTTTATTATCCAGATTGAACATTATATCTCCTAAGGGTTATCTATACATTGCATGGTTTCGTTGTCCCAGCATTTATTTTCTCCGCAATCGCAGGAATCGGTCAATGACATTGTGCATTTGCGGTATTTATCGGCTGAGCAAATATCAGCGCAGCCATTGGAAAATGTTCGCCATTCTCCGGTGCATTGTTGTTGCTCAGATTGCTGAGTTGCTGGTTTTATTTCAGTTTGAGAGGCTTGATTGCTGTTGGCAGTTTCCTGCGAGCAGGCAAATAGCACCAACATAACTGCCAGCAGATTTTTCATTTTAAATATGCCTCAATATCTTCCGGATGTTGCAGGCAGACTGAGTTCATAGTTTCTTCAATGCGTTTGGTCATTCCACTCAAAACCTTGCCAAAGCCGATTTCCGTTAGATTATGAATTCCCACCTTATGCATATATTTCACGGATTCGCGCCAGCGTACCATTCCGGTTACTTGCTGCACCAGCAATTCGCGGATTTTTTCGGGGCTATCTACCTGAGTCGCGGTAACATTGGCGATTATCGGCAGTTTTGGGCTTTGTATTTCAACATTTGCCAGCGCTTCAGCCATTTTCTCGGCTGCTGGCTGCATCAATTTGCAGTGGAAAGGTGCTGATACGGGCAGTTCAATTGCCTTTCTTGCGCCTGCTTTTCTTGCAGCGAGCATTCCGCGTTCCACGCTTTCTTTTGTTCCGCTTATAACAATTTGCCCTTCGCAATTATCATTAGCAATTTCGCAGCCTGTTTCCTCAGTAATTTCTTTGAGTGTATCAAAGCCGAGCCCTAATATGGCAGACATTGCGCCTATGCCAACAGGAACGGCTTCCTGCATTGCTTTGCCGCGAATCTTCAACAATCTTGCAGTATCAGCCAAGCTCAAAGCCCCGCTCGCGCAAAGTGCGGAATATTCGCCGAGGGAATGTCCGGCAACGGCCACGCAGTAAGCCTCAATTGGGTCGGCCTTTTCCATAACACGCAAAGTTGCAATTGAGGTTGCCATAATTGCAGGCTGGGTGTTTTCGGTTAGGTTTAGCACCTCCTGCTCACCTGAGAAGATTATCTTTGAGAGGTTTTCGCCTAATGCCTCGTCAACTTCCTCGAACACAGACTTTGCTTCGGGGAAGGCTTCGGCAACAGTTCTGCCCATGCCGATTTTTTGCGAGCCTTGCCCGGGAAATATAAATGCGGTTTTTGTTTTTTCAAAACTCATAGCGGTTTTTTTAGCAGGTATTTTTTGAATTTGTCAAATGCATCTGCTCTGTGGTTGCTTTTATTCTTCTCTAACTGTGACATTTCGCCAAAAGTGCGGGATTCTCTTTCCGGTATAAATATAGGGTCATAACCGAAGCCATTTTTTCCGCGTGGGGGGAAGGTGAGCGTGCCATCAATGCGGCCTTCAAATTCAACTGAGCTGCCATCAGGTTGGGCAAGGGAAAGCACGCAGATGAAATAGGCTTTTGCTCCTGAGGGCCATAATAATCCCCTCCTATTAGGAGGGGTGGGGGAGGTGTTGAGATGCTGGGTGATAACTTCGAGTACAGCTTCAATATTCTCAATAACCTCATTATTCCAAAATCTGATTACTTGATAACCTATGCTTTCAAGATATTTTGTTCTTTGATTATCATTTATTATTTTATCTTGATGTTGCCCACCATCCAACTCAATTATAAGCTTTTTTTCTAAACAAATAAAATCAACAATATAATTTCCCAAAGGTTCTTGTCGGCGAAACTTGCAATCGTTTATTTGCCTGTTTCTAATTCTGTTCCAAAGTTTTTTTTCTGCTTCGGTAGAGTTTGTTCTAAGTTCTTTCGCTCGATACAGGTTTTTTGAATTAAACTCTCTGTACTGCACCTCCCCCAGCCCCTCCTGATAGGAGGGGAGATTACTTAGCTCAGATTTCACACGCTCAATTGCCATGGCAAAATCTTTATTTTCACCGCCCCAGCGTGCGGAATATATTCCCGGTGCGCCGTCAAGTGCAGGGATGCATAATCCGCTATCATCGGCAAGTGCAGGGAGGTTTGCAGCAATTGCGGCGGGGATGGATTTTAATTTTGCATTGCCATGGAACGTATCGGCAGTTTCCTCCGGCTCTGGGAGGTTCAATCCTGCTGCGGAGATTGTGTTGATGCCGAGCGGTTCTAGCAATTCGCCAAGCTCACGAACTTTGCCTTGATTATGAGTGGCGATTAAAAGTTTTTTCATGGAGCTTTTTACCCTCCCCACTTAACTTTAGCAATCAAAGATTGCTAGTTTCGTTGCCCCTCCCTGAGGGAGGGGATAGGGGAGGTTTACCCCTGCATTTCGCTGATTTCTGCACAGCCTTTTTTTGCGAGTTTCATCATTTCCAGAAATTGCTCTTCTGAGAACGGTTCTTCTTCCGCAGTTCCTTGAATTTCAACTAATTGACCTTTTCCGGTAATGACAAAATTGGCATCCACCTCGGCGGCGGAATCTTCCTCATAGTTCAAATCCAGCAAGGCTTCACCTTTGAAAATCCCGCAAGAAATCGCGGAAACCGAGTCTTTGAGAGGGTTGCGCTTTAAAATTCCGGTTTGCATCATATGCAAAATTGCCTGTTGTAAGGCGACATAGCCGCCGGTGATGCTTGCAGTGCGCGTGCCGCCATCAGCCTGAATCACGTCACAATCGACAATAATCTGCTTTTCGTTGAGCATTTTCATATCAACTACCGCCCGTAATGAGCGCGCAATCAAACGTTGAATTTCCTGCGTTCTGCCGCTTTGCCCTTTTTTGGCCTCGCGCTGCATACGTTCATTGGTTGAGCGCGGCAACATACCATATTCTGCTGTGACCCAGCCTTTGCCTGTACCGCGTAGCCAGCGTGGCGTGTCAGAATCAACACTTGCCGTGCATAATACATGTGTGTTACCGAATTTTACTAAGCATGAGCCTTCTGCCTGTGAAGAAAATCCTGGAATTAGCTCAACTTTCCGAAGTTCGTCATTTTTTCTATTATCTGGTCTCATTAAAACTCCTTGCAGCTATTGGTTGGGCAGTAACCTAGACATTTATATTGTCTTACGCCAATCATTTCTGGGTTATAATTGTATTTAATTCCAATGCAAGTGCAGTCTGTACCGGATATTGGAGATGTAGCTGCCCATCCGCCACATTCCTCGCCAATATCAAGCTTAGGTAAAATTAGAATCGGTAGTATACCAAATACCAAGGCGTAGATAACAATAATTGTGCCAAGTGCTCTTAATAAACGCTTTAACTTCATAGCTTTCATGATTATAACAAAACTATATGCAGCACAACCTCGCAAATAATATCCCTGAATATCTGGCAAGATTAAATCCCGAGCAGGCGGAGGCGGTGGAAACCACCGATGGCCCAATATTAGTTCTAGCAGGAGCGGGGACGGGCAAAACCCGCGTGTTGACAACCAGAATCGCGCATATAATTTCGCAAAATCTGGCATATCCTAATCAGATTCTTTCTGTAACCTTCACCAATAAAGCCTCGCGGGAAATGAAGGAGCGTGTTGCCGGTATGCTTCAGCGCGATGTTTCCGGCATGTGGTTGGGGACGTTCCATAGTATCTGCGCGAAAATTCTTCGCCGTCATGCTGAATTGCTGGGTTTTGAGCAAAATTTTACGATTTTGGATGCGGATGACCAAATTCGCCTGCTCAAAAAAATCATGCAGGATTTGAAAATTGATGAAAAGAAATGGTCGCCCAAAGTTATGATGAGCATTATTCAGGGCCTGAAGGACAAGGGAAAAAAGCCGGAGAAGGTTGATTCCTCTTATGCCGGACATATTGCAGAGGGACGCTTGGCCGAGATTTATGCAACTTATCAAAAACGCTTAAAAGGCATGAATTCCATGGATTTTGGCGATTTAATCATGCATTGCACGAATCTGTTTGAAGAGCATTCTGATGTGCTGGCGCTTTATCACTCATATTTCAAATATATTCTGGTGGATGAGTATCAGGATACAAATGTCGTGCAATATTTATGGTTGCGTTTGCTGGCGCAGGGTAGCGGCAATATTTGCTGTGTCGGTGATGATGACCAGTCGATATATTCATGGCGCGGGGCGGAGATTGATAATATTCTGCGTTTTGAAAAAGATTTTGCTAATGCCACTATCATCAAGCTGGAGCAAAATTATCGTTCAACCCAAAATATTCTCTCAGCAGCAAGTGGGCTGATTGCCAAGAATCAAGGGAGATTAGGAAAAACCCTTCATAGTCAAGGGGATAAAGGCAATCCGGTGAAAGTGAAATTCCTCTGGGATGGTGATGAGGAAGCGAAATTTGTTGCGCAGGAGATTGAGTCATTTAACCAGATAATTACGGCAGAGAAGCATAAATTAAGTGAGTTTGCGGTTCTGGTGCGGGCAGGGTTTCAAACCCGCGCATTTGAGGAGCGTTTTTTAACGCTGAATATTCCATATAAGGTGGTTGGCGGGTTGCGTTTTTATGAACGGGCAGAAATTCGCGATGCTTGCGCATATATTCGGGTGCTGATGCAGCCGAGTAATGATTTGGCATTGGAGCGTATTATAAATGTGCCGAAGCGGGGAATTGGTAAATCCAGCATTGAAGCGCTATACCGTAATGCGCGAGAGCAAGGCATCCCATTTTATGATTCTGCGGTGCAGATGGTGCAAAATAAGGCCTTAGCAACAAAAGCACGCAATGAGCTGGGTGAATTGCTGGGCAATTTTGATAGATGGCGGCGGATGCTAAATGATGTTGAGCATGCTGAAGTGGTGAGTTTGATGCTCAACCAATCCGGCTATATTCAGATGTGGAAAGATGAGGTGCAGAAGGAAAAATCCATTGAGGCGCAAGGAAGATTGGAGAATATAGACGAGCTGGTGCGGGCAATTGGTGAGTTTGAAAGTCTGGAAGATTTCCTTGAGCATATTTCATTGGTTATGGAAAATGAAGAAGCGAATTTGAGTGGTGAAATGGTGAATATCATGACTTTGCACGCTGCTAAAGGCTTGGAATTTGATACGGTTTTTCTACCCGGATGGGAAGAAGGGTTGTTCCCTCATCAGCGTGCTTTGGATGAAAGCGGTGATGGTGGTTTGGAAGAAGAGCGCCGTTTGGCTTATGTCGGGATTACGCGGGCGCGTAAGAATTTATTTATCAGCCATGCTGCAAATCGGCGGGTTTATAATCAGTGGCAAACCTCCATTCCTTCGCGCTTTTTGAAGGATTTGCCGGAGGATAATGTTGAAAATATGCCGAGCAATTTGAGCATACATTCGCCTTCTGCTCAAAATGCCTCATATTCCTCTTATGGTACAGAATCTCGCGAGAAATCTCCTTTGTCACAAGTTCCTGCCGGAAATGGTTTTTCAATCGGAGAGAGAGTTTTTCACCAGAAATTCGGCTATGGGTTTATCAACAAAATGAGTGGCGATAATCTGGAGATAAATTTCCAGCATTCCGGCAAAAAAACTCTGAAAACTGCCTATGTGGAGAAAGTTTAGCAGCTAATTCTGGCTACTTCCCGATATTATTATGGCACGAGCAGCAGCCTTCAACATGCACATGCTCTTCATTTTCTTGAGTTAGCGAATCTTCGCTCTCATCCATAGCAAATTTTGCCAGAATTGAAGGTTTTTGCACTTCTTTTTGCGTTTCAGATTCAGTCATCAAGTTCAGTCATCAAGCGTTAGGGCTAGTTATTTCTGCTTGTAATTTTTCCAACGCGCGTGCCTCAATCTGGCGGATGCGCTCCCGCGAAACACCATAAGTTTGGCTTAAATCCTCAAGGGTGAGCGGGTTGTCAGCTAGTTGACGCTTGTTTATAATATCACGTTCGCGGTCATTCAGCTTCTTCATTGCGCTATCAAGCATTGCTTTGCGTTCATCATATTCCTGTTGCTCACCAATCAAGGATTCTTGGTCATCCTTTTCATCAGCAAGCACATCTATCCATTCGCTGCCATTATCATCGCCCATAAAGGCATTTAGGGAGTGGTCATTGCTACCGAGGCGTTGATCCATATTGATAACTTCCTGCTCATCAACATCAAGCTCCTTGGCAATCTCGCTGATATTTTCATTAGTCAGGAAATCATTATCGGCACTCATAATCCGGCTTTTAACGCGGCGCAAATTGAAGAATAATTTTTTCTGTGCGGCAGTTGTTCCCAGCTTCACCAAAGACCATGAGCGCAGGATATATTCCTGCATTGCAGCCTTAATCCACCAGATTGCATAAGTTGAAAGGCGAAAGCCTTTTTCAGGGTCAAACTTCTTAACTGCCTGCATTAGTCCGATATTTCCTTCTGCGACTAATTCAGGAATCGGCAAGCCATAATTTTTGTAGCCATAAGCAAGCTTTACAACTAGGCGCAAATGGCTGGTAACAAGCTTGTGAGCAGCTTCTCTGTCCTCATGCTCAACATAGCGTTTGGCAAGCATATATTCTTCTTCCGCTTCCAAAACAGGGAAGCGCTTTATCTCATTGATATATTTACTTAGGCCGTTTTCCGGTGAAATTGTCAGTGAGTGATTAGTCATAATATGTTATTACCTCAAATACCTTATTAAATTACTACGTTAATTATTAATGCTAATATTTAATCTATATTTTGTCAATCGAAAAAATTCGTTATTTGACTAGAGCTGTTTCCTGCTTACTCTCCGCTTCCTTACGTGCCTCGGCAATTGCTTTCTGAAAGCTGAGTGTAGCATTGTGACTGGTTAGGTTATTAACAATAGTCTCTTTGTAATCCTTGCTTCCTTGTCTTTGTTTTCTGCGTTTTTCCTGCTCATATTTTAACTTATAATCATGCGGCGAAAAATGCTCGATATGCTTGTTTTCCAGCGCATGAAAATGCTCACCTTCTTTGGCAAGCGAATCCACTTTGGAAGATTCCTCGGTTTTTTTCTGATCTTCGGCTAATTCTTTGTCCTTTAGAGGCATAAATCATACCAAGTTTAATATAAAAAATTCATTATGAATTACGAAGGGAGCATATTATGTCGAAAAAACTCATAAATGTCAAGACTTTGACTGTATCTCATCCCAGTATGCGGCTTTTGCTAAAGCATGGCAGGCAGTTGGGGAGGTAATAAGAATCAGCAAAATCAGTATGGAAAGCTTGAGTGATACCAGATTAAACCCCGATTGCATAATACAGCCCATAATAACCATTGGCGCACCCAAAGAGTCCGTAACTCCGGCGGGATGGAGGCGGGAGAATATGTCGGGAAAGCGCATCATGCCAACGCTGCCTGAGAAAACTACAAACAGGCCGAAATAAATAAATGCCCAACCGATAATTTGGATTATGTCCATAACTGCAGGATAAATCAGCCTTTGATTAATTGCAAGAACTCAGCGCGGGTGCGCTCATCTTTCATAAATAATCCGGTCATTTTGCTGGTTTGCATAACCACGCCCGATTTATGCACGCCACGGGTTGTCATGCATTGGTGTTGAGCCTCAATAATCACTGCCACGCCTTTTGGCTCAAGAACTTCCTCAATCGTAGTGGCAATTTGGGATGTAAGCTTCTCCTGAATTTGCAGGCGTTTGGCAAAAACATCTACGATGCGGGCGATTTTACTAATTCCTACAACTCTTTTATTCGGGATGTAGGCTATATGGGCTTTGCCGATGATTGGCACCATATGATGTTCGCAATGTGATTCAAACTCAATATCTTTGAGTGTTACCATCTCGTTATAGCCCTCAGTTTCCTCAAAAGTGCGTTTGAGAATTTCGGAAGGGTCTTCGTCATAGCCGCCAAAGAACTCTTCATAAGCCCGCACCACGCGCTTGGGTGTATCAATCAATCCTTCGCGCTCAGGGTCATCCCCTGCCCATAATAAAAGCGTGCGTACGGCATCCTCCGCTTGCTTGCGGCTGACGGCTTTATTTGAGATGTTTTTAGTTTCTAGTGCGATTGTTTTGCCCATTTTCTTCTATTTTGATTGGCTGCGCAGCATCCACGCATTTTTCTGATGAATTTGCACACGTTGTGTAGCCAAATCGGCAGTGGCAACATCGCTATTTTCTTCGGCAATTTCTACTAATTCCGATGCGCTATTTGCGGCTTCTTCCTGTGCGGCAATGGCAGCTTCTGCCGTTGCACCGTTTTTGATGCTGGATTGTTTGTTATAAACATCAAATCCAACCTCAACCTTATGTCCTAATGCGCGTAATCTTTCAGCAATCTCATCAATTGCAGCGAATTGCTCGGTATAAATATCTTCCGACAATTTATGCAGGGAATAGAATTCCTTACCTTCAATATTCCAATGTAGATTCTGGGTTTGAATCAGCACGGCATAAGAGTCTGCCAGAAATTTCTGCAATTTTTCTGCTACTTGTTTATTATGATTTATATCAATTATTTTGTCAGATTTAGACATGGTCAGTCTCCTGTTAGTTTCAGTTATAAACTTTATATAGGTATGATTGCAACCACTACAATAACCTATCTAGGATTATTTTTAGCATAAGGATTATCGCCTTTGCGGAGCATCATTCTTAGCGGGATGCCTGCAAGTCCAAAACTTTCACGCAAATTATTCTTCAAATATTTCACATAAGCATCGGGCAAGCCTTCTTTCTGGCTCAAAGAAAGCATAAAGGTTGGTGGGCGGGTTTTTGTTTGCGAAATATAGCGGATTTTGATGCGCTTGCCTTTATGAATCGGGGGCGGGTGATGTGCCATAATTTCCTCTAACCAGCGATTCAGCTTTCCGGTGGAAACGCGCTTATTCCATTTCTCATAACTACTTAGCGCGGCATCAAGCAACTCGTCTAAGCTCTCATTGTTCAGCGCAGAAATTGTCAGAACCTCAATTCCGGCGACATCGTTCATGTTTTTGCCGAGAAGATATCTTAGCTCTTGCCGATACTCATCCTTATTTTTGACCAAATCCCATTTATTTGCCACGAAAATCAGCGCTCTACCCTCATTGATTATATGCTTGGCGATGCGCAAATCCTGCTTTTCAAGAGCGTCCGTTGCATCAACAACCAGCATCACTATCTGCGCATAACGTATTGAATTTAAGGAGTCACCTACTGAGAAATATTCCAGATTATCAACAACATTCGATTTTTTGCGCATTCCGGCGGTGTCAATCAGGCGCAAATCATGGTCTTTATATTTCCAGTCAATGGCAATTGCATCGCGGGTTGTTCCGGCTACCGGGCTGGTTATAACGCGTTGTTCATTGAGGATTTTATTGATAATAGTTGATTTTCCGACATTCGGGCGGCCAACAATTGCTAGCTCTATCAATCTTTCTTTCTCAGTTTCATCTTCTGGAAATTCGGGGGCTTCTTCTGTGGATAAATATTCACCGAGAGCAGTATATAAATCCTCCATTCCAAGGCCATGTTCGGCGGAAATAGCGACTGCTTCACCAAAGCCGAGGGAGAGCGCATCGGTTATGTCCGAATCTTTCCTTTCGCATTTATTGGCAACCAAAATGATGGGTTTGTCCTTCTTTCGTGTCCATTTGGCGAAATATCTATCATCCGGGGTGAGGTCGGTGGCGGCATCGACCATCAATAATATTATGTCAGCCTCATTTGCTGCCATTTCGGTTTGGCGGAACATTAAATCTTGCAGGCTCTCATTCTCGGCTTTTTCCAGTCCGGCAGTATCAATCAGATGGAATTTTATGTCGCCAAGACTTGCTTCTTCAATACGTCTATCTCTAGTCACGCCCGGTGTGTCGTGCACAATAGCCTTCTTCTTGCCGATTAGGCGATTAAACAGGGTAGACTTGCCGACATTTGGCCGACCTATAATGGCTATTTTTTTCATTTCTAATTAATCTGGATTAAATTCGCGTTATTGGATAGTAAATATACACTACCTTTATATACTATTGGCGGCATATATACATCCTGCTCAATTTCAATGCGTTTTGTTATTTCACCATTTTCGGGGTTGGTAACTATTAGATAACCGGCAGAATCGGTGATTAAAATCTTATCTCCGGCAATTATAGGGCCTGAAAATACGGAATATTCATCGCTGTTTCTCAAGGTAGTTACCCATTTTATGCGTCCGTCAAATCGGTTTAATGCTACTAGCTCTCCATCGGTTGTAACGATGAACAAAAATCTACCAGCAGCCCATGGAGTTGTGCCTGAGCCGATAGGTTGCTCCCATATACGGAAGCCGTTAACCAGATTGAGTGCAGCTAAATTTCCGCTATGGCTGGTGATATAAGTGATTCCATCCACGATTAGCGGTGAGGCGGTGATATCCGTAAGGCCGGAGGATGCTTTTGTGCGGTCACTGCCAAGGCTGAGCAATTCTGTCCATAACTCACGGCCTAATTCGCTATTAACTCCGAATACTTCACCGGAGGAATAGGCGGCAACCAGTACTGAGTTTTTGATAGCAGGTTTTGCCGCGCCAAAGATTTGAGTGACTTCGCTAGCACCGGTATGCCGCCAAAGTGTATCTCCGGTTTCTGCATCAAGGGCAAAGAGGCGGTTATCATTGGTGGAAACGAAAACCTTACGGGCAGAAACAATTGGGGCATTGCGAATCGGCATTCCCAGCTCTTTTCGCCATATTTCACTACCATCAGCAAGGTTGGCAGCAATGACTGCACCAAATCCAGTGGTAATATATAATATCCCGTTTTCTGCTGCTAGTCCGCCGCCGGGAAGGCCTTCTTTTCCATCTGGTGTTTTGATTTCTTGTGACCATAAATTATTGAGGTTCAGGTCGGTAGCTTTTACGGTGTTGCTGCCATCAATTGTAATAATACTATCATTTGCACCAAGCGGCTGTGAGGTGATGAAGAAATACTCTTCCGAGGAACTGCCAATACTGGTGGTTCTGATGTTTGAGAGAGAGTCTTGTATGTAATAATTCCCATTATTGGGATATTCGAGTTCTTTTTCCTGAGGTGGCATATTGACTGGCTCAGCCTGTACGGAAGGGTCGGGTGTTAATTTTGAGTCAATCGACATGACGGAATAGCGATCTCCGGCGAGTTTGGCTTCTTCGCCAGCTCCCATCCAATCCGGCATAGAGTCGCAGGCAGTAATTGCCAGTAACGCCGGTATTGCCCAATTTTTTAGTTTTCCTGCAAGCATTTATTCTGCTCCGCTAAATTCTTTTATATCTTTTATTAGTGTGTTTGGTTCAGATTCCGCGCTATCATTATTCTCAGGCTTAATCTTCAGCAGCAAATCTTTGTTTCTTTGCAATATATTATATGGGGTGTTTTCGTCATTTATCAAATCTTCCAGAATTTCCACGCCCTTGCCGATATTGCCATTCTCAATATGATAAATCGCCAGCAGCTCTTTGCCGGAATATCTGAATGGTCTATCTTTATCGGAAATTGCGTTGAGGATATCAGGCAAGCGGTTATCGGTCACGTTGCTATTTATAATCAAAGTTGCGGCATTTAGCTTGGCGAGGTCTGCAATTGCTGGGTCATTGCCGTTGATTTCAGCAATTTTAAGATATTCCATCACGGCTTGGTCAATTTCGCCTTTGCCAACCAGAATATTAGCTTTGACCAGCCCGCCAATTTGCTTATATCCGGCATTAATTCCGATTTCTTCAATTTTTTCGATATTATCGGACGAGTTTTCATCGCTAAGCACTTCTACCATAACCGTTCCGGCGGCTTTTTGCTTCTCAACGCGGAAATGTTCCCAAGCCTTATAACCTGCTAGTAATAATATAAATGCGATACCGGCAATAATCAGAGCGCCACCATAGCGTTCAAATAGCAGTTTTGCACGGTCACGTTTAACTTCTTCTTGTATCTCGGTTAGTAGCGGGTCATTTTCCATGGTCAGAACTTTATTTGTTATTACTTATGTGGTCAATTGATTATTCTCATTCATTACTCCCATTCAATAGTTCCGGGGGGTTTTGAGGTTATATCATAAACGACACGGTTTATACCTCTAACTTCATTTATGATGCGGTTGCTGGCACGCCCGAGGAATTCGTGGCTGAATTGGTAGAAATCGGCGGTCATGCCGTCTAGCGAGGTGACGGCACGCAATGCGCATACATATTCATAGGTACGGCTATCGCCCATAACGCCGACAGTTTTGACGGGTAAAAGGACGGCGAAAGCCTGCCAGATTTCATCATATAGTCCGGCTTTTTTGATTTCATCCAAATATATATAATCTGCTTCTTGCAGGATTTTTACTCTCTCAGGGGTGATTTCTCCGGGAATACGAATGGCAAGGCCGGGGCCGGGGAAGGGGTGGCGGTCAAGCAACTCACTGCTCATACCCATCTCACGCCCAAGTGCGCGGACTTCATCCTTAAACAGCTCACGTACAGGCTCGACCAGCTTCATATCCATGCGTTCCGGCAATCCGCCGACATTATGATGTGACTTTATGGTTGAGGTTTCTGCGCCGCTAAAGCTCACTGATTCAATTACATCGGGATAAAGCGTGCCTTGTGCGAGGAAATCAAATTTACCAACCTTATTAGCTTCTGATTCAAAAACATCAATAAAGGTCTTGCCGATTATCTTTCTTTTTTGCTCAGGGTCGGAAATTCCGCTTAATGCGCTCAGGAAGATTTCTGATGCATCCGAATATACTAAAGGTATATGATAATTGCGCTCAAATGCCTCACGTACTTGTTTGCCTTCATCCATCCGCAATAATCCTGTATCAACAAATACGCATAAGAGCTGGTCGCCAATTGCTTCATGCAGCAATTTTGCGACTACGGATGAATCCACGCCGCCGCTAACTCCGCATATAACCTTTTTATCGCCAACTTGCTGGCGGATTTTGTTTATTTCTTCTTTGCGGAAAGTTGCCATGCCCCAATCTCCGCTGATTCCGGCGATATTATGAACAAAATTGGTGAGTAGTTTAGCGCCCTCAGGCGTGTGTGTTACTTCCGGATGAAATTGTAAGCCATAAAATCTTCTCTCCTCATCAGCAATTGCAGCAAATGGCGCAGAATCGGTGGCGGCAATAACCTTAAAGCCTTCGGGTAGGGCGGTTACATGATCGCCATGGCTCATCCAAACTTCTTTGCGCTCCCCTTTTTCCCAGACTCCTTCAAACAAAGGGCTGTTCTCAGCAATATCTACATAAGCGCGCCCAAACTCTCTTTTTGGAGAAGATTCAACTTTTCCGCCAAGCATAGAACATAGTAGCTGCTCGCCGTAACAAATGCCAAGAATAGGTATGCCCATAGAAAATATGCCATCATGCGCGCGTGGCGATTCTGCAACAGTTGTGGAGGCGGGGCCGCCCGATAAGATTATTGCGGAAGGTTCAAACTCTTTGATTTTATCGATGGGCTCGTAATAAGGGAAGATTTCTGTGTACACGCCAGACTCCCTTACCCTTCTGGCGATTAATTGTGTGACTTGTGAGCCAAAATCCAATACTAAAACCTTGTCTTTCATAGAATCCTTTTTTTTATAATCACAGCTTGATACATAACTGAGAGATAAAATTCAATAATCTCGCGCATAATTTTTTCAAAATAGAGTTTGACTGATAGATAATATTGATATAATAAAAACACGAATTTGCGAATTGGGCGTTTAATAGCCTTTAAAAATTGTTCGTATTATTTAGTGATTGCTAACACATGATTGGGTGATTGAAAAATGAAGATAATATTGATTATTGTGGCACTAGTTGTTGCGCTGCTTGTAACTTTCGCCGTTAGCGGAGTTTTAAAAGACAAAGAAGTGGAGCAGCCTACAGTGTTATCAACGGCGCCAGTGCCTCAGCCTGCGACAGTTCCGGAAACGGATATATATGTTGCCAGAAGAGATATACAGATTGGTGCAAATCTTACTGAAGAAGATTATGATATTAAGCCTTGGCCACAGCATCTTTTGCCGCCAGCGCATATTCCTGCAGGTGGTGAAGGTATTCCGCCGATTGTGGGGCAAATTGCTGCTGCGCCGATTATTGAGGGTGAGCCGCTTTCAGCTTCAAAATTGAAAAACCCAAATGACCCAAGTTTTCTTGCCGGGCAATTGCCTGAAGGTATGCGCGCAGTTTCTGTAGGTGTTAACTTGGTTGATTCTGTGACGGGATTCGTTTCACCTGGTGACATGGTAGATGTTATATTTACCTTTGAGCTAGCTACTGAAACTCTTGATACGGGTGATTTGGCTGCTACAGGTGGTCGGGAAGAAGAGAGAGTCGGTATTTCCGAAGTTTTGCTTCCTGCCGTGAAAGTGCTTGCGGTGGATAGGAGAGTGGTTGCGGGTAATACGCCTGACGGTGAGCAGCCCCCGGTGCCTGCCAGTGTGACTTTGGCGGTTAATCAGAGAGATGCGCAGAAATTGCGTCTTGGTGAAAAGATGGGGCGTTTATCTTTGATTTTGAGGTCTTTGGCTGACAATGATAATAATGATGTGCCTCGTCCTTCCGCAGAGCAGGATTTGACAAGGTTGTTACCTCCAGCATATTTCCCTGCGCTGTTTGATAGTGATGCAGCTTACGACTATAGTGTTATAGATCTTTACGGTTCTGCTGAAACCGTGAAGGAAGGTGAAAAAGAGCAAGTGAAAAAAGAGAGTCCTTTTATGAATGTGAAAATTTATCGTGGTGTTGAGCTACAACAAGTGGAGGTAGCACGTCCATGAAACAGTTATTAAATATAGTTTTTGCTGCGGCAATATCGGTTGTATCCAGTGTGTCTGCTTCGGCAGCAGTGGTTGATGTCGCTTTGAATAGAGCTGAGCTGGTTAATCTCGGCAAGCCAATGGCTGAGGTGATGATAGCTAATCCGGAAATTGCGGATGTTGTTGTTCACGGTTCAAGTAAAGTTTCAGTTATCGGTAAGGAAATCGGTAGTACCAACTTGCGCTTTTTTGATTCGGATGCGAATTTGATAATGCAATATGACATAATCGTGGGTTACGATTTGCCGGGTATCCGTAGGGCTTTGAAGCGCTTCTTCCCTGACCAAAATGTTAAAGTTGAAACAATTAATAATAGCCTTGCTGTTTCCGGTGTTGTGCCTGATGCGCAAACTGCAAATAGAGTAATGCAGGTGATTTATGAGTTTGTGAAAGAAAGTAGAAGAATTGGTGACGAGGAAGATGATTACACTGAGAGTGATAATAGATTTCCTGGTGTTGTTAATTTGCTAACTTTGAATAGTGGTCAGCAAGTTATGCTGAAGGTTCGTATCGGTGAAGTGCAGCGTGATGCATTGAAAAAGCTAGGCTTCAGCCTGCAAGCGCTTGACGATTTGGGCGATGCGGCATTTTCATTCGGTTCGGGTCGTGGTCTTGCCTTGTTCGATCCTGATCTAGGTTTTGGATTCTTGGATGGTGTGACCGATAATTTTGCAACTGGTTCGCTTTCTCTATCTAGGGGTGATTTTAATATCGCCGGAGTATTGGATGCGCTTGAGAGGGATGAGGTGTTCAAGCTTCTTGCTGAGCCTAATCTGACAACTGTTTCCGGTGAAACTGCAAGCTTCCTTGCGGGTGGTGAGTTTCCGATTCGTTCAATAGGTTCCGAAGGTGAGATTGATGTTGAATTTAAAGAGTTTGGTGTGTCTTTGTCCTTTACTCCTTATGTGCTTGCGCAGAACAGAATTCGTTTGGTAGTATCACCTGAGCTTTCAGAGCTTGCCGGTGTGGTGGACGGAATCCCTAGCCTGACTTCGAGAAGGGCTACTACCACGGTTGAGCTTGCTCCGGGTGAGTCATTCATGGTGGCGGGTTTGATACGAGATCAGATAAATTCAGCCGTTGATGAGCTTCCTGGTGTTGCTGAAATTCCTATTTTCAGTGCTTTGATGAGAAGTACCAGTTACCAGCGTAATG